>Ga0182024_10003607_pt1 | contig 36619 bp, 31 predicted proteins | sample P32metaG_FD_120480 | JGI IMG/M metagenome (GOLD analysis project Ga0182024, IMG submission 120480) | Permafrost microbial communities from Stordalen Mire, Sweden - P3-2 metaG (Illumina Assembly) | ecosystem: Environmental > Terrestrial > Soil > Wetlands > Permafrost | place: Sweden: Stordalen...
AGCGCCACGCTGTGTCCGTCGAAAATCAGTTCGTCGTTCGCGCCGACCATATTGACCTGCACCAGCGGAACGATCTCGTCGCGCGCCACCCGTTGCAGCATCGCGAGCCGGGTCGCCTCCTTGCCGCGCTGCCAGGGCGAAGCGGAAATATTCACGATCAGCTTGGCGTCCGCATGGATCAGATCGCGGACGGGATCGCGCCGGTAGCGGCGTTCGGGCCAGAAATCGGCGTCGTTCCAGATGTCCTCGCAAATGGTCACGCCGATTTTTTGTCCGCAAATTTTCAGCGGCGTGACCTTGTCCGCCGGCTCGAAATAGCGGTCCTCGTCGAACACGTCGTAAGTCGGCAGCAGCGACTTCATCACGCGATGAATGATTTTTCCGTTTTGGATGACGGCGGCGGCGTTTTGCAAGGCGCGTCCGGGCCGGGCCGGGTTGCGCTCGACGTAGCCGGTGATGAGCGGAACGGCGCCGACCGATTTTGTCAGCGCTTCCAGGCACTCCAGGCCGCGCGAAATAAAATCTTCGCGCAAGAGAAGATCGCGGGGAGGGTAGCCGCAGAGAAAAAGTTCCGGGGCGAGAACCAGTTCCGCACCCTTGTCCACCGCTTCGCGATAGGCTTCTTCCAGACGCGCGCGATTTTTATCGAACGCGCCAATCGTGGCGTTGAGTTGGAGAAGGCCTATGCGCATGAAAGATTGTTAGACAGGAGAAACATGAAGGACATGAGGAAGACAGGAGAATTTTTGGACAGGATTAACAAGATTAACAGGATTATGGGGAAGGGATTTTGACAGGAGAAACATGAAGGACATGAAAAATGATGTTTGGGAGCGCGGAGGTTTTTCCTTCATGTAATTCATGTCTCTCTTGTCTAAAATCAGCCTGCCTTCCAATCGTGTTAATCTTGTTAATCCTGTCTAAAAAACATCAAAAACTAGAGCTGCTTCTTGATCGCCGCGTAAATGCCGGCGAGGTCGTTCGGGTGCACCCGTGTTTCAGCCGTGACGGTCATGAAGTTGGCGTCGTTGCGCCAGCGGGGCACGAGATGGACGTGGAGATGCTGCTCGATGCCCGCGCCGGCCGCCGTGCCGAGGTTGATTCCGATGTTGAATCCGTCCGGATGAAAAGCCGCCGTCACAGCCGCCTTCATTTGCTTGAGCATGGTCATCAGTTCGAGCAATTCGTCGTCGCTCAGATCCTCCAGCGCTCCGGTCTCGCGGTAGGGAATGACCATGAGGTGACCGGTATTATAAGGATAGAGGTTCAGGATTGCGAAGCAGCTTTTGCCCCGCGCGAGGACATGATGGCCTTCGTCGTCGGATCCCTGGGCGATCTCGGCGAAAATATTCTTCTCATTTTTTTGGCTATCTTTCACATAAAGATTGCGCCAGGGCGCCCAGAGATGTTCCATCGAGCTATCATAAAGTAATTGCATGGCCGCGTCAGCAACCAACACCAAATTGACTCCGATCCATTTTCTTTGCGGCTCCGACGAGGATGCCGTGAAGAAAGCCGCCGCCGATCTCGCCGGGAAGCTCGCCCCCGACGACGCGATGAATTTCGAGACGATCGACGGTCGCGCCACGACGGTGGACGAAGCCGTTCAGTCGATTGCGAAAGTGCGCGAGGCGATCCTGACGCTCCCGTTTTTCGGCGGGGGCAAGCTGGTCTGGTGGAAGGCGGTCAATTTTTTCGACGAGACCGGTGTGGGTCGCCACACCTCGGTCAAGGAAGCCCTCGAATCGCTCCAGCCCGATTTGGCGCGGGTCGACGGCAGCTCGGTCACGCTGCTCATCAGCGCGCTCGGCATCCATAAGGGCCGCTCGTTCAGCAAAGCGCTGCTCAAGCTCGCACAGGCCAAGTATTTCGACCTGCCCGATCTTCGCAAAACCAGCGAGGACGAAATCATTTTCCAGATCGAGCGTCGCATGAAGGCCGCCGGCATCCGGCCCGGTCCCGGCGCGGCGGAACGCTTTTTTCAGGCGACCGGAATCGACACCGCCGCGTGGTCGCAGGAATTGGAAAAGCTCGTCTGCTTTGCCGGGGAGGGGGAACTCACGCGCGACGACGTCAACCGGGTCATCAGCGGCAGCCGAGAGGTGCTGATCTGGGATTTCTGTCATGCCGCTTTGAGCGGAGAGGCAAAGCCGGCGCTGGCGCAGCTTTCCGCCCTGCTGGCGCAGGACGAGTCGGAGGTGGGCATCCTGATCCTGCTGGCGGGGCAAATTCGCCTGGCGGCGTTGGCGGCGGTTTTGCGTGAGAATAAAATGTTGCGGCTCAATCGCGGCTCATTCACCTCGGCGGAGGTCTCTCCCGAGGGCGACGCCTACCTGCCGCGGAAAAAAAGCGGCGAGCCGATCAGCACCTATGCGCTTGGGCAGGCGGCCCAGCGCAGCCAGCATCGCCCGGCCCGGTTTTGGTTTCAAGCGCTGGCGCTGATTTACCGGGCGCAAAAGGAAATGCTGACTGGTGAAAGTGACAAGCGGCGGGCCTTGGAACTGGTTGTTTTGGAGATTGTGGCGGGCTGATGCCCAAGATAAGCTGCATCGAACGCATGGATAAGATTGCACATAATCTGCGTAAAATGTTTGACCTGTGACGGTGATTGAAACTACATACAAGTATGTCATTTCACGCAACGGTACTTTGGCGGAGTTTTCCGGTTGTATTTCTTCTGGGTTTAATGGCTTCTTCGACGGCCTTTGGCCAGACCGCGAATGCGCCCATTGCGTTTGCGAATGAGGACGCGATCGTAACGTCGTTTGTCACAGCGCCGAACCTGAACACGGATACCAACGGCTCGCCGCCTGGCGAACCCGGCCAGTGGCTCAAAGTGGAGTTTCATTACGGCACCACTCCCGTCGTGACCTCAGCCTATCCCTACGTGGACTCCGCCGAATTCAAAGTGTGGATTGAAGGCCTGGATCAGTTCGCGCCAAATCCCACGCAACCGAGCGGCAAAGGTGTCGCCGTGGCCCTCACGGGCTCGGTCACCTACATCAATATTCCCATGGGCAAGGATATCTACGGTGTCTTTTACGTCCATCCCTCGGTCCTCGCACGCTATAGCACTGACCGCGGCTACGAGGATTTCGACCGCAAATTTGATATTCACATCGAAGCCTACGTCGGCGGCGTTCTGGTGGATGAGATTAATAAAAATAAAGAGAATGATCCGCTCAAATGGTTCCAACCACTCAAACCCATTCCCAGCCTTGTTTACCGGCAGGACCAATGTCCCTTCCTGATTTCCAATCCGGATCGTTACCCGATGATCAAGCTGCCCGCACCAGCCCAGTAGCCTCATCGCTTGCGCAAGAAACCCATCCGGCAAACCTCACTCTTTAAATTTGGAAATTTTCTCCCATGGCTGCAGCGCATAAAGTCATCACGGTCGATCTTGGCACAAGCACGCTCAAGTTCGCCGAGTTTGGAATCAGCCGTGGCGGAACGCTGACGCTCCTTCGCTTTGGCGTGGCGGAACTGGGCCTTGATCCCAACAAGGAAGAGGAGCGTGCCAAGTTCATCACTCCCACCCTGGCCAAGCTTTTCAAGGAACATCGCATCAAGGGCCGCGAGGTTCTCCTTTCCATTTCGGGGCAAAGCGTCTTCATGCGTTTCGTCAAATTGCCTCCCGTCGATCCCGGACAAGTTGAGCAGGTCGTCAAGTTCGAAGCGCAGCAAAATGTGCCCTTCCCCATCGACGAGGTAACTTGGGATTACCAGATGATGCCCACGCGCACGTCTGGAAGCAATGAAGCGGAGGCGGTCATTGTCGCCATCAAGAAAGAGGTGATCGAGGCTGAAGTCGAAGCCGTGGAACGGATCGGAGTCAAGGTCAAGCAGGTCGATGTCGCCCCCTTTGCGCTCCTCAACGCCTTTCGCTACAGCGAAATGCAAACCAATGACTGCACCCTGATTATCGATATGGGCGCGCGGTCGACCAATCTCGTCTTTGTCGAAAAGAACAGCTTCTGGATTCGCAACGTCCCCATCGCGGGAAATCAAATCTCCCAAAGCATCTGCAATGAAATGCAGGAGCCTTTCACGGCGGCTGAAACGTTGAAAAAGGGGAAGGGCTTTGTCTCCCTCGGCGGAGTTTATGCCGATCCGGATGATGCGGATGCCGCCCGTATCTCCAAGCTCATCCGCTCGACGATGACCAGGCTCCACGTCGATATCAACCGCTCGATCGCCTATTATCGCACGACACTCAACGGCGCGCCCCCCAAGCGCGTTTTCCTCACCGGCGGCAGTTCCCAGCTGCCCTATCTCGATCTCTTCATCGCCGATAAGCTGAGTCTGCCCATTGCCTACTTCAATCCCCTGCGCAATGTGAGCCTGGGCGCTTCCCTGAACAGGGCGGACCTTCAGCAAAACACCTGTTATACGGCGGAACTGGTTGGCCTGGCCCTGCGCGCGACGGGAAGCTGTCCGGCCGAGGTCACCCTGGATGCTCCGACCCTCGCCGTCCGCGCCGACAAGCGGCGCAAGCAACCCTATTACTTCGGTGCGCTCGCCGCCTGGGCGCTGCTCTTTGTTTGCCTGGGACTCTTCTACTACCAACAAACGGTGATGGCGGAAGGCATGGCGAAAAACCTGCGCGAGAACGCGCAGAATCTCGAGACCCTGGCTCCCAAGATCGGCGTCCTGGCCAAACAGCAGGACGCTCTCCAGCAAACGCTCAAATCCGTTGTGGACTTGGGTGTGCAGCGCGACGCTTGGCCGCAGATTCTCGCAGCTTTGAATGATAATGTTCCCGACGGTGTATGGATTACGGAACTCATTCCCGTTTCCAATCCCCCCTCGGGTACCGCAAACCACCCGGGACCCGGGGAGGAGCCAACCAACGAAATCAACATGCTGGTCATCAGCGGCCTTTATCATGCCAACCTCAGGACCCAGATGATCAATTACGACCGGTTGGACGAGTTTGTCAAAACACTGGCCGACTTGCCCTATTTCGATATCGATAAGAATAATATCACCGCGACGCTGCCCACCTATGGGGGGGACCCGGACGCCTTCGCCCAGAAATTCTCCATGCATCTCAAGCTCAAGGTGCCGATCAACCTCAAGCCCGACTAGAGCAAGCCATGAAGAAACTGAACATTTCCGGATTTGACCTCGGGGTCATCATCGCAGCGGTCGTCATCATCCTCTTGGGCGTCGGCGCCTGGTGGTACCTGTCGGGCGCGCTTCAGGATGCGCAGACCGAGGTCACGAGCGCCAAAACCGATTTTGACAACTACTCAACCAAGTACCACTTCGTGGTCAGCCCTTCCAATGGGAAGACCCTGCAGGCCAATATCGACCTGATAAAGGCTCAAATCGAGCCCCTGATCCAGGGCAAACTCCTGCCGAAGGAGAATAAACTCAATTCCATCGAGAAGGAAGATCCGGTGGCTTGGAAGCATGATCTGGATGACGAGGTGCATCGCCTGAGCAGCGCGGCCAAACTCCACAATGTGGTCGTTCCTCCCAATTTTTATTTTGGCTTTTCCCGCTATCAAGGCCAAAGCCCCAGTGATGAACAAACGGCCGTTTTGAGCAAGCAGCTTGTGGGCGTCGACGAACTCGCAACCATTTTGATCAACGCGCCAGTTAAAGGCATTCAGGCGATCAAGCGCACTTACGAGGAGGATCCCCACACCACCAGTGCCGCTAATATATCCGATGCGGATCAGTTGGGTGGTTTTGCTCTGACTGCCCCCGCGAACGCCTACACCGCCTATCCGTTTGAGGTTGATTTTGAAACAACCCCCGAAAATCTGCGCCCCATCATCAATAACATTATTCAATCCCCCTATCTTTTGGTGGTTCGCACCCTCACCTTTGAAAATTCAAACCCCGATTCGCCTAAGATGAGCGATCTCGATAAGCTGGCCGGGCCACCTCCCGCCTCCGTGACCGACAGCGCTCCGGGTGAGATTGCCGCAACCGCCTCCACCAGAGGGCCGCAATTTCTTTTCGGCAACGCGACGATCAAGATCAAGGCCCGGATCGACATGATTGAGTGGAACGCCACCATTGCAGACACACCCCCACCCGGTGGTAAATGATGACTAAATCGCCCGAACCCATCATTTTGGCTGTCGCCCTGCTTTTGCTCGCCCTGGGCTCCGCGACGCTCGCCTACATGTTTCCATCATTGGAGGAAATCACCGGGGTGAAGAGTATGGAACCGACTGGGGACCGGGCCAAGCCGCTCTCGGCCAAAGACGTCGAATCGAGCCTCGCCATCTGGGACTCGCCCGTTTTGTGGCAGGAACCGGCCAAGCATCAGCGGTTATTCGATTCCGACGAGTATCTTTTTTACGCTTCCGCCTACCCGGCGGGAAATTATATCGCGAGAATGGGGCCCGATACGCGCTCCCCCAGCGGGGTGCTCCTGAGTTGGTATAAGAAATACGGGCTCGATTTTACCGACCCGAATGTCGACCGCGAAGATCCCGATGGCGATGGTTTTTCCAATATCGTCGAGTTCAAGAACGACCCGGTGGGCGTGCGGCAGAAAGCCTCCGACTGCGACGGTTCCAAATCGACCGATCCGCTTGATCCCAAGAGTCACCCCGACTCTCTCGCGCGCCTCCGACTGCAGAAATATGAGTTACGTCCCTTCCACATTCAGTTTAAAGGCTACGAACAGCTCAACGGCGAATACTACTTCCAACTTTATCTCAATGATGTCCCAAGTTATAACCAACCACCGCTGAAAAAGAGCGGGGATAATCTTGGTTTCGAAGGTTATATCATCGGCGCCTTCCATCAAGTTTTCCAAAACGAGACAGATCCCGGCACCAACCTTACCCACGCAGTCGACGAATCAACCCTGGAACTGGATAAACCGGAGATTGGTTGGAAGATCATCGTTCCGTTTCGCAAGGAAATTGACTCACCTGAATCAACCGCCGATTTCGTCATGCTCATGCCGGACGATGTAGATAAAGTCATAAAAATATCACGAGGCAAGATCTTTACGATAACTCCTTATCTGCCCGACAGGTCATTCCTCGTTATCGATGCCAACGACAGCGGGGCAACTATTCGCGATACAAAAACCAATCAGGACTACTCCGTGCCGAAGTTGGATCCCGCCGAATGGAATGAAGTTCCGCTAGCGCCCCCTAAATCGCCCTAACTCACTTTCGGTACTTGACTCTTAATCCTTTTTTACATAAAAACCTTTAACTCGGAGGCTTTACGAATGAAACCTAATCAAGCATGCTTTTTGCTGGCTGCCTCGCTTTTGCCATTGTCTTCATACTGGCTGCATGCTGCAAACGAGGGTGTGCCGGCGACGCCCGCTCAAGCCGCTCAGATGGAGGCGCTTAATCGTCAACAACTCAACCTTAGCGCAAATCAGGCCATCTCCGACGGACAGCGTTTTCTAAGTAGTGGAAATTATGACGATGCCGCCAAGCGATTTCAGTTTGCCCTCGACAGCCTAACTCCTGGAGGTGTTTCCGCGAATTCCTATAATCGTGCGGAAAGCGGTTTGGCGGCTGCGAAGGCAGGTCAGGCTCAGGAACTCGCCAAGGACTACAAATTTGCCGAAGCCGCTGCCCTGCTTCAGGAATCAGTCGCGCTTCAGCCCGATAACCCTGTCTATCCGGCCGACATCGAGGATCTAAAGAAACAACAACTGGCTTACGAAGAAGAGATTCGTGATCCCGAGGGCACGGTCAATAACCCCGCCCTGACGGACGAGTTTAAGGCGCGGGTCGCCACGGTGCAAAAACTTCTCTTTCAAGGAGACGCTTATTTTAGGACCGGCCAATTCGATAAGTCCGAGGAGACTTATTCCAAGATTCTGATTCTCGATCCCTATAACAAAGCGGCCCGCGATAAGATGGCCCACATAGAGCGTTATAAAGAACGCGCGGATGGTTTTCGCCATGAAGAATATGAGCAGGCGGCCATGGAAAAAGTCGACCACGACTGGGCCGAGTCCATTTCGCCCGATATCGTTTCGGGGCCTGAACAGGAAGGTCCCGTCGTCGGCCCCTCCCACCGTGCCGAGATCACCCGCAAGCTCCAGTCGATTATTATCGATAAAGTTAACTTTGAAAAATTAGACATCGCCGCGGTCATTCAATTCCTCCAACAAAAAAGCAAGGAACTCGATCCGGATCATCAGTGCATTAATTTTGTCCTGCGCCTGAACTCGGATACGACGGTCCCCACCGATACCACTGACGCGAATGCCGCAACGCCTCCAGCCGCCGGCGCGGCTCCTACGGATGCCGAGACTGCGGCACATCCCATCCATCGCGAAGTCAGCATCACACTTACCGATGTCCCGCTTTCGGATATTCTTGGGTACGTCATCGCGCAGACCAATCTTCAATATTCCGTCGAGGATTATGCCGTCTATTTGCGCCCCTCGATTGATGAAGGGGAGACCCTTACGGTGCGCACCTTCCTGGTTCCGCCCGGTTTCTTTGAAGGATCCACTCTTAAGGTAACGCTGGCGGCGACCACGGATGAGGCGCCCAGCACAGTCGAAGCTGTCAGCGTCAATGCGCAGCAGACACTGACGGATAAGGGCATCCGTTTCCCTTCCGGCTCCTCGGCAATATTTCTCCCCGGCTCCAGCAAGCTCGTGGTGAGGGACACGCCGGAGCAATTGGATTTGATTGCCAATTTGATCGAACAGGCAAGCAAGGAAACTCCACAAGTCCAAATCGAAGCCAAGATCGCCGAATTCACCCAGGACGCCATCAAGGGCCTCTCATTCAACTATCTTTTCTTCAATGGGGGTGGTTCTATAGGGCCAACGGGCGTCCCCGTCGGAGCCCAGACTGCTTTGCGCACGCCCGATTTCGTCACAGCGACGGGTAACGGGGGGCTTAGTCCCGATAGCATCGACTCCCTGATTCAAAACAATGGTGGCGCAACCGGCAGCTTAGCCTTGACCTACCCCCTTCAGGGAGTGAATGGGCCATTGATTGCCCCGAATACGCCTAATCAGTTAACGATCGGCGCTGTCATTGATGGCAAGGGCATGCAGGCTGTCATGGAAGCCATCGATAACATGAAGGGAGTCTCGTTGCTTTCCGCTCCGAGTGTGACAACCCAGAACGGCCTGAAGGCCAATATCGATATTGTCCGCGAATTTCCCTACCCCACGAGTTTTGAGAAGCCCAAGCTAAGCAATAATTCGGAACTGTTTTATCCTACAACGTTTAATTTATTTGGGCTTGGCGGTGAGGGCATTGGTCCCTTGTCCCTGGCTATTCCGCCTACCCCGCGCGAATTTGTCACTCAGGACATTGGTGTCAGTCTTGAAGTACAGCCGACGACTTATCCGGATCAACGCATTGATCTGGATATAACCAAAGCCCAGGTACTCGACTTTGACGGCTTTATCAATTACGGAGTGCCCATCGTGGCGCGTCTTGCAGAAGATAGTACTATTGACCCAGCGACTTCCGAGGGAACAGTTTTGACCGAAGGCGTCATCAATCAGCCGGTGTTCAACCTCCGCTCAATCGTAACCAATCTCCAAGTCTTGGATGGCCAGACTGCCGTTCTGGGCGGCTTATTGAATGAAAACACCCAGGAAATCAATGACAAGGTTCCCATCCTGGGAGATCTTCCGCTCGTCGGACGGCTCTTCCAAAGCAAGGTGGCCGAACGCACCAAGAAAGACCTTTTGTTCTTTATTACGGCACGACTGATCCGGTCGAATGGAAAACCGGAGTACGTCAAGACGCTCGATGCCGAACCGGAGGAGGAAGCGTTGCCTGAACCTGATCAGCAGATCGGTCCAGGGGTTACCTTGCCACCGTTGCCCGAGGGGACGCCGAATTCATGATCACCATCATTTCCCAAGCTTGGATCCAGTCCATGAAACGCATTTCTTATTTTGTCGTTCTTCTCCTCATCGTCACTCAGGCGAGGCTGTCCGCCCAGGAAACCGCTGCCGGGGGGCAGGCGGCGCCATCAGGTCCTGTACCCACCAATCAACCGTCCGGCCTGCTCACTCCGCCTCCCGACAATGCTCCAGCCGCCGCAACGTCTGCGCCAAGCGCGAGCCCCGCGCCAAGCACGAGCACCGTAACGACGACGTCGGCAGCACCGGCAAAATTGACTCCGCGTGAACTCGAGCGAGTTCAACAACAGGAAATTCTCCGTCGGCAGGAGCTGATGTATCGCGCCAATGATTCGCTAAGGACCGCCAGAAAGTCTGAAATCGCGGCCGACTACCCCAACGCACGAAAAGATTATCTTTTCGCGGCGGAAGCTTTCGGGTCCATCTCCCGATCGACAGACTCTTATGCCACCGCGGCGGAGGGCCTGACCCGCGTTGATTTCCAACTCTATGACGACGCTCTCAAAATTGGAGACACCGCCCGCGCGAAACAACTGATGGATGAGGTGGTCAAATACAATCCCAATAACAAACTTGCCGACGAAAAGCTGGCGGCGATCAATAATGCGCTCGCCAATCCCAATGATACCACGCAACTCGGCAACCCCGCCGTAACTCCCGGGTTTATCAACAAGGTCAACGAGATTCAGGAGCTTTTTGCCGAGGCGGAGCAGTTTCGCCGCACCGGCCAATGGGATGAGGCCGATGCGCGGTTAAAGCGCATTCTGGGCATTGATCCCTATAACATCGCCGCTACGGAACAACTCAAACGCATCGATGCGGAAAAATTCCAATATGATGAGCAGGCCCGTCTTGAAATGCGCGATGAACGGTTGCGTCAAGTCGAAGAGAAGTGGTATGAGCCGATCAACAACAAGGAAGCCACGGCATCCGCGCAGGAAGCACAGCCGAGCATCCTATTAACCACCAGCTTTGATCTCGACCAGAAACTCAAGAATATCTTTTTATCGCTCGACTTCAACAATGCCACAATCGAGGAAGCGACCAACTTCCTGAGCATCGAGAGCAAGCGCCTCGATCCTGACCATAAGGGGGTCAATTTCGTTATTCAACCCGAGGCCTCGACAACAGCAAAGCCGGTCACGCTTACCTTGAATAATGTTCCCCTGGGCGAGGCGCTGCGGTATGTCTGCCAGCTCGCCAACGTCAAATACAAGGTGCAGGAGTTCGCGATTTCAATTGTTCCCTTCAGTCAAAGCACGGACGACCTCATCAGCCGCACCTATAACGTCCAGCCTAATTTTGTCGCGGCACCGGCTACGGAAGGCGTGATTGAAAGTGCGACGAGCTCCCTTCTCGGTAACCGCCCCATTGCCCCTGCTGATACGGGTGCTGGCGCTGCTGCTGCCCCCGAGGACAATGCTGGTGACACGGTACGTGCGGCCTTGATCGCTAAAGGGGTCAAGTTTCCTCCTGGCGCCAGTGCCGTCTATACGCCCGGCACCGGACAACTCACTGTGGTGGATACGGCGGACCAGCAGGAATTGCTGGAAGAGCTGGTGAATGCCGGTCAGGCGCCCACCCTGATGGTTCGGATCGCGACCAAGTTTGTTGAAATTAACCAGACGGATCTCAACGATCTCACGGTCAATACGGCATTTAACTTTTACAGTCCTGCTGAAGTAGTGCAAGACGTGGGGGGCTCATTCGCCCTATCCTCGAAGCGATTTCTACAAACTTCTTCCTTTACCACCGCGTTGCCCGGGTCCCTTGGTTTCTCGCCCGACAGCATTGATAATTTGATCACTCCGCAATCAACCAATTCCAACGGCTTCTTCTTTCGCGGGATACTTGCCGGAGAGCAATACAACCTGGTTATTACCGCTTTGGCGCAAAAGCAGAGTTTCGACCTCCTCTCGGAACCGGCTGTTTTAACCAAGAGCGGGGAACAAGGCGTTATCGAAGCTGTGCGTGTCTTCCCTTACCCCATCTCTTTTGATCCGCCCGAACTGGTGACTCAAACCGCCTCCACCACCACCACGACAACGATTGCCGCCAACCCTCCGACGGTCATTGCAACGACCCCCACCGACTTTAAGCGACGTAATATCGGTGTCCGCCTGGTGGTCAAGCCCCAGGTGACGGCGGATAATAAAACCGTCGATCTCTCGCTCTTTCCTGAAGTGACCGATTTCGAGGGCTTTATTAATTACGGCAGCGCGATCTTTGTCGCCAACCCTGACGGTTCGCAGTCCCTCTTGTCCAACAACGTGATTAATCAGCCTGTTTTCAATACCCGTAGAATCAACACCAAGGTTCTCATCCGCGACGGATCGACCGTTGTACTGGGCGGACTGATTCGCGAGGACATGCAAAACATTAACGACAAGGTGCCGTTCTTGGGGGATTTGCCTTTGCTTGGACGCCTTTTCCAATCCAAGGCGGTAACGAATACCAAGAAAAATCTCATCATCTTCGTTACGGCCAATATTTATCAGAATGATGGCGAACTGCTTAATCCGCCGGACGTCACCAACACGGCGGACATTTTGACCGGACGCGCCGGATTTGCGCCGGTGGCCCCTCAGTAACGATCCCTGAGCGAGCTTCCAATTTCCGCTGGTTCCGCTGCACAGCCGCACTGTTGGTGCAGTCCTTTACTCGCGGCTGACGGGTGAATTCCAAACATATCGTGATGCTCTTTTTCCTCGTGGAAAGGGAGATCTTTATAACTTCGTTTTGACATTCGGCTTCGGTGGGTGATTCTTATCGAGATATGGAAGCACTCGCCGCCACAGGCTTCAAAGGGAACGATCTTCTCTTTCTTGCCCTCACGGCCGTCGTAGCCGCCGGGACTACGCTTGCAGTTCTGGTAGCCTGCTTCTACTGGTTTCGAAAGGAACAGCGCCGCTGGCAGAAAAGAATTCTCCATGCGATTGCTGATTCCAGTCGTGATCCCGAGGAACTGTTCCTGACCGGCCGGGACGCCATCGCCTATGGCGAATTGATCGCGCAGTTCAAAGTCAATCAAGGCAAACAGGTTGTGTCGGTTCTGGAGTCGGAGGGTAAGCGCTTTATCCACGTGGTTGGCGAGCTTTCACCTGGCGAGCGGACGAAAATGGTGCGCTATCTGAAGTCGGAAGGGTTCATGTCGTGAGCAAGCTGGGTTGTCTTTCTGTAACCTGACGGCCTCTTGCCAAGCTTGGACGGCGATAGCATATTGGGGCGTTTTCGAGGTTCACTATTATGTACGATATTTACTACTGGATGATGCTTGGTGTGACGGTGCTCATTTCTTTTGGAGCGTCGGCCTATCTGAAAAGCGTATTCGCCCGCACGTCTCAAATTCCCATCGCGTCAAGGTTGACTGGCGCACAGGTCGCGGCGCGCATCCTTCAATCGGCTGGAATTGGCGATGTCGAAATCGTGGAAGGTCAAGGCTTCCTCGGCGATCATTACGATCCGATGAATAAGAAACTGGTTCTTTCGCCGGAGAATTACGAAGGCTCCTCTGCCGCAAATGTCGGCGTTGCCGCCCACGAATGCGGTCATGCCCTCCAGCACCAGCAACATTATGCCCCGCTTCAGATCCGCATGAGCGCGGTCTACGCCAACAACTTCGCCAGCAGCGCAGTTTTTTACGTCGTCATGGCCTCCCTTTGGTTTCACTTCATCAGTCCTCATGCAGCTTTGTGGGTGGTTTCGCTTTGTTTCGGCATTTTGATCTTCTTTAACCTGATCACGCTTCCGGTGGAATTCGATGCCAGCGCTCGAGCCAAGGTCGTCTTGCAGCAACTCGGGATCGTGCGCGCGGGGCCCGAGGCAGACGCCGTCAGCTCGACTTTAAATGCGGCGGGTCTCACCTACGTGGCGGCCCTGATCGGCACCATCCTGACCGCAGCCTACTACGTCTGGCTGCTATCGAGTCGGCGCAACTAAAGGGTAGCCGTCGCACTCCGTGCGACGGGAAAGGAAGCCCCGCGCTCGGAGATCGCGGGCTACCTAATCACAGAACAATCAGGCTCTCCGGAGCCACCCGGAATTGCAGGGTCTCTCCCGGCGGTACGGTCTCGCGGGTCCAAAGCTTGACGGTTTCTCTCGTTGCGGTTTCGACCAGCAACTCGGTCTTGCTTCCCAGATAAGTGGCGCGCTTCACGACCGCAGCGATGCCGTCGCCAGTCAGATGGGCGGATTCGGGACGAAATCCTAGCTTCCGGTTGGACGGTCCGTTGAGCATGCGAGCGAGGGGACTCTCGGGCGCGAGGACATTGATTTCGCCCATGAACCTGGCTGTGAATTCATTTGCCGGATGCTCGTAAAGCTCGTGCGGCGTGCCGGTCTGCTCGATCCGCCCCTGGTTCATCACCGCCAGGCGGTCGGCCAGCGACAGGGCCTCCTCCTGATCATGCGTGACGTAGAGGCAGGTCGTGCGAGTTTCGCGATGGATGCGCAGCAACTCGCCACGCAGTTCCAGGCGAAGCCGCGCATCGAGATTGGAGAGTGGTTCGTCGAGCAGGATCAAATCGGGTTCGACCGCCAGCGCCCGGGCGAGAGCGACGCGTTGCTGCTGGCCGCCCGAAAGTTGCGCCGGCTTTCTCTGGGAAAATTCCTCCAGCCGAACGACGCGCAGGGCATCGGTCACGCGCCGATGAACGGAGGTCCCGTCGAGTTTCCGGGCGCGCGGCCCATACGCGACGTTTTCATACACGGTCAGGTGCGGCCAGATGGCGTAGTTTTGAAAAACCATCGCCGTGTTCCGATGTTGTGGCGCAACGTCGTTCATGCGCTTTTGATCGAAAAGAATGTCGCCGCCGTCGGGTTTGAGGAATCCGGCCAGCATGCGCAGAACAGTGGTTTTCCCGCAACCGGAAGGTCCGAGCAGAAAGAACATCTCGCCGGGCCGGATGGCAAAGGAGACGTCGTCGACCACGCGGGACTCCGGGCCGAACGATTTGGTCAGGTGGCTTGCGGTGATGGTCATGGGCGCGGTTGAGGAAATGACATCAGTTGGCGTCGATTTGCGCCAGCACGCTTTTGTAACGATCGAGCGCCTCGCTTTGCCATTGGTTGACCAGGTCGGTGCGTTTGACAGGATCTTTCCAATCGGTGTCGGCGAGGTGAAGCAGTTCCGCCTCGGAGCAGGGAGGAGCAAGAAAGCGGGTGAAAAGCGCCTGTCGCTGCTCGGCGGGAAGTTTTTGCGCGGCGGGGGAATTAAGCGCTTTCCAGGCGGGCGCGAGGACGTCGTGTGTATCGATCATCCAGGCGGCGATGAGCGCGCTCAGGATCGCACGGCGCTTGGAACCAAGCTCGTTGGAATAGACAAAATCGGAGCGCATTTTGAAAGGATTCGTGAGGATCGGCGTCACGCCCGCGAGTTCATCGTAAAGGGCGGGCATGACGCTCATGTGATTAATGACGTTGCGCGTGGCCCCGCCCGGCGATCCCTTGGGCAGCATCCAGAGGAGCTGGCCTTCGCGGGAGAGGACAAATTCGAGGAAATGTCGCGCGATTTCGGGATGAGGCGGGTTCTTCAAAATCGCGATGCTGTCGGGGTCGATCATCGTTTGGCCTTCGGGTAGAATGAAGCTGACGTTACTTGGGCCGTAGTAGCCGGCCTGGGCTTCGCCGTAAGAGTCGATGGCCACGCCATAGGCCGCATCGCCCACGCCCACCTCGACCGCCGAAGCTGCGGACGATGAAATAAAATTGCGGACATTCCCGCTCATTTCCATCAGCACGGCCCAGCCCTTTTCCCAACCGTAGGACTGGAGGATGATCTCGTAGATGGTCAGGGCGCTGCCGGAGTCACGAGGATCGCAGGCCGAAATCCACCCGGCCAGGCGGGGATTGGTCAGGTCGGCCCAGGTGCGGACTTCCGGCAAGCCGACAGCTTGCCGCACGCGCTCGTTGGTGATGATTCCAAACCCCGACAAGGCCGCGCCAAACCATTCATGGTTGGAATCGAAGATAGCCATGCCGTTCAACTGGGCGGGAATTTGCGCGAGAATAGCTGCGGGCGGATCGTACCGGGTGAGCAGACCATCCTTTTCAAGATCGAGAAACGGATCGACTCCACCGCCGTAAAGAACGTCGACGCCGCTGCTGGGATTGGTCTGATACTCGGCGCGCAGAAAGCGGACAATCTGCGACGTGCCGCCGCCCGCTTCGCGCCAGCGGATCGTCGCGGGCCGGCCATATTTCTTTTCGTGCCAGGCGGAAAAGGCGCGGGATGTTTCCTCCTTGATGCCATCCCAATGTGGCGAGAAGACGATGACTTCGTCCTCGGCGGCAGCGGTGGAGAAGAGGGAAATCGAGGCGAGCAGGCCGAGCAGAAGGAGCCATCGCGCGAATTTCATTCGTAAATGGTATATAGCAATTGGCACCTGTCGCGTTAAAGGATGGAATAGTAAGAGATCCTTCGACAAGCTCAGGAATAAGTTTCAAGAGATGAAATCGTATCGCCATTACCTGAGACGCCTCTTGGCCCGGCTGACGCTGGGCACGCTGGTGACGATAGCCGTACCGCTTTTTGTGGCGATCCTATGGCTCCGCTTTCTTGGTTTGCCCGACGTGGCCAAGGTCTACCTGCTGACGGAAATTCAGAAGCGGCATATTTTCCCATTTCCGGTCTCGGTGGACCGGCTGCTCCTCGACCCCACCGGAGCGGTTCTGGCGGAGCGGGTCACCGTCTTTCGCGATACGGATCGCCAGAGCGTGATGCTGCAAGTCGACCGGGTGCGGATCAGCTTCGCGTGGCTGAGTTGGTGGCGCGGCAGCGGCCTGATCGACAGCGCGAGCATCTCGAACGCCGATGTCAGTTATCCGGTGGGACCGCAGCAGACGGTCGACTTTACCGACGTGAATGCGGATGTCGCCTTTGACGGAAAGGACATCAAGATTGAGAATGCCGAAGCCCGGTTCCTGAGTCTCGCTCTTTCCATTCGCGGAACGATTCACAACGACGGTTTCCCGGCGGCCAAGCCTCCCCCCGAAGAACAACTCAAGGCGCGTCAGGACACGTGGCGGACGGTCTTGCGGTCCATGAACGACATTGGCGCGGAACAGCCCATCGACGTTCAACTTGAATTTGAAACCTCGACGCGAGACCTGGACGGCGGGCGCGCCAACTTCGCTCTCGACGGGCGGCATCTCACATGGCGTTCCGCGCCGGTGGAGGAATTTTCCATTCACGGCAGCCTCAATGACGGCATCGTGGAGCTGAGCGATTTCAAAATCGGCCTGGAACGGGGCGATCTCACCGCCTACGGCGAATGGAACCTGGCCGACCAGACCGCCGAGTTGCAGTTTACGTCCTCGATGGATTTCACGACGCTTGCTCCCGCATTTCCTGGGCCGCTGGGGCGGGCTTTGAGCCTGCTCGATTTTTCCAATTTAGCTCCGGTCGCGACGGGGCGCGTTCTTTTTGATTTGGAGCAAGGTTTTCATGCCGATATCCAGGCCGATCTCGATTGGCGCGACTTTACCTTCAACGGCGTTTCCTTTGACCGTTTGACCATCCCGATCGCCTACGATGGACGGCGTTTGCTGATCCCCGGACTTAAGATCGCCGGGCAGGCGGGGAATGTGGATCTCGAATTCTTTTTCGACGGCACGAAGGATACGCCCACGTTGAACGGAAAAATCACGTCCAATCTCGACCCGACCATTCTCAAGGGCGTGTTCGGGGAGGGGATGGACAACTTTCTGGGCAGTTGCTCGTTTTCGCAAGGAGGGCCGAAGATCGAGGCGACGGCTACCGGCAGTGCGCTCAAGACGGATGCGTGGACGGTAAAGGGTAAGATGGCCGCTGACAAATTCGTTTACAAAACCGCCGCGTTTGACACGGCCACGTCCGATTTCACTTTCGCCGATTCCAAGCTGAATCTGCCCGATCTCGAAGTGCATCGTCCCGAGGGAAGCGGTACTGGAGGCATCATCTACGACTTCAAGAACCGCTCGGTGGAACTCAATAATCTGGTCACGCAAGTTAACGTCCAGGAGGTCGCGCCGGTCATGGGGCCGAAATTTACGCAGTACACCGCGCCGTATCACTTCACCCGGCCGCCTCTGATCCACGCGAACGGGACAGTCGATCTGCAAAGCGAGAAGAAGGACCTCGCTACCGATCTGACAGTCGACGTGGAGGGGAAATCGCCGATGGAGTGGACGTTGTTCCACGTTCCATACAGCTTCGATAGTCCGAACGGCGTGCTGACGTTCAAAAATCGCCGCCTCACCGTGAACATGAAGCAATGCGGCTTCTATGACGGCAATCTGTCCGGTGTTATCGACATGGATTTGCGGAACAATCCGGCGGACTACACGCTCGATCTCAACCTGGCCAAGGTGAACTTCAAGAAGTTCATGGTCCGGACCTGGCATTACCCCAAGTCGGAGGGCGAACTCACCGTGCAAAGCCATCTCACCGGCGAGATCGGCCAAATGGAGACGATGACGGGCAACGGCGAGGTGAAGATCGAAAACGGCGACATCACGCAGATTCCATTTCTCGGCGCGCTGACGCCGCAAATCCCCGGCTTTTCCGTCGCGGATGCCGCGCATGGACATTTTACGGTGGCGAAGGGGGTGATCCATACCGACGACATGGACATCAGCAGCGAGATCTTCGCTTTAATCGGCAACGGCAGTTACAATTTCACGACCGACCGCCTGGATCTCGACATGCGTGTGACCGCCAATGCGATCTTCGGTATCCCGCTTTATCCATTGAGCAAAATCTTCGAGTTCCACGCCGACGGTACGATGCAGAACCCGAACTGGCAGTCGAAGAATTTTTGAAATGGAGTGGCGGTCTATGACCGAAGGCAAAACCAGCCTTGGCAAATGGCTCGGAACAAGCGATTTTATCTTTCCCTCTCATGACCGACCTTGAACGCATCCGCCATTCCGCCGCCCATGTGCTGGCGACCGCTTTGTTGAAAATCTGGCCCGAGGCGCAACTTGCCGCCGGTCCGCCGGTGGAGACCGGCTTCTATTACGACGTCGATCTGCCGCACCGGATTTCGCCCGCCGACTTCGAGCGCATCGAGGCCGAGATGAAGGCCGTAACCAAGGCCAACCAGCCGTTCGTTCGTTCCGCCGTCTCGCGCGATGAGGCGATCAAGCTCGGCGAATCGGGCCGTCTTGCCGCGCTTTCAGATCGCGCGTTTCCGAGCAAGTTCAAGCTCGATATTCTCAACCGCATTCCCGAGGGCGAGGAAATCTCGCTCTACACCAACGGCGATTTCGTCGATCTCTGCGCCGGGCCGCACGTCATGCGCACCGGCAACGTCGGCGCGTTCAAGCTGACCCACGTTTCGAGCACCTACTACCTTGGCGACGAAAAGAATCCCCAGCTTCAGCGCATTTACGGCACGGCCTTCAAGAACAAGACCGAGATGGAGGCGCACTTTGCCCTGCAAGAAGAGGCGAAGAAGCGCGACCATCGCAAGCTGGGCAAGGATTTGCGCCTCTTCCATATCGACGACGAGGTCGGGCAGGGGCTCGTGCTTTGGACACCGAACGGCGCGATCATTCGCCAGGAATTGCAGAACTTTATCAGCCGCGAACTGACCCGCCAGGGCTACAGCCAGGTCTTTACGCCTCACATCGGCAAGCTCGGACTCTATCGCACGAGCGGCCATTTTCCGTATTACAAGGAATCGCAATACCCGCCTATCGTCGAGAGGGAAACGCTCGACCTGCTGGCGAAGGAAGGCTGCACCTGCGGCGAACTTTCCAACAAGCTCGATGCAGGCGAGATCAACGGCTACCTGCTCAAGCCGATGAACTGCCCGCATCACATCAAGATTTTTGCGAGCCAGAAGCACTCGTACCGCGACCTGCCAATCCGCCTGGCCGAGTTCGGAACGGTTTATCGCTGGGAACAATCGGGCGAACTGGGCGGCATGACCCGCGTGCGCGCCTTCACCCAGGACGATGCGCATCTTTTCTGCACCGAGGAGCAGCTTCCGGCGGAGGTGCTGGGCTGTCTCCACCTCGTAAAGACGGTCTTCAATCTTCTCGGCATGAAGGACTATCGCGTGCGCGTCGGCCTGCGCAATCCCGACAGCGCCAAATACACCGGCGATCCCGCCAACTGGGACAAGGCCGAGAAAGCCTGTCGCGATGCCGCCGCCAGCCTCGGCGTGCCTTTTTCGGAAGAACCGGGCGAGGCGGCGTTTTACGGTCCCAAGATCGATTTCGTGGTCAAGGACGTTCTGGGCCGCGAATGGCAGTTGGGCACCGTCCAGGTCGATTACAACCTGCCGATCCGCTTTGACCTCAGCTACATCGGCTCGGATGGCAAGGAACACCGGCCTGTGATGATCCATCGCGCGCCGTTCGGCAGCATGGAACGCTTCATTGGTTGCCTGATCGAGCACTTCGCGGGGCATTTTCCGGTCTGGCTGGCTCCGGAGCAGGTGCGGCTCCTCACGGTGACCGAGGCGCAGAACGATTACGCGCAAAGATTGCTAAGTGAACTTAAGGAAAAGGACGTCCGCGTGACCCTGGATGATTCCCGCGAAAAGCTGGGAGCTAAGATTCGACTTGCGGAACTGGCTAAAGTTCCCTACATACTTACCCTTGGTGAAAGAGAATCTACCAGTGAACAAGTATCTGTGCGAAGCCGTAAACTAACCGCCCCCGTGGCCCAGTCATGGCCCGAATTCTTTCACCAGCTGCTCGACGAAATTGCGCATCGTGCGCTGTGATTCCTGCATGCATCCCGGCGGCTTATTGAAACCCTAACCTGAGAGGCGTTATCTCCATCCACAAATCCTTCATCCGTGCCAACAACAAGATTCGCGCCCGCGAAGTCTTGGTCATCGTCGATTCCGACAGCAAATCACTCGGTGTGATGGGGCTGGCCGAGGCGATGACCGAAGCCCGCAAACGGGGATTCGATCTCGTCGAGGTTAATCCCGCGGCCAATCCGCCGGTCTGTAAAATTCTCGATTACGGGAAGTATCTCTACAACCTGGCCAAGAAAGAGAAGGACACGAAGAAAAACTCTTCCGCGACCAAGCTCAAGGAATTGAATTTTCACATGAACATCGATGAGCACGATTATGGCGTAAAGATGCGCCATGCCGAGGAGTTCATGTGGAAGGGCATGAAAGTGAAGCTGCAACTGAAGTTCCGCGGACGCGAAATGATGCACCAGGACATCGGCATGAACCTCATTCGCCGGATGCGTTCCGACCTCTCCCTGGTCGGTATTGCGGATACCGAACCGAAATTAATTGGCAAAAGCATCAATTTGATGCTATCACCACTGCCCGCTCGAAAAAGGGTGCGCAAGTTCTCCGTCGAAGACGACGAGGTAGCCGAGGATGAGGTGTCTCAAGACGCCGCGCCCGCCACGGCTCCGAAAGAGCCAGCGCCTGCTTTGAACGGTAACATATAAAAGTCATGCCCAAATCCATTGCCCGCCGTAAAACCAAGAAAGCCGTGGCGAAGCGTTTTAAAATAACCGCCACCGGCAAGGTTATGACGTCCCAATCGGGACGCCGCCATCTCGCCGGCAGCAAGAACCGCAAACGCAAGCGTCACCTCGCCAAGATGAAGCAGGTCGATAAGACCGATACGTATCGCATCCTGGCGAACCTGCCCTTTGCTTAAGATCAGGACGTAAGAATTTTTAGGAACCACGACCATGCCACGCACCACCAACGCCCCCGCCTCACGCGAACGCCGCAAACGCGTCATTCAAAAAGCCAAAGGATACCGCGGCCGCCGCAGCAAACTTTTCCGCTACGCCAAGGACGCCACCATGAAGGGCCAGTACTGGTCCTACCGCGATCGCAAGGTCCGCAAGCGCAACTTCCGCAACCTCTGGGTCGCGCGCATCAACGCCGCCGTGCGCGGTTTCGACCTGACCTACAGCCGTTTCATCGAAGCGCTGACCAAGGCGAAGATCGAAATCGACCGCAAGGTTCTGGCTGACCTGGCCGTGAACGAGCCCGCCGCGTTCGCCGCGATCGTACAGAGCGTCAAGAAGGCTTAGTCGGTAGCCGCCGCACGCTGGGCGGCGGTGTTTTTCGGGATAAATCTCCATGATCGTCCCAGTAGGCATCGCCCTCGGTTCGAATCTGGGCAATCGTTCCGCCGAATTGGACGCGGGAATTTTCTTCCTGAGCGAGTTGGCCGAACATGGCGAAGTTCGGGAATCGCCTCGGATCGAAACGGCTCCTGTCGATTGCCCGCCGGGATCCCCGCCTTTTCTCAATTCCGTCGCCGAGATCGAGGTCGATACGGTGATTTTGCCTCCGCTCCATCTCCTGAGCTTTCTTCAGGAAATTGAGATCGAACGGGGCAGATCGCTTCTGCGGGACGTCAACGCTCCACGCCCTCTCGATTTGGACATCATCTATTATGGCATCGAGCGATTCGACCAGATGGGCCTGATTATTCCCCATCCGCGCGCGCACTTGCGCCGGTTCGTGCTGGAACCGCTCTCCCATCTGCGGCCTGACCTGGTCTTGCCCGGGCAGACGAAGACGGTACGGGAACTTCTGCTGTAGCGGCGGTCTATGACCGCCGTGAATAGGCAACATATCTTCGTTCTCCGTCGGCGGTCATAGAACGCCGCTACAAACTGCATCGTCGCCCGGAGGTCGACGGCTACCTCCGACTTTTATTAGGGGCTTCGGGAGCGATGTGGTATTTTAAACTCGTGGAGTCGCAACAGAAAATCACGCCCGAATGGATTGCCTCGGCCAAAACGCGCGGAGAGAAAATTCCCGCGCTGACGGCCTACGATTATCCGACGGCGCGGCTGCTCGATGAAGCGGGTGTGCCAGTCATTCTCGTGGGCGATTCGCTTGGCATGGTTGTGCTCGGTTATCCCGATACGACGCAGGTGACGTTGGCGGAGATGCGGCATCATGTCGCCGCCGTGGCGCGCGCCAAAACACGGGCGCTGGTCGTTGCCGATCTCCCTTACCATACCTACCAGACGGCGCAGAATGCCGTCGCGAATGCGCATATCCTGATCGGGGCGGGCGCGGAGGCCGTGAAGCTGGAAGGTGGCATTGAGGTCGTTCCAGAAATTCGTGAGTTGCGGAAGGCGGGCATCGCGGTCATGGGACATATCGGCATGTTGCCGCAATCAGTGAAGGAGGAGGGCGGCTACAAGATCAAGGGCCGTTCCGAGGCGGAAAAAGAGCGTCTGCTGACCGATGCGCTGGCCGTTCAGGAGGCTGGCGCGTTTGCAGTCGTCATGGAATTGATCGAGCCGGAGCTGGCCCGCGAAATCACCACGAGGCTTCATATCCCGACCATCGGCATCGGCTCGGGAACCCATTGCGGCGGTCAGATTCTCGTCACCCACGATCTTGTCGGGGCTTTCCCCTGGTTCCGTCCCAAGTTTGCGGTGGCGAGGGCCGATGTCGCCTCCGCGATTCGCGGAGCGGCGGAAGCGTTTATCAGGGACGTCCGGGTGTAGCCGCGCTTTTTCTGGTGGCCCGGCAACGGCAGGCGAGCCTGTGTTACTCGGGTTCGTGCGGACTCATTCCACACGAACAGGAGGTCTGCAGATAATGCCCGGATTCCGGTGACCTCCTGTGCGCTCGCGATGCCGCGCTCGCGCACCCGGACAACAAGTTGTCCGGGCCACCCAAAATATCAAAACAACCGAATATCGTCCTTAGACGCGGGCGGTTCTTCTGTCGTCGTGGAAGCCTTGGCCGGTTCGGCGGAGATGGCGCGGGAGAGGATTTCGACTTTTTGTTCCGCATCGGCCAGGCGGTCTCCGCACGCTTTGATGAGACGCATGCCTTCCTCGTAATGATCGAGAAGCTTTTCGAGGGGCAACTCGGCGTTTTCCATGTCGGAGACGATCTGTTCGAGACGGGCGAGCAGGTCCTCGAATTTATCCGGCGCATTTCCGGACTCGGCGGCGGGGGAGAGCAATCGGCGGGAGATCATGGGAAAGTCATTTTGCCTTGACTAGATTGCGGCGTACAGCCAATCCGTATAAGGCAAATCGCTTCCTGTCATCCCGCCCTGGCGGGACGACCCGGACAACACAGGCTTGCCTGTCGTTGCCGGGCCACCAAGACAGTTTAGAATTTTTCTGGCAAGGGTGGAAGAGTGCGGGCACGATTGCTCCTGCCCGTCATGACGCCGAAATTGAGAATTCGACGACGCCGTTCCTCTTCGCGGCATGGTGCGGCCGGAACCCCGGGTTATCCCGGTGGGCTGGCGGCCCTGATCACAACCTTCTTGCTCGCGGTTGTTCTGGTCACCGGGCCGCTGATTCTAGGTGCGGCCCGATTGTGGATCGAATTGCCGTTACTGGGCGTCGTGGCGCTTTTGCTGCTACTCCAGGGATTGAGGCTGACGGTCAGACCTCCCGGCGTGCAGAGCGGAGCCGATGCCATCGATCTGTCCGTGGCGCTTTTTGTCCTCTACGCCATCGCGCGCTGGCTGACGTCGCCCGCCGAATATGTTTCTCGGATCGAGGCGATGGATGTCGTGGCTTACGCCGGGGTTTTCTTTACCTGCCGGTATGGCATGGCGAACCGGAAGCATTGCATGTCGCTCCTCTATTTGCTGGTCATCCTGGGCGTGGGGGAAACGGCTTTTGGCTATTACCTGAGCAATCATCTCGACTGGTTTCCGTTCGGTTCGGCGGAACAGCAGCAACTTGATTATGCGCCGCGCTGGGTGGGCACATACGAATCTCCAAACCATTACGCCAGCCTTCTGGTGATGGCGATTGGAGCGGCCCTGGCCCTGGGAAGTTTTTCCAAACTCGCGTGGCCACTGCGCATCATTTTGATTTATGTGGCGATCATGATGATGGTCGGGGTGATGTGCTCCGGATCGCGGGGAAGCTGGATCGCGCTCCTGGCTGCAATCGTCGCGCTGGTGATTTTGGGCATTCGCAACGGAACGATGCCGTGGTGGGTGCCGGTCATGGGAGCGCTGACGCTGGTGCTCGTGTCCGGATTTTTATTTAGCGTGTCACCGCTGGTTCGAGATCGGCTGGTGGACGCCCAAAGCCAGATTTTTGGAGGCAAGCTGGGCGCCAATTCGCGTGTTCAATTGTCGGTGGACGCCCTGCGGATCGCGCATGACCACCCATTTTTTGGCGCCGGGCCGGGGACATTTATTTTCATCCATCCGCATCGTCAGAACGGCCCTTTTGCCTCCAAGCCGGAGCTGGCCCACGATGATTACCTGAATTGCGTGGCTGATTACGGGCTGGTCGGTTTTGGCCTTACCCTGTTTTTCGTTGTGGCAGTCACGCTCAAATTTTTCTCCCCTCTGGGGGTTGACAATCGCTGGCAGGATCGCGTGATGGTCGTCACCGGATTTGCGGCCTGGGTGGCGTTGCTGGTCCATTCGGTGATCGATTCTAATCTCCATATCCCGGCCAATGCGCTGGTGCTTTTTTCCCTGACCGGTTTGGCCCTGGGGCGGCTTCAAGAGGAGAAGAAGAGGCGCTGGAGCACGCTTTCGCTTGCGCCGCTGGGCCGGTGGTTGGGATGGGGAGTGGCCCTGCTGAGTTTGGTCTACGGTGTCGAGGTAGCGCGGACCGTTCTGAGCGATAGAGTCTACGAAAAAGCTATTGCTCGAGGGGATGAGGCGCCCCTCAGCGACGATATTGCCGCGGCAAATGAGGCCTTGCGTTATGATCCAGGCAACGTGCAGGCGCTGGTGTTTCTGGGGGATAGTTATCGAAGTCAGGCTGCGCTGCAAAAGGACGACACGGATCGGCAAAGTGAAGAAAAAATGGCGCTGGAGGCCTATCACAAGGCGCTTCGGGCCAATCCCCTCGACGCCTCGGTGGAAGTCCGAATCGCGCGTATGCCCGAACAGTAGATGGCGGTCAGGCCACCGGAGGCGGGGCGGAAGGTAATTTTTTTCCAACCCGGGTGATCAACTGGCGCAGGGCGGGGGGCAGGATCGGCTTGCTGAGATAATCATCAAAACCCTGGGCGAGATATTCTTCCCGAGCGCCGTGGAAGGCATTGGCCGTCAGGGCCACGAGCATGGGGCATTTGGTGGTTAACTTTTTGCGCATCGCCTGGGCGGCCTCGATGCCGTCCATTTCGGGCATTTGAATGTCCAGGAGAACAAGATCGTAAGGTTGCCGGATAACGGACTCGAGAGCTTCCAGGCCGTTGGCGGCGACATCCGCGCGGTAGCCCAGACGGGCGAGAAGCGCCAGGCCGACTTTTTGGTTAATGTGGTTGTCTTCGGCAAGGAGGATGCGAAGGGGCAGCTTATCGGATAGAGGCGGAAGTCCCAGCGGTCCGGTAATCCGTGGCTGGGCCGGCTGGCCGCCGGTCATCTCGATCAGAATGGCGAGGAGATGGCTGCGCTTGACCGGCTTCGTCAGCCGTTTGGCGAAAAGGCTGGCGCGCTCGTCCGCCAGGGGTTCGCCAAAATCAAACAGAATGCGCGGGACGGAACTCCAATCGGGGTCGAACTGCATTTGCGCGGCGAGCGCAACGGTGTCTTCATTGCGATCCATCAACACGGCGGTGATGTTGGTTTCCCCCATTTTCATGAGTGTTATGGGATCGACCACCCCCGGCACATACGCGCCCCATACCTCGAGTTGGCGTTTGAGCAGGAGCGGATAATTTCCGCCCTGGGCGACGATCATGACCCTGCAGGAATGAGGCAACCGATCCTCGGGAACGGCGCCTTCCAGGGTGCAGGAGGGAAGGGCAATGCTGAAGCGAAAGGTGGATCCGGCGGAAAGGACGCTCGAAACGGTGATTTCTCCACCCATCAACTCCACCAGGCGCTTCGTGATCGTGAGGCCGAGACCGGTGCCGCCGTGCCGCCGGGTGGCGGAAGCATCGCCTTGCTGGAAAGGTTGAAACAAAAGCGGGAGTGCGTCGGGGGAGATTCCCATTCCGGTATCGCTGACCAGAAAGTCGAGTCGATAAAGATTATCTTTCAGAGGCGTGGAGCTCACGTAGAGGGTGACCTCGCCCTTGTCGGTGAATTTGACGGCGTTGCCGATCAGGTTGAGGAGAATTTGCCGCACACGGGCGGTATCACCCAGAAAAGCCCCCATCACATGAGGCTCGATAAAGGAAATGAGGTTGATCTTGTTGCGTCGTGCCGTCAGGGCCAAAAGGTTGATGACTTCGTCGACGCAGGTCGCCAGCGAAAAGGGCTTCTGATCGAGGATGATCTTGCCAGCCTCAATTTTTGAGAAATCGAGGATCTCGTTGACCAGTGTCAGCAGGGCGTCGCCGCTTTGCCGGATGGTCTCGACGTGCTCGCGCTGTTCCGGCGTCAAAGGGGAGTCGAGCAGAAGGCTGGTCATGCCGAGCACGCCGTTCATCGGTGTGCGGATTTCGTGGCTGACATTGGCGACGAATTCCGATTTCAACCGCGAGGCTTCGAGCGCGCCAACCTCCCGCGCGTCGGCGCTCAGGCGCGCTTCGCTCAGGCGTTTGCGTTCGACATCAATCCGGTTGAGTTCCCTGATGCTGAGGGTCGTCAGGGCGCAGATGACGAGCATGCTGGAGAGGACGATGAGCGAAGCGGCAAAGCCTGCGTCGTAGTATTTCAGGCTCAGTCCCTGAAAGGCGATCCAGCCGAACAAGAGGGGAGCGATGATTGCCGGGACGAGCAGTCGCCGCGCGATGAGGCCTCCCGGACTGTTCGCCAGCACGGCGGCCATGAGGCCTTTTCTCGGCCTGGCGCAAAGGATGGCCAGGCCGAGCAGCCAAAAACCGACCATGGTATGAAGGGCCACTCCGGTATAGGAATAACCCGTGACGAAAATCTGGGCATCGAACAAATAGCCGATCAAGGCCAGCAGCGCGATAAAGAGGCCGGCCAAGGCGAGCCCATGTGCCATGATTGCTCTGCGCGGTCCGCGCGAAAGCAGGATGAGGGCGGACCCGAAGAGCAGGAAGGCGAGGGCGCTATTGGGAGACATACGGCCCGGGTTGGAGGTATAAGCTGACAGGGGAGAGTCCGCAAAAAACCATTGGTCCAGGCCGAGTGTTTGGCGGGTGAGATACTCGAGCAGGGTCACTCCGCTAATGAGAATCACCAGCAATGCGAGGATGAATGAGCAGTTTTTTTTCCAGGTGCGCGGACGGGAAAGGTATCCGATCAGAAGCGACGTTCCGGAGAGCACAAAACAGAGGGCGGTATTCGCCTTCATGCTGACGAAACCGGGAAAAACAGTCTTGAGGTTTTCGATGTGGAGCGCCCAACCCGCCAGAACGCTTACTCCGAGCAGGACGGTCAGCGTTGCCAAGATTTGCGCGAGACGAAGAGCCGCATGAAAGGAGCGGACGCTAAAGCTAAAAGCTACCGGTTGCTCAGTTGCGATTCGGTTATCGGTTTCGGTCATGGGCAGTTGGCTGGAGGCTGTGGGCTTGCGCCCAAACCTCTCATTCTTAATATCATGAACATTTCATTTGGGAAGCAACAAGCTGTCCGCGTGTCCAGATAGCAAGGGTCAGGCCGGGAGGCTGATCCTCCACAAATAAATAAGGATTGAATTACCCGGCGGCAAATTTAGGCTGGAGAGTCCCATGAATATCACTGTTGAAGATGTCGCCCCTTGCAAGAAACGCCTGAAGATCGAAGTTCCCGCCAACCGGGTGAAACAGGCTTACGACCGGGTGGCCGATGATTTCCAAAAGGAAGCGCGCATTCCCGGTTTCCGGCCCGGACACGCTCCGCGCACGGTTGTCTTGAAAAAATACCATAAGGACATCGAAAGCGAAGCGCAGCGAACGCTCGTACCCGAGGCTTACCAGGAGGCGATCGCCGAGAAAAAACTGCGGGTCGTCAGCCAGCCTGAAATCGAGGATTTAAAGTATCAGGCCGGGCTTTCCCTGAGCTTTTCCACCGTGGTGGAGCTTGTCCCCGACTTCAAGTTGCCCGCGTACAAGGGGCTCGTCCTGAAAAAGCAGGAGACCGAGGTGAAGGAGGAGGAGATCGAAAAGACGCTGAAAAGCCTGGCCGATCAACGCGCCAATTTTGAAGACGCCAACGACCGTCCGCTGGCCATGGACGACTTCGCGGTGATTTCCTATACCGGCAAGCTCGACGGCAAGCCGCTGATCGAACTCGTGGCTGATGCGAAAAACCTCGCGCACAACCCCAATTTCTGGCTCTGGATGCGTACGGAGGGTTTTCTTCCCAAATTTGCCGAACAATGCGTCGGCATGAAGAAGGGCGAAACGCGTACGGTTGACGTCGAATTTCCGGCTGACTTTCCCCAGGCCGCGCTGGCCGGCAAAAAGGCGCAGTACGATGTAGAACTCAAGGAAATCAAGGTGAAGCACGCTCCGGCCCTTGACGACGCTTTTGCGCAGGAGGTCGCCAAGATGAATCTGGCCGACTTGAAAACCCGCGTTCGCGAAAATATGGAGCAGGAGAAGAAAAACCAGGCCAGCGGCGCCGCGCGCACCGAGATCATCCAGAAGCTCATTTCCGCGGTCGAATTTGACCTGCCGCCCTCCGCGGTGGACGAGGAGACCCATGCCACGGTTTACGACATTGTGGCGGAGAACCAACAGCGGGGCGTTCCGGCCAACGTGCTGGAGGAAAAGAAGGACGAAATTTTCAGCAACGCCGCGAAGGCCGCGCGGGAGTCGGTCAAATTCAAGTTCATCGCGGCGCGAATCGCCGAGGATGAGAAGATAGACGTGACCAACGAGCAGATTGCCCAGCACCTCGCTTTTCTCGCGCAGCGCGAGGGCGTCACCCTGGAAAAAATGGCCGACCGGGTGCGCAAAAACAACGCTTTCGGGGTCATCCGCCAGCAATTATTACGTCAGGCGGTGCTGGATTTTCTTTTGAAAGAAGCAAAGTCGGAGTAGCTTACGCCTATGCATGACACCTTGAGTTCTGGCTATCTCGTCCCAACGGTCATTGAACAGACGGGACGAGGCGAGCGGGCCTACGATATCTATTCGCGCCTGCTCAAGGACCGGATCATCTTTCTCGGCACGCCGATCGATGACACGGTCGCCAATATCATCATCGCCCAGCTTCTTTTTCTCCAGATGGAGGATTCCAAGAAGGACATCAGCCTCTACATCCATTCACCCGGCGGATATGTCACGGCGGGTATGGCCATCTACGACACGATGCAGTTCATGACCTGCGACGTTGCCACCTATTGCATCGGCATGGCGGCCAGCATGGGCGCGGTGCTGCTCGCGGCGGGCACGAAGGGCAAACGCTTTTCGCTGCCGAACTCGCGCATCATGATCCACCAGCCCAGCGGCGGCGCTCGCGGTCAGGCCAGCGATATCAGCATCCAGGCCAAGGAAATCCTGCGCCTCAAAAAGCGGCTCAACGAGATCATGTCCTATCATACGGGCCAGACGGTTGACGTCATCGACAAGGACATGGAACGTGACAATTACATGAGCGCCGACGACGCCAAGATTTATGGAATCGTCGATGAAGTGGTGAAATCCCGCCGCGACGTTCCCGCCATTGCCGCCGAGGTCATCAAATAGAGAATTATTATGGCCCGCCCCGCAAATCTGACGATGTGCTCCTTCTGCGGGAAGAGCCATGCCGAGGTGCGCAAGCTGATCGCCGGACCGGGCGTTTATATCTGCGACAGTTGCATCACGGTTTGTAAAAACATCCTCGATAAGGAAACGAAGGAGGAGACGCGCCGTTCCAACACCGAGGTGCAATTGATCAAGCCGGTCGATATCAAGCGCGAGTTGGACCGTTACGTCATCGGGCAGGAGTTTGCCAAGAAGACCCTGGCCGTGGCGGTGCATAATCATTACAAGCGCATCGTGGCGGCCCAGGCCCATCGCCAGAAGACGGAAATCGCGCTCAATTCGGCCAATGACGTGGAGATTGAAAAGAGCAACATCCTGCTCATCGGTCCGACCGGCTCCGGCAAGACGCTGCTGGCCCGCACGCTGGCGCGCATCCTCGACGTGCCTTTCTGCATCGCCGACGCGACCACGATCACCGAAGCCGGTTACGTCGGCGAGGACGTGGAGACGATCGTTCTACGCCTGCTGCAAAACGCTGACTACGACGTCAAACGCGCCGAGATCGGAATCGTCTACATCGACGAGATCGACAAGATCGGGCGCAAGACCGATAACGTCTCCATCACGCGCGACGTCTCGGGCGAAGGCGTCCAGCAGGGCTTGCTGAAAATTCTCGAAGGCACCGTCTGCAACGTCCCACCCCAAGGCGGACGCAAGCATCCGCATCAGGAATATATCCAGGTCAACACCGAGCGGATCCTTTTCATCTGCGGCGGCGCGTTTGTCGGTCTCGACAAGATCATCCGCCGCCGCGCGGGCAGCAACACCCTCGGCTTTGGCCGTCCTCACGTGCCCGAGACCAACGAGGCTCCGTTGCCGCCGACCGCCGTTCTGCGTCAGGTCGAACCGGAGGACTTGCTGACTTACGGGCTTATTCCCGAATTCATCGGACGCCTGCCCATGATCAGCGTGCTCGACGAACTGAGCGAAGAGGAACTCGTGTGCGTGTTGACGGATACGAAGAACGCGCTGACCAAGCAGTACACCAAACTTTTTGCCATGGACAATGTCGGGCTGACCTTCACCAAGGACGCCCTCAAGGGCCTCGCCCAGGAAGCCGTGCGCAAAGGCACCGGCGCGCGCGCCCTTCGCGCCATTCTCGAAAAGCTGATGCTCGATCTCATGTACGACCTGCCGTCTCGCGAGGACATTCTCGAAGTGACGATCAATCGTGCGGTGATTGAAGGAAAAAAGTCGCCGTTGATCCGTCGCAAGCAGGACAAGGAAGCGGCTTAATTTTTATCCAGCCCCTCACAGCCTATGGAGTATCTTTGGGGTATCGATCTCGGCGGCACGAAGATCGAGGGAGCCGTTCTCAATGCCGATGCGCCGGATCGTCCGGTCTGCCGCCTGCGCGTCCCGACGGAATCGGAGAAAGGCTACGACCACATCCGCGCGCAGATCGGCAAACTCATCAAAATGATTTGCGCGGAGAGCGGCCTGCCACTCCCGAAACGGATCGGTATGGGGACGCCGGGAGTCATCGATCCCCATACAGGCAAACTTAAGAATTCCAATACGCAATGCCTGAACCATCAGCGTCTTCATGACGATCTCGAAACCGACTTGGGATTGAAAATGGTCATGGCCAATGACGCCAATTGTTTCGCATTGGCCGAGGCGACCCTCGGCGCGGCCCGTGGATTTCCCACTGTCTTCGGCGTCATCCTCGGCACCGGCGTCGGCGGCGGCATCGTAGTCAACGGGCAGGTGCTCAATGGCTGTCACGGCATCGCCGGCGAGTGGGGACAAATTGTTCTCGATCCCAACGGCCCGCTTTCCAACTACGGCACGCGCGGCACGGTCGAAGCGCTGATCGCCGGGCCCGCGCTCGAACGCTTCTATGCGGAACAGTCCAGGCACGCCCGCAAGCTGAAAGAGATCGTCGAACGCGCCCAAACTCACCAGGAGCCGGCGGCAGTGGCGACCATTGACCGGCTGACCGATACTTTCGCGAAAGCCATCGGCCTGATCATCGATGTCCTCGATCCCCACGCGATCGTTTTGGGCGGCGGTGTCGGCAATATCGAGGCTCTCTACACCGACGAAACGCGAAAGAAAATTACCGCGGCCATCTTTAATCCCACCTTTGAGGCTGCTCTTTTGAAGCCGACCCTCGGCGATAGCGCCGGTGTGTTCGGCGCGGCCATGCTGATGGCAGGGTAACCGGATTTCTGTAGTGGCGGTCTATGACCGCCGTGAATAGCCAACCCGCTTTCTTTTTGGCGTCGGCGGTCATAGACCGCCGCTACATGCAAAACCGGTCGAGCAAGCTGTGAAGAAGCTGCCGGTTTTGGTCGCAGTACAAAGCGGTTTTACTCAAAATCACTTCAGGAGTTTGGACGTAAGGACCCGTGGGCCATTCGCCCTGGCCGTCCACGAATTCCTTCACGAGATCGGGATCGACTTCCAGGTGAAATTGCAAACCGAGGCATTTATTCCTGATTAGGAACCCTTGTTCGGGACAACCCTCGTTCGCGGCCAGGCGGGTTGCGCCCGCGGGCAGTTCGAATGTATCGCCGTGCCAGTGCAGGACAGTCGAGCTAAAGGGAAGATCAGGAAAAACCTCGCGACCTTCATCCGTCCATCCGATCGGGAGCCAGCCCAGTTCGTGTTCGGGATTTTGAACAATGCGCGCTCCCAGAGCATCGGCGATCAATTGCGCGCCCAGGCAAATGCCGACGATCCGCTTGCCCTGTGCCAGGGCGGATCGGATGAACGCACTTTCCGGCTTCAACCAGGGCCAATCCCGATATTGATAAATATTCATCTCGCCGCCCATGACCACGAGAAGTTCGAAGGTGTCAAGCCGGGGCAGGGGATCTCCGCGATAGAGATGATGCACGCTGACGGGATGACCGTGCTGCCTGGCCCAGAGCGCAATTTCCCCCGGCCCTTCAAACGCGGCATGTTGGAGGACAGCGATGTTCACGTCATGACTAAAGCGCGTGTTTCAAAGAGCGCAAGGGTGCGATGGAAACGATTCTCATGTTTGCAGGTTTCGCCACTTGGTGATAATGCGTTGCTCCATGTCCCGGGGCGCCAGACATGAATATCGATCGCTACTTTCCGGACACCAACGTCCGCCCTTATGGCTAGAGGCTGTCCGAAAATTCCCCGTGGCTGCGCCGGGAGGATTTTGGCCTGCTGGCGAGGAGTCGAGCGAGGAGCATAGCCAAAGTGCTACGTGACGAGCGAGCGACATAGGCAGCAGGCCAAAGGATCGCGGCCCCAGAGGGGTTGCGGCCCTTTTTGACTTGCTCCTTCGTTGCTCGTCAGTCAGAGACCGCAGAGGGTATCCTTCCTCCTCGCGCCTCGACGCAAGTCGAAAGGGACTCGCAACGCCGCTCACGCGGAATTTTCGGACAGCCTCTAGACAGCCAACTCGGCGGTTTCTTGGGTGCGAATGCGATGAGCTTCATCCAACGGTGAGACGAAAATCTTACCGTCGCCGATTTTGCCGGTGTAAGCTGCCGTCTTGATCGTCTTCACGATCAGATCCACTCGGTCTTCAGGCGCGACGACTTCGACTTTTACTTTGGGCAGGACATCAACCGTGTATTCGCTACCGCGATAGATTTCACGATGTCCCTTCTGGCGTCCGAACCCCTTGACTACAGTAACCGTCATGCCTTCAACCCCGGCGGCAATGAGAGCTTCTTTGACCTCTTCGAATTTGTACGGTTGAATGATGGCTTCGATCTTTTTCATGTTTGTGCTTTGTGGTTTGGCGTTTTGCCGCCTTTGGTTTCCCCGGCAACCGATATACTGCGCGGGTATAAGAGGAATCGCTATGGGGTGTTCACCCTATATCAAGCGTCTTCTGACGTGGCTTAAAGTCCATCATGTCCGATCCAAGAAATGTAGCGCACGATAAGAAAATCATTCACGAGAAACAGAAGCAAGGGGAGAACCTGGCCAAAGGCGCGGTCCACATTCCCCAACCGGGCAAGAAGACCGCTCGGGAAGTGCGTCACGGTGCTCACACCGAGTCTGAAGCCGAGGAGGCTGGCGGCAACGTTACTGAATCTACGGAGTAGGGGGAGGGCCTGCTAGGATCGGCATGATCCCATAACTACGGTCCGCATTTCGCCAATCATCCCGCCCCTGATATCGACGCCCATGAGGAAGCAATCGATGGGCTACCCTACTCCGGAAAATCAGTGTCGGGCCCTACACGGTGGTCATTTTTTTCGCAGGACAAGTAGGAATCCGAAGCAAACTCTCACTTGCGGTAGGGTTTCACCCCATCGTCAAGGGGAGAGCCATATCGTAACTTCTGCCCATGAACACACTCGAAATCAAAGGCGATTGGAACATCGCCAAGGGCAGGTTGAAACAGAAGTGGGCCAAGCTTACGGATGACGATCTCCAATACGTCGTGGGTAAACAGGAGGAATTGTTCGGTCGGATTCAGAAGTCCACCGGAGAAACCCGTGAAACGATCGAAAAGGCCGTCGAGGAAGCTACCTCTTTCAGCCGCGTAGCAGACGCCCAACATTTACCCAATTAGCGGTCCCGGCAGCTTTCCGACGCACATTTGCATGGTCAGAAACCGAGGACTCTTTCTGGGACAGGCAGTCCCGCAAAAAATAAGAACCTGATTTATCATGAACAAACTTACTGTTTCTCAAAAAGCACTCAACCAATTGCAGCGAAAAGCCAAAGAGGCCCACCCCGATCCAAAACCTCATAAACGTGATAACACGTTTTCTCAATCCCGCGATAACCGCGAAGATCGTGACACCCGTCAAACGAAGACGGATCAATCACAAACATTCCCGCACACACTGTAATTTATCCCTTATGAAAATCGATCCATTGGAGGAAGGCGCTTTGATCATTAATTCCACGGGCATTGGCACTGTGACCCGTAAGATGGTACGGGAGCGCGCGACTGAACTTGCGGTCATTAACGGGCATTCCGCGCAGGACGTATCGAAATCCGATTGGGAACAGGCCAAACGCGAATTGACCGGTGAACCGGACGCAGACCCGAAAGAGGCAATCCTTGAATCCGCACCTGAATCCGAACGGTGGGATCCACTGCCTGGTGCAGCCGGACACATCGTGCCCGTAACTTCCATCGATGGTGAAGATGACGACGGGCGAAGCATGAGCGAAAGACTCGTCGCAGAGGGAGTTCAGGAGGCGGAACACGATCAAATGCTCCAAGCCGCCAAAAAGCAACGGCTGGAAGACGTATCATAAGCAGCCTGGGAGCTATAGGGTGTTTACCCCATTGTTCTCCACGTCCTAAGGATACAATTTTTAGAGTGGATTCTTGTGAAAATTGAATCAGATACAAAAGGACTGCTCCATGCACGCGAACGCAACCACGCTTACCCCGGATTTGCTCCAGAAAATGGACGCTTATTGGCGTGCAGCCAATTATTTGTCGGTCGGGCAGATTTATCTCTATGACAACCCGTTGCTGAAGCGCCCGCTGACGCTCGCCGATGTGAAACACATGCTGTTGGGACATTGGGGCACGACCCCGGGGCAGAACTTCATTTATGCGCACCTGAACCGGGTCATCAAAAAGTACGACCTCGACATGATTTACGTCTCCGGCCCCGGGCACGGTGGTCCAGCCGTCGTGGGAAATACGTATCTCGAGGGTACGTATAGCGAGATCTATCCCAACATCAGCCAGGATGAAGCCGGCCTTCGGAAGCTCTTTCTTCAGTTTTCCTTTCCCGGCGGAATTCCCAGCCATGCCTCGCCCGAGTGTCCGGGTTCGATCCACGAGGGCGGCGAGCTGGGCTATTCGCTCAGCCATTCGTTCGGCGCGGTGTTCGACAATCCAGATCTCATCGTCGCCTGCGTCGTCGGCGACGGCGAGGCGGAAACCGGACCGCTCGCTACGGCGTGGCATTCCAATAAGTTTCTCGATCCGGCCACCGACGGCGCGGTCCTGCCGATTCTCCATCTCAACGGCTACAAGATTTCCAATCCGACCATCCTCGCCCGCATCACCCGCGAGGAATTGGAACACTTGCTCCGCGGCTACGGATGGATGCCCTACTTTGTTAAAGGTCACGAGCCCGAGTTGATGCACGAGGCCATGGCCGCGACGCTCGACATGGCAGTCGAGCAAATCAAAGAAATCCAGGAGGCTGCCCGCGTCTTCGGCAACTTGACGCGTCCGCGCTGGCCGATGATCGTCCTCAACTCACCCAAGGGCTGGACCGGACCCAAAATCGTCGATGGCCTGCAAGTTGAAGGCACCTTTCGTGCGCACCAG
>Ga0182024_10003608_pt1 | contig 36608 bp, 49 predicted proteins | sample P32metaG_FD_120480 | JGI IMG/M metagenome (GOLD analysis project Ga0182024, IMG submission 120480) | Permafrost microbial communities from Stordalen Mire, Sweden - P3-2 metaG (Illumina Assembly) | ecosystem: Environmental > Terrestrial > Soil > Wetlands > Permafrost | place: Sweden: Stordalen...
AGCCGCTATAACCGCTTAAGCCAGAGTAGCCAGAGACGCCGCTGAAGCCAGATGTTCCGCTGTAGCCAGAGTAGCCAGAGACGCCAGAGTATCCGCTATAACCGCTTAAGCCAGAGACGCCGCTGAAGCCGCTGTAGCCGCTGTAGCCGACTCCGCTGAAGCCAGAGTAGCCAGAAGTTCCCCCTACAGATAATCCGCTGTAACCAGAGTATCCCGATGCTCCCGGATTTGCTCCGCTGTATCCACTTATGCCGCTATACCCGGATGCTCCCGGATTTGCTCCGCTGTAACCGCTAAAGCCAGAGTACCCTGAATAGCCGCTGTCGCCAGTTGGGCCAAAGGAAACTATCACGCTCTGTAGATTACTGAACGTACTACCCGAAGTAGTTACCGCTGTAACTGTTAAAGTTAAATAGCCAGATAATGCCGCAACCGCTGTAACTGCATAAGAATCAAATATACTACTATTGTTTGCTTGAGAGACGTTAACTCTCGATTTGATAACGCTGCTGCTGTCGTTTAGATTTTGTACCCAAGCGGATATATTGATACCGCCGCTATCGAAGTCTGATATACTGATCGTTGTTACTGCTGACGGTGTTGCCGAATTAAAAGCGACGTAGCCAGCACCCGGATTTGCTACTGAAGTAGAAGTATTAAATAGATACGCTTGCGCGTTGCCGCCCCATTGTCCCGTCGCTCCGCTGTAGCCAGAGTAGCCAGAATAACCAGAGTAGCCAGAGACGCCGCTGAAGCCAGAATAGCCAGAGACACCGCTTCCGCTGTATCCGCTGAAGCCAGAGTAGCCGCTTATGCCAGAATGGCCAGAGTAGCCGCTGAAGCCAGAAGGGCCAGAATAGCCAGAGAAACCGCTGAAGCCAGAGTAGCCGCTTGTCGATGCTCCGCTAACGCCAGAGTAGCCGCTGTACCCTGAGTAGCCAGAGTAGCCGTTGATGCCGCTATGACCGCTGAAGCCAGAGTAGCCGCTTATGCCACTGAAGCCAGAGTAGCCAGAGACACCGCTGAAGCCAGATACACCGCTGAAGCCAGAGTAGCCAGAGTAGCCAGAGTAGCCGCTGTAGCCGCTTCTACCACTGAAGCCAGAGTAGCCAGAGTAACCGCTGAAGCCAGAGACGCCAGAGTAGCCGCTGAAGCCAGAGTATCCGCTTATACCGCTAACGCCAGAGTAGCCAGAGTAGCCGCTGAAGCCAGATACGCCGCTGTAGCCTGAGTAGCCAGAGTAGCCGCTGTAGCCGCTATGCCCGCTGAAGCCAGAGTAGCCACTTGCGCCAGAGTAGCCAGAGTAGCCAGAGTATCCGCTGAGGCCAGAGTAGCCTGAGTAGCCAGAGTAGCCGCTGTTTCCGCTATGACCGCTGAAGCCAGAGTAGCCAGAGTAGCCGCTGTAGCCAGAGACGCCGCTGAAGCCAGAATAGCCAGAGTAGCCAGATACACCGCTGTAGCCAGAGTAGCCAGAGAAGCCGCTGTACCCGCTTTTGCCGCTGAAGCCAGAGTAGCCAGAGACGCCGCTGAAGCCAGATATACCGCTAATTCCGCTGACGCCAACTCCGCCTGCTGCTGGAATCGGAACGAATTGACCCATAGTTTCCTATTGAAAAATTAACCTATATGGCTACTTTCAATAGGAGACTGTCGGTATCCTTCAAAAGAAAAAGCCCCTACGGATAACCGTAAGGGCTTATGAGACTATTAAATACTGTCGCTCTTATCGCTACTTAGCCCAACTATACGCGGTCGATATCCCCTTGCCGTGTCTCGTTACCTTGCCCTCATTGACAAGCGTAACAAGAGCCGGCGTTACCGGGCTTCCGTTGGTAGCATAGACCTGCAATTCCTTCGATGGTATTGGCCCTTCTGACTTCCGCTTTTTAAGTTCCGCGTAGATAGCGTCACCATCTGCTAGAATCTTTTTCGCATCTTCGGCTAACTGTTCCGCCGTGCGTCTGATCCTTTTGCCGCCAGAAGTCTTAGTAGGCTTCGCCGCTTCTGGCTTCCGACCTTCCGCCTTGGCAAGAAAGGCTTCGATACGCACTATCTCGGCAACCGCCGCGTTTCTTTGCTCGTAGGCTTTGGCGAGTTTCGCGACGTGCGGAGCAAAGAACTTCGCCTTGAGTTTCGCCTTGAGTTCCTCTTGCTCTTCCTGATATTTCGCAAACAGTTGCTCATCATCCGCGAGAAGCGACTCCTCTACAATAGCACTCGCGACAATAGCACTCGCGATTTCAGCTGAAGCCAGATTCTTCTTAGCCATAACGCAACTCGATTCTGCCCGGTTAGGGCGGTAAGGTTTTCGTGTCTTACCTCAATAGCGGTTATCGTGTCAAGCTCATTATGGAAGCGGATAGCCAAATAGCATGTAGTCGCGTCTGTAAAGCCTGCTAGCCGCTGCACAAACGAACGGCGTATAATAGTCGCGTCTTTCCCCGATCTTAGCCGATTCGTTGATCCTAGGCAGTTCTAGCCCTATCCCTAGCCCTTTGGCAATCGTTTGCCAATCGGCGGCTATCCTTTCGTGCCTCGCAACAAAATCGACGGCTTCCGGATTGCTCAAGAAATGAGACTGCGGCAACCAACCCGGCTGCTTCAACGCCGTAGGATCGGCCAGCAGCAAGCGTAAGCAGTCGTCAAGGCTCTTACCCTTGACGAGCTCGTAATCGCAATGCCTGTCGCCATGTATTCCATCTGGCGACGGATTTAGATTGTCGTGGTAATACGATTTGTCCATCTGCGAAAATTCATAAGTAGAAATCAACCGCTCGATAGGATCGCGGACAACCGCGAACTTATAGTATGTATCCCATTCAACCCCATAGGTAGCCTTTGTTTGCTCCAAGGTCCAGTGCGCATGGTTCATACTAAGCAAACGCTTGATAGAGGTTCCGGCGTTCTTAGGGATATGAATAAAGATTGCCTTGAGTTGATGATTGATATTGGTAGTAGACATTATTTAGCCCCAAAGATAACTATATGGTGGTCCTCTTTATCGCCGCTATCCAATACAGAAGTATCTAGCAAATCAAAGCGGCTAACCCCGCGTTGGCTTTGCAGTACGTTCGGGCAGACAAATACTTTCGTAGGCTGCCAATACTCTCGCAAGATATGCCATACAACCGGATCGCCATTATCCAAGCAACGCCGACCTATTACGCATAACTTGCTAGTCATCTTGCTGAACTCTGCTACGATACCTTTTAGTTCTTCCGCGCCAATATGTTGCAACACCAACGAACATATAATAGCGTCGTAGGTCTCTGCCCGTAGATGCTCCCACGAACTTACTAAAGATAAACGCCCCCGACGTATCTCCGATTGTAAACCAAACTTCTTGTAGCCTCTTTCGAGCATAATCGGCGTATCATACGCCGTTACTTGCCAGTTGGGAGATAGGCTCAATAGGCCGGCTGTATTGCGGAGCATACCGCAACCAAAGTCTACTATCTTAAGCGGCAACGCTGTATCTAATTCAAATTGCTTAAGCGTTACAATATCCGGGGCAAAGTCTTCCGGCTTTGTATTGGTTAACTGACGGTGCATCAAATGCGTATCAGTAGCAGAGTTATCAATAATCCAATCAGATTGCAAACCTTTTAACTCGCCTATGGTAATAGTTGGTTCTACTATTGGCTTCGGTATCTCTATTTTGCAATGCTCAAAAACTAACTCTCTTATTTCCTTTGCTTGGAGCGGCCACTTGAACCACCTATTTATGCCAGTATGAGCAATGCCATAATAGCCGTCGCGGTATTCTATCTCGGTACGCTCGGCTATTGCGGCGTTTATTCGGTCTTCCTGCACCAACTCTATAACAGGCACGTTAAACAGCGAAGCCCATACGCGATGGAAGGATAAGCCGGCAACAACACAAGCGGCATGTTTTGCAAGCCAAGCAGTTTCGGGCAGCGTCGTTTTGCCAGTTAGATTTATATTGCTAGGTATTACATTTGAGTCTGTCCACGGTCTATCTTCGCGTTGCTCATCGCGTCCTACTTTGATAATTGGCAAGCCGGTTGAATGGAGCAACTTAAAAATCTCTGTATCATTTAAGCAACGCTCTAACTCTCCGCCTGATACTTCGCTAAAGAGAATATAACGCTTAGGTATTGCTACCAATGGTTGTCGAGTGGGAACGGATAGAGGCTGTATCTCGGTAGGTTCTTTAAGGTCTATTGCGTGCGTCCATCCATCTACATACTCTCTTGTTCTTTGCGGCAAGCCTAGAGCGTCAAAGAGTTCTATAGCCGCCGGATTGCCGCCATCTCTTACGATAGCAATTTCTTCGATAGTACCATTAAGATAACCGTGTACCATTCTGGCTAATGCAATAGAAACAGGGTTAGGCTTAATGTAGTTTAACAGGCTAAACTGATTAGCAAGTATATCGCCTAACCCGGCTTTGATATTTGTATATACTCTCATAGTAACTTCCTAAAGCCTTCGCGATATTCTTCTAGAGATCGTTTATTAGCCTCATAAAACTCGGTATACCAATAGGGGTTTATACCTTCTCGAAGTTCGGGATGCTCCACTAACCTAAGTAGTAATTCGGATGCTTGCATTGCTTTACGATGGTTCCTGCCGGGTAGGGCCAGATTACTATAATGGTAAATCTCTAACGCTGATTTATTAGCAACCGTTGATAGATTCTGGCCGCTCGGTAGAAAAAGCTCTTCGTGAAGTAAACCCTTCCAATGGATACCGATATTGTTTTTGAAAAGCCGTATTTGTGGATCGGCTACGAACTCTGATTCCTGTTTAATTTGCAATAGGTTATCGAGCGTCCAATGGGGTTTAGCCGCTGTAACCATTGTAAGCCGTCGAAAACTTACAGCGGTTTCCGCTCCGCTTATTGCGGCTTCAATATCGTGCCTGCTGGCCTCTAGGATTTCATCGGCGTCTAACCAGAGTATCCAGTCGCCGGTGGCATATTTAACAAGTTGATTACGTAACGCTGCAAAGCCTTCTCTGTAAATTATATCGTTGGCAACTGTAACAATATGTAATGGGACACCTAAGTATAGTAAATCTAACCATTCCTTACAACCGTCGCCGGAAGTATCTACCCCTACTATGACCTCATCGGCTAGGTCTAAAATGTTAGAAAACCAATAAGGCATATAGTTCAACTCATTATGAAACTGTACCATTATAGATAATTTCATTACGCCGCTTTCTTTCTCTTACAACCACAACCGCTTTCTTTAGGAGCAACTGCCGCAACTGTTGCTATGGGCTTCGCTGCTCTACCGGGGATATGAAAGAGTTTATCAATAGCGGCCACAATAGCCATAGCGTTGCTGCTATCTGAATACGTCAGTCTCTCTATCCAATGGCTGCGCCGCGCAGATTGCCCCCACGTATCTGTATCATCTGGATCTCTAACTAATGCTATAGTCGGTACTCTATTGGCATTGGTTAGATGCAACGTTGAGGTATCTATCGAGATAACCAAACAGGCACGATCATAAAGCCCCATAAGGTCTATAATCCGCTTCGCTTTGACAAACGCTAAATCCAATATCTGAAAATAATCACCAAACTCTTTAGCCAATGTCTGCCTTAAACCGTCGCCAAACTTGTAAGGGCTAGAGTTGCCGATTGTATTTAGCAGTATCAAAGGTCTATCGCCTTCTATATATTTATCTATTAAGGCTTGCTCGGCTACAGAGTTTCTATTATCTAACTCTAAAGGTAGAACGTCGTAGAGGTCTATAGGTACACCGCTACGTATCCAAATGTCGGTAGACCAACTGCCGCTAACTCTAGGGTCTTTAACGTAGCCTACTTGAGCTAGTCGCGGTACTCCGCCAGACTCGGCAAGTAACATAGCCTTCTTATATTCTTGAGCCTTGCCTTTGAACGGTATTACGTTCAACCATTCGTGCCCGCTCGCAATCGAAGCGTACTTCTCATTGACCACCAATGAAACTGTTTTATCTCGCGCCAAATATTTCAATGCGGGCAATAGGACAAGAATATCTCCGGCGGCTTCTATCTGTACAACCGCAACAAACTTGCCGCGTATTTGTCGTAGGTCTTCTAGGGCTTTCCAACAAAAGGATTCTAGTGGTATCAAGTCGTTACGCTTATCGCCGACTTGGCCAGTAGAGTTGAAATACTCTGATCCTATCGTGCCTGCCAAATGAAACTTACTGACGCTTCTATGAACAAATAACGGTTGCCCCTTGAAATCGTGTTGTATCATACAAGGCAAAGCCGGGAAGCCTACCCACCGCTTTGACGGTTGCGAGTAGTCTGTACCTAGCAATCTATGCGCAAGATGGAATGTTTCCTTATCTCCATGAACAACTCCGAAAGTATAATCTTGATGCTCGCATAGCAGTAGGGCGGTATGCAGCTCTCTATGGTTTCTATCTTTGTCAACGTATATCTCGCCGGATTCAAAGCCGGGTTCGTCTTTATATTCTAATCCAAACGCTGCCCATTGTTCGGGCCTGAGGTCATAGCCGGCGTCATCGGGGAAATAGATTGCTCCTTTCGCCTTGTATTCGTCGCTGTCAAATAGAGATAGGAAATCAGAGCGGCAAGGGTAAGCGTCGGCATCAAGATATAGACAATCTTTCCAATTCTCGTTATAGCCATAACCGCTATGCAAGATTGCGTAGGGCTTCAGCGTCCAAGGGTGGCGGATAACAGCCGGATACTCTTTCAGTACATCTTCAGCGTTGACAATCTTGACCTCAAGACCTTCAAGGGCTTTAAGATGCCAGTTGTAAACTTCAGCAGCGTTGAGCGCCCAAAGTTCTATTTTGCCCTCATAGCCCAAATGCCGCAAAACTCTGATCGTAATATATGCCGAGTCAAAGTATCTGCCCATTCCCACGATACAGACGCCAGAGCCTTCGTAGGTCGGTTTAGAGGGCAGTAGAGCGATTGCTTCCCGAAATAGGGCAATATACCGCCCTTTGCGGTTCCGCTTCTTGTTGCCTAAGGGTTGCTCAAACATCTTGAGCGGACAGACTCCGCTCTTGGCGGCAGTAACGCAATCTCTGCCATCTATCGTGCATACCGCGTATTGCCCCTGCTTTGGATCGGTTCTAAAATCGCAACGACTACAATGGGCAAAGCAAGTATCATAGCATTCTGGCCGCTCTGGCGATGGTTGAACGTCAAAGGGCTTATGGGCTTTGATCTTATCTAATGCAAATTGCGGTAATTTCATGGCGTACAATCAACAGAAGTATCTATCGTAACATGCCCGCCAAACGGAGTACCCGGCGGTGGGCAAGGAATTGTAGGAAAAAAATACTGGCCACAACCACCGGGGTTTTTATCAGTAGTATATTCGTAGCCAGTTAGCGGGTCATAAGTTGCCGTGTAGTATTCGTAGTAGGTTTGCTCATTGTCTAATACCAACGTTCCGTCGCAAGGAACATACTGATACGTCGAATAGTCGCCGTATGTACCGGCTTCCGTTCCATCCGCATAAAAGATAATTGTATCCAAGCCAGTAGCGAGGTCTAATCGAGAACACGGATAACCATCTGTATCATCCGTAAAACAGGCGTAGATAGTTGGTAAGCCGCCATAGCCGGGTATCCAATTCAGTTCGAGCGTTATCTGTAATTGAACTATTTTAGTTAGCGGGCAATCGGTTAAGTCGGAGGAATAGTTTGGACAGATACAAACGGTATTCATCAATGGGCCGCCCCATATATCCATCTCGGCAGTTACTGTCGCCTGCCACGTACAAGTACCCTCTACTTGCTGTAAACAGAAAGTACCATTGATAGGAGCGTTGACATAAACCCAACTGTGGGAACTGCTATTGCCAGCTTCAAGGATTATCGACCAAAGGCATTGCGTTGGTACTACTACGTCAACGAAAGTTACTTGAATAGTAGAGGGATACGTTTGCGATTTATCGGTAGAGCAATAGCAAGTGCCGCAACAAGGGGCTTCGCAACCTACTGTCCAAATTGCCCCGGTAGTTTCGTCTCGGTTTAACGCTCCGGTTATTGGATCGCGTAATAGAATAGCCACGATATCCCCTCAACAGTTTTGATATCCGAACATTAAGCCTAGATAGCAGGAAGACTTATTGGTATCGTCACCGTAGCCAAAGGGTATAGCGAGAACGATAGCTCCCGCTCCTAAGTCGTAATGATTTGTATCTGTATTTGATTTGTATAGTTCTTCTATATTGATAAACCATACCGCGTTATCCGTCGTTCCTACCTGCTTCCCTAACGTAGAGAGCGGCAACGTCGCTCCGGTAATCCCCGTAACTTGTATTGGCGTAGTAGGCGTAAAGGGTAATGCCTGATACGTTCCCCATGCGCCAGCGGTGTTCTGGCTAGTAATTTGTAGGACGGTTAAACCTGCCGCGCCAGTTATCCATAACTGCTGTCCAAGAGACGTACTCTTATATGTCGCCCCATATATTCCCCAGTTCCCTTGACGGATTAACTCATCGCGTAGCGAGTTAAGCCAGTCGGCGGTTATTAAATCGCCCTTGTTTAGTTTGGGTATTTTTGATTGAGAGATCATAGGAGTGTTGATCCTGCTATACCTAATACGCTAAAGTCGCCAGAATTGTAGATATAATTATTTCCGTTGATGGTGTTAACTAATTCGAAGTCGCCAGTCGCTTTGTTAAACTGTTGTCGTTGGTCTACCGGGCTACCGAGTAGCCGATGGGTTATTTCGAATACTTTGCCAGCTAAGGTAAACTTTTCATCTATATCCCATCCAAGGTAGAGTAAATGACCTGCTGGCCAAGTATGCCCGCCAGTACCTACTACATTAAACGGAGCGGCGTTCACGGTATTTTGAATCGCGGCGTAAGCGTCCTCATTGACCAAAGGTTGAAAATGCAAGGTGACTTCTATATCGCTCATAGGAAGAAAGACAGGGGTTATATCTTGGATTGTATCGCCAGAAGTATATTGTAAAGTATTACCGGGTATGATAATTGTCTGAGCGGATGCTTTAACATGTACTTCCTTAAAGTCGGTAGGATCGAAAGAGAAGTTTTTATAGCCTATCTCGATATGAGCAAAGGGCCAGCTGCGATAGCCGAGAGGCGGGCCGCTCGGCTTCATATTAAAAGTCTCGGCGAACATCCAAGCAACGTCCGGATGCTGTTGATTCTTAAAAGCCCCCATAAGGTCATAGCGGTCTTGCCAATCGCAACGTACTATTAGGGTAGCCCCTATACCTAAAGTATCCGGACTCCAATCGTAACTCTCTACGCCACTATCCTTATTAAGTTCGTTATACCAAACTTGCGGGCCACCATTGGTTTGTATACTTTGTTGATAGAAGTATGTAGGATCGTTTTTACTTACTTGTGCCATTATGCCGCCCTCGCCCATCCGGGATTAGATGCCATCTTGCCGGTATTAGCCGCTATGCCTTGTAAGATCGGCGTCTGTTTCTGATTTTCCACTAACGCCGCTTTTGCAACGTCTATCTGACTATTCATATCGCCGCTACCACCCATCATCCGCATAGCCGCCATTCGCTTAAATGTCTCGCCAATATCTTCCATCTTCATATCGCCAGTAGCAACGCCACGATTAGGTCTTAGATTGCCCTTACCGCCTTTATTGGCTTCGTCTTTGGCTTTCGCCTTGAGGTCATCCGCCTCTTTCTGTATACCGTCCAGCAACTTCTGAATACCGTCCAAGCCTACTCCGCTCTTAATCTTGTCGTAGAGTTTCTTAATGTCATCCGTCAGTTTCGGCATAGCATCTATCTTTGCCATACCGTCTTTCAGGTTCTTCTGTCTGGCTAACTCGGCATCTGCTAAATCCTTGTTGGCTTGCTTGTCATTTGCCGCTCGGTTGTCTTGACGCTTCTTTTGGCTCTCATCGCGGGCCTCTCCGAAACTACTCTTGATAGATGCACTGTTTTTATTGTAGTCGCTGTCGATAGCGGCTTGATCTAATCCGTATTGTTTATTTATGCCAGCGTCACGGGTTGCTCGTTCTTTCTTCTTATAGTCTTTTGTAAATTGCGTTTCTTCACCGGCAAAGGCATCGGCTATCATATCGCCTAGCGATGTAGTCATTGCCGACCAACTTGACACAAACCAATTCATAAACTCTTTAGCGGCAGTCTTAAGCGTATTCCATGCCAGATTCATTCCCTCGAAAGCATCCCACCACGCAGTAGAGATTCCTTCCGCCAGATATTCCCAACCATCCAAGAGATAGTTTTTAAGGTTGACCCAGCCCTCTAGGAGATACGATCCCATCTGATCGTATAGAATCTCCACGCCAGTCGTAAACCCCTTCCACGAGCCTAATAGATGGTCTAGGAACGACGCCATTTGCATAAAGCCGTCAATAGTCTTATCTACCGCTGTCTTTCCAACACCGATGAAATAAGCGAATGCGGTAGCCATTGCGCCAATGCCAAGTATGACTAGCCCAAAGGGCGCGAGCATTGCCGCGCCCATAACTTCGCCAAGAGCAATAACGGCTTCAATTATGCCGCCGATTGTCGCGATTATGATCTTGCCAAAGGCGACGAACTCGGGAGCAAGGCCAATGACGCCGGCGATTGCCGCTCCTATTGCTACCCATTTTACAATCGATTTAGTCTGCACGGGGGTTAATTGCTCTATCTTGATTGCAAGGGCTTCAAACCATTTAGCCGCTTCTTTAAGATACGGCAATAGATGCTTGCCGAACTGCTCGGCTACTTCCCCTAACTCATGCCAGAGTTCGGATAATGCCTTTGAGGTACTATCTACGTCCTCTTCCTGCTGAAAGCCTTCTAGGCCGGCTCGTTGTACCAGAGACAGTTGAGCGTAAGCGTTGGTTGTATATCTTAGTTGCGGTATAAGTTTTTGCAGCTCGCGAAAGTTGCCGTTTGTGGCTAACGCCGCTGCTCTCATCCCCTCTCGCAATTCGCCGCCAAAGAACTTTTTGGCAAGTCCAATTCCGACTTCAGTAACTAACTTCATCTGATCGGCTTGAACGCCGAGTTGAGCGGCATAGGTAATACCTTGCTCAACGGCATCCTTGCTGTAGCGAGTTATCATCTGTAGCGATTTAGCGTACTCTTCCAGCTCAGTGGCGGCTTTATCGTCGTGTAGAGCGGTCTTCATTTCTTCGAAAGCATCAGATGCTTCCATTGCCTTTGTAGCAACGAATACCGCTGCTCCAGCAATAGATAGAAACGCGGCTTTACCGATAGTCGCTATCTTTGACCATTTGAGCTCGAAGTCTTTAAGGGATTCGCCGATCTTGCTTATAGATTCGAATAGAGCGGTGTCGTGCGCCCCAAACTCCACAAAGGCTTCCGCTAATGCAAAATCGCTCATATCCCGTTAACCCCTTGCCGCTTTAACGCCGCTCTTTCTTCTGGCGTTAACTTCTCTAACTGTTTCAATCCTAAGCGGTGTATCTGCTCCGAACTGGCTTTCTGCTTAGGCAGCATTACCCTTATTTGAGCCGGCGTCATCGCGTCGAGCATTGGCGGAGTAATCGCGTAATTACTGCCCTCTATAACGCTACGATATAAGCCCTCAATATCCCACGGTTCATCTATTTCTTCTTCTTCTCCACAAAAGGGAGTTCATCTGCCCCTTTGAAGCCGGCCAGTTTCGTAAGTACCTTCATAATCTCATCGCGACCATTAGCCAATACTTCAGCGTCTAGCAATTCTTCCGCCTTGTCATAATCAATATCTTTATGATTATGGCGAAGCGTTAGATAGAAGATTTGATAAACTCCACCGACGGACATCATGGCCTTGTCAAAGGCGACAGTACCCGGCGAAGCGGCATCCGCTTTCTCTTTGGCTTTATCGAGTAGGCGGCTGGCCAGTTCTAAATCCAAGCCAGATACAAACGCTTTGGCTTCGTTATAGATAGATTGCCGCACCCAGTCTTGTATGCGGATAATATCGCTCATCGTGAGCGGAGATAGTTCGTAAGCAGTACCTTTGATGGTACGCGAAATTGGTGCGGCAATATGCGCAGTAGTATCGCTCATATGTTTCCTTTGTTAAAAAGTTCCTAATTAGGTAGGCGAAGTATATGTACCACAACTTTCGAAGTTGCAAGTATAAGTAACTACGCCGTTGACCGAGTTTTCTGGTTCAAGGCTAACGATATAGGCCAGCGTGAAAGTCCAGCCAATAGTATTAGCAAGGTTGACGTAACAGACCAGATTAGCAACCTTAGTACCTTTGGCGAATCCTTGAGATTGCGGTGTAGTAGTCGCTAACCACTTGGCTTGGAACGATCCGGTTGCTTTATGAACTCCGCCTTGCGGCACGTAGTAGCCGCCATCGGTCGTGGCGGTAACGTCCTCTCCGCCAGCAGTATCGGTTATCTTCCAGTTCTGAATAGCAACAACCGTAGCCCCTACGGATAAAGACCCGTCTTTGCCATGAAAATATGTATCTGGGTAACTCATCTATTTAATCTCCTTAAGATTGACAGTAGATGAGTTATTATTACGACAGGAGCGGGCTACGTTCCTTTATCTTATCTCGGTAGCGTCTCGGCGGTTAACACATAATACTTAACGTAGCCATGAAATACCTTGTCATCTAACGCATAAACTCTAACTGTACGGAATTGGCAAATAACGCATTGCGAGTTATTGAGCGGCAGTTTGATAAAGTCGAAAGCAGCACGGATATTGTCGGTAGCCGTTGCTACGATAGTTCCATCTGTACCAAATACGTTGAAAACAATCGGCTGATAGATAAGTATATCCAACCCAGTTTCCCGCTCGGCGTCTTGCCCTTCCAGAATATCCACCACGCAATAGGGGGTCAAAGTCGCATCCTTTTGCCGGGAAGTAGCCAGAGAACCTAAGACGGAAGTTAACGCAGTAGCGGTATTCCAAGTAGTTTGCAGAGATTGTATCAGGTCTAATATCATTCCATCTTCCCCGCTAATATCTGCTTAAGTTCCGCTCTATTGGCATTCAAGGTAGGTTCAAGGAAGGGTCGTGGCGACATCTTATCCGTACCTAATTCGAGATACTTGGCTACTTCGCTATTGCTGCCGACTCTGGCCGTCTTAGTCTGCTTATCTATTTCGTGGGATATAGAAGCCCGCAACGTGCCGGTATCTTTATGGGGCGGTTGTCCCGGATCGGATACTGGCGGAGAAGGATCGCTGATCGCTTCTTTGACTTTGTTCTGTAGATAGATAGCGGCGGCTTCTAACCGCTGTTCCTCATTCTTACGGATAAAGTTCTTGAACTCTTCCCCTCGCCAACGTAAAGCCATTACGTACCGCCTTTATAGGGCTTGCGTATGCAATCTACTTGTAATAATTGCCCCATTAAATCAACGTCACAAACACTCTCTAATTGGTAATAGCCTATAGAACCATCTGACAGGGCGATAGCAAACGAGTAGGTTATTGTCTTAATATCTAAATCTATCGTAGTACCATTGGCGTCTGTAACCGGATAGCCAGCAAAGTAAAGACGGTACATATTGGTAACGTCTAACTTCATATACAGTACCGCCGCGACATCGGGCTTTAGTTTCTCGATACGACAAGGCACGTTAGTAGCAACAGAAGTACCCGGCGTAGAAGGTTGCGGAAAACCGTTGTTGCTGCTATTCGATGAAACGTATACGCTGCAAGTAGAGTTGAGCAACCGTTTTCCTTGGCTTATAGACCTCATAGCGGTTGATCCTGATAACGATTAAGCACTTCTTGTATCGCATAGTCGCCGCTAATAACGGACGCCGCATTAAGGCTGTATTGCGCCTGATAATCCCCTACCTTGAGATTAGAGGCTAATAGGTCGGTTCCCCTTTGAATGTAGAGCAACTTGGCTATAGAACCGCAACAGAGTTGTAAGTTAGCGGGGATAACTCCATAGCCAGATGAATAGGTGACTATTATATTTTGGATACCATAAGGGAAAGCCGGATAGTAGGACGGATTATTATAGCCAATAGCGGAGATAATGCCCGCCGCCGCGTCTAACGTATAATACTGTCCGCTGACAGTTACCGGGTTATTGGTATTTGGATAATACGTTACGCTCGTTAGAGCGGTAACGGGGAACTGTCGTAGTTTCAACTTGCGAGTTCCCAAGCCATCGTACGCATCTGTATAAGTTTGATTAAAGAAATCGCGGCGGCAATAATGCTGTATCTCGGCGGTCGCGGCGTCTATGAGAGACGAAATAAAACCGTTGTCTATAGAAGCCTGAAGCGCGGAAAGATTCATTAGCGAGACAGCATAGGCAACGGAGCATAGTTGGTTATTGGAAGGCGGAGTTACTTGGCCAGTTCCGTTCCAAACTATCGTGCCTGTACCTATTTCTAAATCAGACGTAACTGGCGTACTGCCTGCTCGGCGAAAGATAACCGCTCCATAGGTGCCGGCTACTTGGATGCCAACGGGAAAGTTGCCGACATAATAGCCGCTTCCGGCCGGCGTCTCGGTAAGAGTAACCGCATAATTTGCAAAGTTGGCTACTGTAAATGATTCGAAGGCAACTGTAGAGTTATTCCAAACAAAGTCGCGGTAATCGAAGATAACCGCATATACGTTAGCCCCTTGGATGAGCGGTACTGTCTGTATATTGATTTCTGAAGCCATTTAAGCCCTTATCGCAATAGGACGGTAGAGAACAAAGAATAAAACCCTACCGCCCTATTGCACAGCACACGAGCAACAAGAGAGAAAATACTCTCTAGGAGCGTTAGCCCCTAGAGAGTTGTTAAATACTATTAGGTACGAGTAGCCAATGTAACGAATGGTGACATCAACTTCGTGTTGTTGTTCTTCAACTTGAGCGGAGCATTAAGCCCCGGACGCCCGTCGCAACGGATCGTGAATCTTAGTGCAGTCTTATCTTTATCGAACCAAAGATGTACAGACTGAGCGGCTTGTACGCCCTCTTGTCCGGCTTTGGTGACAAAGATATAAGCCCCCATATCGGCAAGGATAATGTCTCCCTTAGTGCCGAAAGATTGGCAATGGTCGGATACTACGATAGGAATACCCATCAACTGCCCATACGGAGCATTAGCGATTTGTCCGCCAGCAGAAGGAATAAACAACGAGCGACCGCTATCATCCTTCAAATCCCAAACAGCGGGCATACTGTCATAACCAATAAACCATACTGGGTTGCTCTTGCCTTGAACCTTACGGAAGGCTGCAAGCATATTACGCATATCCTTGAAAGAGAAGCCTACCCCGGAAACGTATTCGTCGGTAGTATCAGAGACGACTGCAATCGTAGCAGCAGAACCGACAATACCTTGAGGTTGTCCGCTACCAGTTCCGTTAATTATGCAGTCGTTAACGTTAAACACTATGTCGTACATAGCCTTGCGGTCTACGATAGTTGGCAACTGTACATTTTGATCTCCAAGCATTTCGTCAGAGACACCAACCAATGTCATATACTTATTAAGAGAGAACGAAATCTGATTAGCAATGCCGCTACCTTTTTCAGTAGCCTGATTGCCGTCATAAGGGCTAACGCCACCACCGCTCGAAACCCATCCGCCGGTTACGGCGTTAGTACCGATAGTCACCAAACTATCAATATCAAGTTTGAAGGTTTCTGTGTTGGTAGGTAGAGGGTAAGCCAGATTTGCATAGTAATCTTCGCTATTAAGGATTGCGAAGAACTGATCGGAGTATTGAGTAGGAACTAATACGCCGTCTGTCTGTTCAACGATACCAGCCTTTTGAATAAGTTTTGCATTGTCGGTATCTTTGCCCATTGCCTTATCAACAACAGCGGCGGCAAACCTACCGAAACTCTTAAACCCGGCAGTAGGATCAAGAGTAATGTTGTCTGGCCCAACGACGATATTTCGACGCTTGCCTAGACCCTTATTGACTTTCTCGATTGTCTTCAGAGCGGCTTCTGTGGAGATTTTCTCCACCATGCCGTCTGTCATTTTATTGAGGTTATCTTCGATAGTCTTAGTTGCTTCCGCAATATAATCTACCTTGACCTCTTCCGCGAAGCCTTTATCAACTAAGTCTTTGGCTTCTACAGCGTCTGCTACTTCTACTTCATTACCGGCAACGTAGCCGTATTTATTTTTGAGAATCTTTACTTTCATGTTCGGTTATCCCGTTAAAAACTATTGGATATTTCCGAACAAGATTTGCTACGCCGTTATCTCTATGCCCCTTGACTCGCGTTGGTAGTTCTACTCCTAACGTCGATAGATAAGCACTGATAAGTACAAACGCTAACCTTGTTCTGTCGGTACGTTAGATTTAATTCCAACGCGCCATTGCGGCAGTTATCGCTTTGTCAATATCAACGCTGATCTTGACATTGCGGGCCGCATCGCGAATCGACTTACTAAAATCGACTTGCGTATTATCGTGTTGTTCTGGCTTAGGCGGTTCTATCCCTTTATTTTCATTACCGCCGAGTAGTTTGATAATACTATCGCTATAGCCCTTGCTAATCGCTAATGCAACTGCATCAGGGTTAGCTGGGACAGTTACCACCGAAAACTCTAAGAGCTCCCAGTCGCGGTGTATCATCTTCGCTTGCTGTAACTCTGGCCGCTCGTTAATCTCTTTCGTAGTAGGCTTGCTCGAATGGTTAGATAGAAACGACAGAGAATGACTGGTAAGGATACCCTCTTTCATCAAGTCGAATACTGCTCTACCTTGCTCCGTCTTGTCAGTTATCTTGTATTTTGCTTTGATAACGCCTCTGCCGCTATCGTCAATATCGCTCTTAATCCAAAGGGCTTTGCCGATGGGTAGAGAACTCTTATCGTGGTTGAATAGAACGATAGGATTAGCAGAGTATGTCTTTTTGTGCATACCCTTTGGGCTAACTACTTCAGCATCGCGGTCTACAGAATCAGAAGATATAACCGCCAATACAGTTCTTGAGCCTTCGTCAAGGGTAAGGCTACTATCGTAGGATTTAATTACTGTTAACATTCTGCCCCTTCTTGTTCTTATTCTTGTACTTTGCTTTAGCGACCTTCTGCCAGTAGGTTAGTTTATTATCCTTAATCCACTTCAAGCCATTACGCGCGGATACTTGCATAGCCTCAAAATAGTTAGTAGGTTTATTGCTCATCGCTGTTATCCTCGCTATCGCTATTATCACGGGCCTCTATGGCTTCCGCTAACGTATTGAAATATCCTAAGAACTTACGTACCCCATTAACCGGCTTAACTACGGAATACCTTCCGCCCGATTGTTTAACGTACCGTTCGCCGGTACTACTTTGTATAGTTGGTTTAGCGGTTAATGTTCCGAAGGCGAGTTGATACTTAACCTCTGCTCTACGCTTTTCGGCTTCTTCATAAGTTGTAAACGTGCCAAAACTTCGTTGCTTACCATTAACTTTGAAATGTACGTTATAGTTGTTACCTATTTTTCGGATATTGATAGAAGCCTTATTATGACTATTCTGGGCGTAGGTCGCTATGCGGAGATTGCATCGGCGATTATCTAACTTGTCGCCATTTATATGATCTATAACCATGCCAGTAGGTGGCTTCATGATATAGCGATGTAGAAAAACCATCTTACGATCTTTCCCTTTTCCCATGCCGCGTATGTAACCAGTTATGTTTCTAGTCCAACTTATATCTCTTAAACGAGAAATGTCGCCCTCATCAATCTTGACTTCCGTAATATCAATAAGGTTCCCGCCTATCCATCTATTAGATAAGAAGTCATCAATCGAAGTAATATCTTCGTTGATAGTAGCCCGATTGTCATTGATCCCGATAATAAGTAATCTCCATTCCCCGCTAACTTTTAAATAGTAATTCTGATAAACTCTCATTGAAACTCCAAGTAAGAAAATAAGTTCTTACTTATGTTTCGTCTGTTTCTTCCTGTTCCCCTTCATCCCTTAGTAGTTCTTCCAAAGAGCATGTACAGTTCGGGTGTAGAGGCACTGCCCCATCGGCGTCTACTACACCGCTATCATCGTAATCAGCTAAATCTATTTGCTGATCGGCGTACTCTTGACAGACTGGGCAAGCATCAGCAGAGATTAAGTATTGGAAGCCTCTAACTATGCCGCTGGCCTTTGCCGCCGCGACTTGGCCAATATGGGTTGCCGCTGAAGTTTCTGTACGAGCTATCTCGTCTGCTTTCCATTCCGCCGCGTCATCGAAGAATTCCCCGATACGATCCTTAAGCTTGCCGATACTGTCGCCTTGTACAATGCCATCTAATATCGCTTGCTTGATTTCTTCAACAGCGTTGACAACATGATCGCCAACAGTATCGAGCGTTGACTGAGCGAGCCGTAAGGATCGCTTATTGGCGTACTCGCCGACTTTGGCGGGCAGAACGCTGAATGCGTCTGGCGATGCCCCAGCTCGCTCCAGCGTCGTTTGTTTGCCGTTGGCGGCTTCCCGTATCCCCACTTCAATCAAAGGCTTTACGCGGTACGCCAGGTCATCTGGCGTCTTTTTTAGATTCCTTGCCCACTGCTGCATATCAACGAAAACATCAGGCACGATTCCCGTATCTGATTTGGTAATACCGCCTCTATAGGCTTTACCGATTATCCCATTGGCTTGAGCCTTAAGGTGTCTGAAGTAGGACGCTGCTGCGTCTTTAATCTTTCCTTCTGTTGTCTCTAGCGTAACCGCCGATTTGGACGTTATACAGTTGTTGCATTTGCAAGCGGCTATCTTTTCTATTGGATGCGTAACCAATTGTTTGGCATCTTCATAACCTAGCCGCTCCGCCAAATTGATAGCGATTGCACGAGGGATATTGCCTTTAGCGACTTCTTTATTTATCTTCAGAAGGGCCGCGAACTTCTTTTGCTTGCCGCCTACTACCGCTTCATCAGCATCTAAATCCGCTTCATCGTCTACCGGCTCATTATCATCTGTACCTTGCTCGGTAGGCTCTTCTGGCGTATTATCATCTAACTCCGCCAGACGCTCCGCTCCCCATTCCTCTAACCCTAGACGGCTTCGCATTTCGTTTGGATCAATTACATCGGGGTTAGCGACTAATACCGCGATGAATAATGCATCAGATACCTTCTCTTGCTCCAAAGCAAACGCGGCATCTTCTGGAATAGGATTATCAAACGCAAAGAAAGTCTTTCCGCTTTTATCTACGCGCGGCAGAATATACTTGTTGATTCTGCCCTCTATCAGCTTAACGAGCGGCAGTATCGTGCCTCTTTGCCAATGCTCTTTCGAGTTCTCTAAGTTGCTGTATTTTGGATCATCGCTGACTAACGCGGGAGGTATTCCCAAAACGTTGCATACCGCTGTACGTACTTCGTCGTTAATCTCTAGCTGGGCAAGGTCGGTAGGGCTATAAGAGATAGGGGTAAAATGTACTTTCTTACCATCTACCGTCAATACGCCACCATTGCCGCTCGCGCCAAACTTGTTATTAAAATCTAATTCTACTCTTGTACGTACCGCCGGATCGGCGTCGTCCACGGTAACTATGCCGTCAATACGTGCCCGGTTATTGAGCGTCCGATTCATCCATTCAACGAACTTATCGTTGACGGCTATTTTCATATAAGCGGCGCGAAGGGGACTATCTCCGCCGGCGTATGGATCGCTAGGCGACGGCCAACGGAAGTCTACTATCTCTTCTCTTGATAATTCGATACGTTCATAGGTCTGCTTGCCGCCCATTCCATAGTAGATATTGGTATAGAAGTAAGATACAACGTTGCCGTCTATATCTCGAAAAGGAAATACCAACCAAGGCTTTAAGATACGAATACCTTCTAATTGCGAGGTCGGCGAATCTTGCAAGAGTTGCCAATAGGAGCGACCACAAATCTGTAAATAGGTAACGGTAAGGCGAACCATATCCACGTTATTTAAATCTTCTGTGTCATTTTCGATTATATCGAATAGCGGGTGTTGCAGATGCTCTACGATGCTATCTATATCTTTACGACGAAAGCGACTACCCATTGACTTTTTGCGGGCTTTGCAAAGAGCCTTTGTAACCGACTGCTTGGCGTTAGCATCTTCGCTGTATACGCCGTAAGGGAGAGACGCAACCGCATTAGCATTGAGGGCTATACAAGTATGAACGATATCATCGTTGACGTAGGTAGCCAGTAATCGGTAATCGTCGGCTATAGTTCGGTCGTAGCCAATGCCGCCGCCGATATCGCTTAGCGATTCCCAAAAAGATTTATCAGTAAAAGACGCCTTAACGTACTTCTCATAGCGAGCATCATTGTCGGCTACGATCTTACGCGCGTCGGCGTAGCCGTAACCCTTGCTGGTAAGAGATTCAATCTCTCTATTCAAATCCTTAACAATTTCGATAGGCACGTATTATTGTCCCGCTTCCAGATTTATCATCCGATTAAACCACTCTGAATACTTCTGTTTCGCTTGCCGCTCCACGGTATCCTTCAAATCTTGTTCGTTAAGCCCGTAACGCTCTATCTTCTGACTATGGAGTTGAGCTGATAGTTCAGCGGAGATAACTATTTCTAAAGGCTCTGGCGTCTTGCCGTACATCTGACTACTTACGCCATACCGGAGCGCATCGCACGCGTGGTTATTCTTCTCGTTAGGCATATCTTTCGTCTCGCCCTTGCGGTTCTTTTGCCAAGCGTAGCCCTTGGCTTCTCTGATAAGGTTCTCGCAATTAGGATAAACCTTTAAGCGGCCAGCCCTGAACCAACTATCCACAACCGCAATAGAACCGAGTATGTCGTCTATCTTCTTTTTTCTTATAGAAATACCGAGGGCACGAAACGTGCCCATATGCTCTGGACGGCTAGTATCTGTCCAGCAAGTCGTATAAGCCCCTTGAGCGAGAGAAGCGTACTTAGAATCTTGCTTTAATGCCCATTTATCAATTAAGGCTCTAACTCTACGAGCATACTCATCGGGGGTTATCTCTGTACCGTAGATTTCATCCACAGCGTATATAATGCCATCTTCACATTCGGCAAATAAGATATGCGCAGCTGGGTCTGGCGAATATCCCCAGTCGTTACCGCTGAAGAACCTAACAGGTGGCGAGATAAGCCGCTTGTAAGGATCGGCCTTAACTACCGGGTACTCTGGCGATTTCTCATCAGAGAAACATGGATAACATAAGCCTTCTAACGTAGCAAACTTGCCCTCTATCATACGGGCATAGCGAGCGGGGTTTAATAGCTTTTCTTCTCGCTTAACGTCAAGAGTAGATACTGTCGGATTATCTAACTTGCTCCAAGTTCTTACATAGTAATCCGTATCGCCACCGTCGTATGCTTGTTTAACGTTGTATATCCAATTATTACTGTCGGGGGTCGTTACGCCGAGTAGCGGGCCGTTAGCGTTGGATACGCGGCGTCTGGCCTCTTCCCATACTTCTGGCGACATAACATAGCATTCATCGAGAGCGGCAAAATCATATTGCCCGCCTCTAATCCTATTGGCGTCATCTTCAGCGGTTTTAACAACTATCTCTCCGCCAGTTTTAAGTACGTAGGTTTTATATTTCTGCCGCCACTCGCCTGCAAAAGCGGTATCCGAGAACGTCTCGATAATATGCCGCTTCAGTTCGCTATCCTGATAGATACGCTCGGTAGGCGAAACAAGTAGAGCTCTAGCCCGTGGGTTACGTTGGAAGCATTTAAGCATCCAAAGCGGCACCAGAATCGTCTTACCGCCGCCGGAGCCGGCAAAGGCAAAGGTGAACTTGGCTTTGCTGCGGAGAATGTCGAGTTGGGCTAAATGACAGGGGAAGATTTTATAGTTGCCGACCGCTTCGCCCCAGTCAAACTTTTCTTTCTTAGCGGCTTCTACTAATGCTTTAGGCGGCTTCGCTCCATCTATAATCGCTATCTGTAATATCATGCCGTTCCGTCGTCTGTAGGAGCGTCTGTAGTTTCTTCTTCAGAAGCATCTATAACATCCTCTTCGCTCGCATCAAACGCTATTGCCCCGGCCCCATTCGTGCCCGGTAGGATATTGAGTATCGTAGAAGCCTGACTGCCGCTCCATCCAAGATTCCGATTGCACCATTCGAATAAACTCTTAGGGTCTGTCCTAGCCATTTCGAACAGTTGCTTAAACAACTCTATCCTAAAGTCTTTTCTGATTACTATATTGCGGGCGATAAGGTCTACTAACGGTACTGCCGCGTCTGGCCGTACCATTCCATCCTCATTACATAATGGGCCTAACTCTGTATTAGATATTGGATCGGCTTGAGAGTCATAAATTAACTTAAGGGCTTCGTCTTCTTTGATCTTGCGAGGGCTATAAACTATCAAGCCGTTGCGGCCCATTTCCCGCTGCTCGTCGATTGTCCAATACGTTTCGCCCTTTGATAGTTTGGCTTTCCATAAAGCGGTTATAGCCGCGTACTTTGCCCGATAGTCTGTTTCATCTAGCGGTCGGCAAAAGAATTGCGCATATACCAATATGCCGCCGAGACGCTTAACCTTGCCAATACTTATCTTCCAACGTTTGCCTTGTTTTCCTGCCATATACAGTAACTATTGATTCGTACAGCGGTTCGTACCTTTTAATTTGTACGAATAAACGTATTCTTCAAAGGTACAATAAGCGACTATTTGGAATAGGGGGGTATGTCTACACTTTTAATTGCTACCGGCGTTCAAAATAATCAAGCGGATACTGCCGCAACTCCTAATACAATTCCCCTACGAGATAACCAAGGTGGGATTACCCACGCAAAGGTTACTTGCACAGGCATCGTCGTTAACGGAGTCGAGTATGTTCAGGTGTCTTCTATTTCGACTACGACCACCGCAAGCGGCAACAGCGTCTATCTATGCGACTGTACCTCTTTGGGCTTTACGCTGACGTTGCCTTCCGCAACGGGTAACAGCGGTATGCGGATAACTATTAAAAAAATCAACTCCGCTAATACCCTTACAGTTGCTACTGGCGGGGGTAATATTGACGGAGCGTCTACAAAGACGCTTACAACGCAATATACTTTCTTTACCGTTGTTGCCGATGGAACTAATTGGAATGTAACTGGCTAATTGACGATAGATAATACAATAAGCCGGCTATGATGCGTAGGGAGAACCTACTGCTCCTACTTACGATACCGGGCATGAAACACCGACTTATTGTTTAATATGGATAACCCCTTAGACTTTATAGCCGCCTATCGCAACCGCAATAGTTGGGCAACTGCCGAATTAGCAGAACTCGGCATAGAAGATATTATCCCTCTAGGCAAAAAGGCGATAGGAATTAAGTTCTGCGGCATTGATAACTATTGGACATACCGTATAGAATATGGTTGGCCCAATAAGATAGATTTAGCAGATATGAAACAACTGATACAGGAGAACAAATGGAACAATCGAGGAACGATGAGAGAGAACTAGATAACCCCGACTTCGTGCCCCATACTTTCCCCGTTGTCAAGAAATGCCCTACAGTTGTCCCTAACGATGTAGATCGCTATATCGTGCCCGCTGAGCAATTTGTTCCATATTACCGTAAAGACCTCTACGGTACGCTTGTTATGGTCGTAGATGAATGGATTATCATCGGCGAAAATGGCGATGAGTTTACTGTCGAGTTAGCAGAGAACGGCGATAGGGTTTATACAAGGAACAAAAAGCAATGAACATCGCAAGTATCGCTGCCAGCGTCATATTTTTTATCATAAGTGATAAGCAACGATAGAGGCGTTAGAAGCCGCTAAACCCTTATCTGATAACGGCTAACGCTATAGCGATAGCTTCTATAACAATCTCACGATTAGCTATTGACATACGCGGCATCTATCGGTTATCTTGCCGCGTATGAAAAATCAACTCTTTACTGGCCACTGGTTAGAGGGGCAAGAGCCTCATAAAATGATCGGCAATAAGACCGAAATTATTGCTGAATTCTCGATCTTTCTGGATACTCCAGATGAAATGGCGGATCTAGTACATTTTCTGAATACCGCTGAGCCTGGAAATAAGTGGGTTGCCAAAGGTCGTTTTACTATTGTCTGTATGGCTGGTGGAAAACTTCACGAAAACGGTGCAGATTTATGAGTACGCCTATGAAAAATCAAATCATTAAATGTAATGTTTGCAGAGATCGTAAATGGGTCTACAACGCAAAACGGAGCATGGAAGTACCTTGTCCGAATTGTGCAACGCCTAATAGTATAGGAGATATCATGACTGAATTCCCATCAAGGGTGTACTATCAAGTTCGATATAAAACACCCACATCTAACAATCAATTCAGGAAGGTTACTTTCGATGGGCGTGCGCCAAATAATCTATCTGACGCCGACCGAGAATTAAGTAATATAAAGAATGAATTAGATAGAAATCCAAATGCTTTTTCTAAGGTGGAATTAGTTGAAATCACCGAGCGTGTACTTAAGACTTTAGATACCGCTATGCCAGATAAAACTCAATTGGAACAGTAACCGCCGCCTCTACATCCTAACGCATTGCACCCCGCTCATTGAAGCGGGGTTTTTCATTGGTTCTATAATGGCTTCTATTCGCTCTCTACAGCGTCAGAAGCCGCAAAGGGTCTATTGAGACGTTTGGAGCGGCAAAATGAATCGTGGGGCAAATTAGACGGCTTCAGCGGCAAGGTATGAGTACACCGTTGTTCGCGTCAAGCCGGTTGCTCTGGCAATCGCAGATACACCCTTGCCGTGGGCTTTCAGGGCCGCTATCGCTTCTATCTGCTCTGGCTTCGCTCGCAAAGAGGTTTCCTTGCCCTTCTGACTTCCGCCCCATCGCTTACCTTTAGCAATCGCGACCAGTTGGCCCGCCTTGACTCGCTCCGCTCTAACTTCAGTTTCGTATTGTGCGACTGAAGCCAATACGTGCGCCATGAGCCTGCCGGCTGGCGTCAGAAGGTCTATACCGTCTTTGAGGCTAACAAGGTTTACCTTGCGAGTTAGCAACTCATCGAAAAGGGCTGTCAAGCCCTTTGCGGTTCGCCCTAATCGATCCAAACGCCAGCAGACGACGCTAGAGACTTCGCCGAGTCTTACGGCGTCCATTAGCCTTTGCCAACCGGGCCGCTCCATCGTCTTGCCAGTTACCGCGTCGGTGAACCAAACGACGTTACCGCCATTGGCAGCAACCCATCGTTGAAGGTCTGGCATCTGACTAGCGGTATCCTGTTGCGTCGTACTGATACGGGTATAGAGGGCGATAGTTTTGCTTTTGTCGCTCATAAAAGCGACTGTAGCGCCAGCAGCAATAGCTGTCAAGGTTCAGTAATAATGAACCGCTACAATAAAACCCATCAAAGCCGATCTGCTGGCCGCGATAATTCGCAGCATATTGAACCTTGACAGTTTATAGGTGTATCATTCGAGTAATACAGTTAGCCAATAAGCGTTATATCTTGCCGAGCATAACGCTAAGTGATTACAGTTGTAATCAGTTAGAGGCTATTCCGCGCGAGAACTGGTTGAGGTTACACGTTCTGTTGTAGATAGTAATTCGCTCATTTGCATACCTCTGATTGTTGATACTTTAATAATTCTCTTGTTGCAACTCGTTCCGTCATATGAGACGTAACGAGGTCGGCGGATAGATCGCTATAGCATTGTTGGCAATAGACTGGCGGATACGTGCCAGAGTAGCCAGTCTTCATGAATAATATCATTATAGTTTTATTGCATTCTTTGCAATTAAACTTCTTCTCTACTATCTCGTTATAGTCGTCTTCCATTATTTACTCTCCATTACTGTGCTACCTAATACTATGTTTAATTTATTTAAGACGCCACAATAATCGCATATAAAGTAAATACTTTTACGAGTCTTGTCGCCTTCTATTGATCCCCTCAAAATAGTTTGCTTTTCTTTGCATTTGTGGCAATCAGTTTTATAGTAGGTTTCAATCAATTTCATTTGTTCTCCATTAGATGTTTATAGTTATCTATTTCGCTCTTATCCCATTGACTACGGCCGGTAGGGGATTTCTGCGGAGCGGGGATTATGCCTTTAGCGATCCAATTATGGATCGTCTGTACAGATACACCGTATAATCGGCTAACGTAGCCGCTGCCAACTAGTTGTTCAGGCATGCGACCTCCTGCGGGGTAGCGATATAGGCTTCAGCGGCTTCGCGGGTAGTAAACAATCTCGTATGCTAACTGTTGCTCGCGTTTGGCTTTCCTATCTAATGCCCTATAGGCTTCTTTAACGGCTGCTCTTTCAATCCATGTTGCTTTCATAATACTTTCTCCTTGTTATTATCTATTTCGGCTAAGTGGACAATTAGCCCTCTATTTGACACGAAAGATTCTAAGAATTATTTTGTTGACAAAAGTAAGGCGGTAGATTCCCGTGGCGGCTTAACAGCCGCATAGCGGCAGAAAGGTCGTGATGAACAAGATAGAAGGTTGGCTACTGGAGCATATGTCGGTTAGACGCTGGCTAATGGCTTCAGCAGGAATTGCCGTACTGGGTACAGGCATTGGCTATTGGCAAGGGATACACGCGAAGGGCAAAGCCCTTGCTGACGTAATGTTTAACGATTTGAGGGGCAAGGTAGCCGAAATGTCGGCAACTAATCCCTTGATGGCAGCAATGCTATCTGAAGGCATTACAAAAGGACAGTCTCGCGTCAATGACGCGATAGCGGCGGAAGGGCTTAGCCAGCACGAACAGCATCTAGCCCTTTTCCGGCGGCTTAAAAACGAGTTCCCTGATGCTGACGCTCCTACTGCAAAGGAATATCCTGATCCTGCTGATTTACAGGAAGCCCTTGCGGTTTACCATGAAGTCTTTAAGCGATGACTTGTAGTTGTCATAATCTTGCTACGCCCCAATAAGTATTGCCACGGGGGAATTACGACTTAACATCCATCCGAGCGGATGGATGTTAAGTCGTTTATGAGCAAACCTAAAACCATATTAGTCGTATAGGTCGTGCAAGATATTGGCTATCGCCTCATCCAATTCATCAGGTTCTGTATTTTCTGGTTTTGTATTAGACAGAGATATGTCCTTTAGGACAGGGGTGTTTATATTGGTATTCTCCATTAGGTTTACTTTTTGCTGATTTACTTCTCTTGCTCTACTTTGTACGACATCCGTTGCCACCTCGATGGGACATCCGTTGCCACCCAATGGGACATCCGTTGCCACCTCGATGGGACATCCGTTGCCACCTATGGGACATCCGTTGCCACCATTTTGACGTATCCGAGAGACAGTTCTCCTGTTGATTCCAAGACATATAGCGAAGTATCTATTTGTACATTTCTTTTTTGTGCCTGCTACAAATGCTTTAGCGACTATCGCCTTCAGGCTGCCACGTTCTGTCCATTCTATTTTGCGGAAACTGCAATTACCGTCTACGCAACGAAAAAGGTTTTCGTGTTTCTTGTATGGCTCCATCTTGCTGTCGAGATATCCTTTTGACGTTAAAATAGATAATTTAGATTTAATGGTTGTATCTCGGAAGCCAGTTGCTCGGCGCACGCGTCTAATGGTTACTGGCTTGTAGCTGTACTTAGGATTCTTGACTGACTTATAATTGATGAATGCCCATTTCCAAAGGTAGCTGTAGATGATCCGGCTGGCGAGGTCTAGCGATGGGTCTTTTATGAGCCGAAAATATAATCGGCGTAGTTTTGGTTTGGCAAGGCTCGTTGTCTCCATTCATTTTCTCCTAAATAAAATGACCATCGCGAGCCTTGCCAGATTCGCGATGGTCGGAGAAAATTATACGGGGCTTGCACCCTACGGACTACTCTTACATTCTATATTATCGGTTAAATGCCTTGAAATCATTTGAAGTACACGATCATATAATTTTCTTGACCCGCTTATCTGGCAAAGCACGGAGTCACCTAGTCTGTCGGCTTCCGCCGCTATTTATCAATACATCGTGAAAAGATTCACAATGTCAAATGTCCACGAACTCGTCTGCCTGCTTCTCATCTGCTGACGCTGCTATGGCCTTGCATTGGCATCCTATCTCTATCAAGATTCGTGCCTGCTCAAAGGTCGCTAGGGCTACGATCCAATAGGGGAAGCCCATTCGATGGAGCGAACGTCTCTGGCGTTTGGTTGCCCATTCCCCGCCGCCCCAAGCCTCTAGGTCTACCAGCTCAGCCACGACCCGCTCTTATGCCGTCTAAGCCATTTATAGTTAGGATCGCGTCTCTGATCTTTATGGCTTCCGCCAGCGTCTTGGCGGATTTGGTAAACATCTTACCAGCGACCTTGACGGCAACGTTGTAAGTGCCGCATTTGTTTTTATAGATATTACGGTAGCCGCATGACTTGTTCGGGTTATCTCCCGGCCTAGATGGAATAGGTAGGAGATTTGACCAACTCCCATAACGGGGTCTATGCAATAGTTCCGTCTGCGAGACTTCCATTAGATTACTCTTTCTACAATCGTTATATTGGTTATTCTTGAATGTTATTTTGTTTCCGCGCTTAGTAGGCCCGTAGATAATTTGCTGTAGTAGCACAGTAATCTTCTTATTGCCTTGCCAGCGGCTAGAGCCTATATAGCGTAGTCCTCTGCCTTCTACAATTCGCCAATAGCGATAAGGGCTTATCTTGTTAAAATCTTCGGCATCGATTAGGGCTTTGATAGTTTCTCCGTCTCGGCGGTTGATGTAGACAGTAATTATTTTGCCGTCTTTTGTGGTCTTGTTCTGTATCGATTGTTCCATTCATTCTCCCTTGTTAGTTTGTATTTGGCGGATGCCGTTAGAGATTCCTTTTTAATTATAGACGTAAAAAAAGCCACCGCATCCATACGGTGGCTTCTCGCGCATTAAGTTGCATTTATTGCAGATACTCCTCCCGCTTCTGGTAATACTTTTCCGGGTTGGTGAGTTTGTCTAAGATTGTTAGGTGTTTGGTGACTATATCGAATAGTCGCTGTCGCCGCTCCTCATCTTCTATATGAGCGACAAGTAATAATGCACGAAGTTCCGGAGAAAGGTTTTCGGTGAGCATGGAGCATACTCCGATTTAATACGTGCCTGAAGGATTACTTTACGCGGCTAATAACCGCTCTCGTCTGCCGACTTGACATATATAGCCACGATCTTTGATACGTCGCCTATGCCTGTGGTAATATAGTTCTCTATATCTCTTTCGTCGGTATCGCCGCAACTAAAGTCACTTACCATCCGCTCGCCCGGCTTCAGCGAATCGCGAAGCAACTTATCGACTTCTCCCGTACCGAAAATGTCTAAGTCAGTATCGCTACTAACTACTATTCCAGTGTCGTCAGAAACGTCCAATGTAAACCCGGCGGCTTTGAAAGCCGCTGCTAACTCTTTTGCTCTTGTTTGTTCGTTCATATACGTGCCTGCTATTGCATCGTTAGATTAGCCAAGTTGTTTGCCCGTACCGCTTTTCGTGCCTACTGTTGACGATAAGCCGAACTTCGCCGCGTTGGGCACGCTTCTGGATTCCTTTCATCCATTGTCGTACCTTGGGTATTGGAGCGGTTAGGCACAACTGTTGAGCGGCTAACTGCTCCTTTTGCGTATCAAATCCTACCAAAGCCTGCGGTATCGGAGATACAACTACAGTATCCCGTAATGCGACCGGGCTTGCTGTACAACTGCTTCCATTGATAGCGATCCAAAAGTAAGTTTTAATTGGTTCCATTGTATTTCATCCTGTAAACTATATGGGTGTTAGTTCGCTAATCGGTTCTGTGGGCAATGAGATGTCCTTACCCATCTCTTCGATAATCTTATTTCCTGCGCGAGTAGGGATATCTATCGTGTAGACATCGCCGGCTTCGAAATAATGCTTAAATCCGGGGACGACATGTAGACCATCGCTGATTTTCCAATAGCCATCTTTGCGGCACTCTTTATCGTCGCCGTCATGGAACACAAGCACACCGATATATTCGTATACGTGTCCGTTTTCCGCTATTGGCGTATTTAACTTGACGCCAACAATATGTCCATCTGTGTAAAATAACATCTTATCTCCTGTACCAATTAGAATCGGCGGTTGCCCAGTAATGCTCTACTGGACAATCCGCCGATCCGGAACAAACAAATGTAAGCCGGAAGCCTGTCAGGGCTTTTGCATCGGCGATAGTAGTATTTTACTTGCTTAAAAAGCACTACCAAGCTAATTCTCGGATTTATTTAATTACACTACAAATTGTTTGGGAATACGTGCCTGACGACTTTTACGGCTACTGTAGCCATAGTTATCCAGTTGGCGTACTGGACAACTTAAACAGGGGACGTGCGGCATTAGGACGCCGCTCTACCGTGCCTGCCGCTACTAATTGCTTAAGGGCGGCTAACGCTGTAGGAGCGTCTATGCCGGCCTTAGCCGCAATACCACCGCTATCGCGATGATATTGGAACTCTGTAGTCATTACGGCTAGGATAGCCGCTTTGGTATCCGCCATATTTGGCGACATAATTGCTCGCACGCGCTCGGCTACATCTGGCTTAGGAGCGGCTACCTTTGGGGCTTCTACTCTTTCCCCGAACTTCACCAACTCGCTCTGCGTCCATTGCAGCAACTCCGTTAGTTGCTGTCTGTACAACTCTCTCGTTTTGTTGACTTCGCTTAGCATACTACTACCTTTCTTTGTAGGGCGTCCCATCCTTGAGGGTTAATCCAAATACACTCTTCGCGGTACTTTATACCTTTGTTTTGCGTCCATTGGGCAGCAGCAGAGATTAGCGGTATATGTACGCTATACCAACTGCTTAAGTAATCTCTATAGAGCGTATTAGGTATATTGTACTTAAAGTTAAAGTCATAGCCAGATAAAACTACATAGCCCTTTAGTTGTAGTAGCATCTTAAGCATTTGCTCATGTTGTTCATCTGTAAGTTCGGGATCATAAGCCGATGTTCCGCTGCTCCGCATATCTTTATTATATGGCGGATCATTGTAATGTAGCGTAGTAGGCGAATCATATTTAGTTAGCAAACTACTGAAGCATTGATTGCTAATGACTACATCCCTCATACGTTGGCTATAGAGCGGTATCTTTTCTATCTTACTATGATAAGCGGCTATCTTTTGCCTTTTATGTTCTCCGTTTACTATCCCGCAACAGGGGTTTACTGTACGGAATGTTTCGCCATTGTAAGATAGCCGCTGTCGTACATAGAACATAGCCGCTGACTCGATAGGATCATCGTACTCTGTATTGACAGTTGCGTAGAACGCTTCCGTCGTTGGGACTATCTGCCGCAATCGAGACTGTAATTGCAACGGATTACTTTTTACTATCCGCCAAAAGTTAGCAGCGAGCGGATTTATTTCGTTGTAGATTTCTACTTCTGATCTTGGTCTAGCCAGCGTACAGACTCCACTGCCGCCGAACACGTCTACCCAAGTCGTATGCGGGGGCAGATAGGGTCTGATACGCGGCCAGTATTTTGACTTTGCTCCGTACCAACGGAGCGGGCTACTGCTGACGTTTGCCTGTTTTTGCCCGAAATTCATGTCCTCTGTTGCCGCTCATTTTTCAACAGTACTAGCTCGTGTTAGGATTCCGGACATGATTCGAGAAGCCATTTTGACGCGGATGGAAGAATTGGATTGGTCGTATGCTCGGCTTGTAAGGGCTTGCGAAGGCGAAGTAGGACGGAGTAGCGTCTATGCGTTCCTGCAAGGCAAGAGTAGCCTTACAGCGGATTCTGTAGACGTTCTATTGCGGTATCTTCGATTACGAATCGTGCCTGATGATAGACCGCTATATGGTCCAGAGCCTGATCCTAGGCCGGAAATCCGTTACAAGGAAAGAAAAGCCTTAGAGCGGATTGCTATATTGGAGAGGATTGCTGTAATGCGGGAGCGAAGACATAAAAAATAGCCCCTTGCAAAAGGGGCTTTGGGTTAGGTGACTCAAGAGCTGTAGAAAAAAGTTAGACCATTCTTAAAAGACATTGCCAATATATTCTCCACCATCTATTACGGCTTTTGCCCCGTCTTATCCTTTGCAAAGTAAGCAGCGTATACGGCATCGCAGCAGGGTTTGACGATCTTCGGGTTACGCAGAACGTATCTGTCATCCATGCCGCTACTATGCCCCACAAAGATATTACTCAACTGCGATTGTATATTAGCGGCTACTGCTTCTGTATATGCTCCGTCTCGCAATTGAGAGCCTGTTACCGCTACTTCTGCTTTCTTGGCAATTCGCATAAACCGCCGATGTCCACCACATTGCTTCAATGCTTCGCCAGCGTAACTAACAAATATCTCATCGCGGTTATGCGGCAAAGCGTTTAACGCTTCTATCGTCTCTGGCCATAATACCGCCGCTCGCAACTGTCTGCCTGTTTTGTTTCTTCTAGTCAGTAGACAATCGTTATTGATTTCATCCCATCGCAAACCGATTACTTCCTTAACATATAACGCCGCGTTGAGCATTAGTAAAACCATCGCTCTATCTTGTGGGTCTACAGCAGCGTCCAGTAGTTTATGGAAGTCGTCTACGTCTACTGGCTTAGGATTAGATACTACTGTTTCTTCGGAAGGATGGAGCAACTCGGGGGCAATATAACCTTGTATACGAGTTATAGCGTCAACGGCTACCGCCCTGCCCTTTGCGAGCGTAAAGACGCGGCGTATACCGCCGATTACATGCGATTGCGTCTTAGGGCCGTAGGCTTCGTGCAATGTATCGCGAAACGCAACAACCAACTCGGGGTCTATCTCATCAAGCGTTTTTAATTCTATCTCTTCCACAAAATAATCCCAAGCCTTGAGAACTTTCTTCTTTTGCTCAACTGACTTTTTGTAATGCGTTTCGAAGAGGCTTCGAAGTTCTGCGGGCTTTGGCAAGGGCTGTTGCGGCTTCGCCAGCGGCAGATAAGCCAGTCGCTCTACGCCAGTCTGCTCCGCCATCCATTGCGGCTTGGTGCGTATCTGTTCGCCTATCCAAGCGAAGAAACGTTTTTCATGGAATACGGCAAACCCACGATTGAGCTCAATCCATTGCGTGTCGCTGCTGAAGATGCCCGGATCACGGAGAACATTGGTGGGCCGCTCGTACTTGGCTTTGATGTCCGGATTTTTGAGTTCGCGGAACTTGGCGATTGCTTTGGCTTCGTCTGGTTCGGAGAACCGAATTGACGTGCCAATGACTCGCCAGCGTCCATCGGGTTGCTTGCTCAATCCGACAATAGGATTTCCATCGGCGGCTATATGATGTCGCTGTTTTCTGCCTGTTTTCATGAGGCAGATTTTACCTTAGTTTTTACCACCCCGCAAGAATTGATTTAGAAATGCATTGGAGCCATGGGGATTTGAACCCCAAATTCAACCATGCCATGGTCGCGTGATCCCATTTCACTATGGCCCCGGGATCAAACAAATTCCTCCGCCAAAACGGGGAGCTAAATACTTTAGTCGGGCGATGACGGGTGTCAAGGTTCGCTCGAACGCGATCCACGGCGACGAACAGATGGATGGGCCGAACGAATTGACGATCTTGTTCAACAGGATATGATTTTGACGATGTTCAGCGTTGTTCATCTGACAATTCGGCCGGCGATTATTATCCGAAGACAACCCGGGTAGGGCCGAGCATTGGTGATGACGCTGGTAAACGCCCTGCCCAAGTCGGCAGGGTTTTTTGTTTGAGCGACGACCTTTTGAAGTCACATTGACTTTCGGGTGCAAAGATGAGCGACCGCCGACGGATCGAAATCTACGACACCACCCTTCGCGACGGCACGCAGGGTGAGGGCTTTAACCTTTCGCTGGAAGACAAGCTGCACATCGCCAAGCGGCTGGATGAGCTGGGCGTCGATTACGTCGAAGGCGGCTTTCCGCTGTCCAATCCGAAAGACGCCGCGTTCTTCCAAGAGATTCGGCAGGTCAAGCTCGCGCACGCGAAGATCAGCGCGTTCGGCATGACGCGCCGGCGCGGGGTGAAAGCCGAGGATGATCCAGGAATGAAGGCGCTGCTGGAAGCCCAGACGCCGGCGGTGACGCTGGTCGGCAAGACCAGTGAGTATCAAGCCAAGGCCGTGCTTTCGGTAACGGGCGAAGAAAATATCCAGATGATCAGCGACTCGGTGAAGCTGATGCGGCAAGCCGGTCGGCAGGTGATTTACGATGCCGAGCATTTTTTCGATACGTTTAAGAGCAATCCGAAGTACGCGATGCAGACGCTGCTGGCGGCGCAGGAAGCAGGAGCATCGGTGCTGGTGCTGTGCGACACCAACGGCGGCACGATGCCGGAACAGATCGCCGAAGCCGTGGCGGCGGTGAAAGCGCAGACGTCGGTTCGCATCGGCATCCACACGCATAACGACGCCGGCGTGGCAATCGCCAATGCGCTGGCAGCAATCCGCGTTGGCGCTTCCCACGCACAGGGAACCATCAACGGCGTCGGCGAGCGCTGCGGCAACATGGACCTGATTCCGCTGATCGCCAATCTGCGGCTCAAGTACGACCTGGATTGCCTTCGCCCGGAGACACTGCAACGACTCACCGAGGTCAGTCGGTTCGTTTACGAAACCGCGAATCTCAATCTGGTCAGCGGCCAGCCGTATGTGGGGCCGAGCGCGTTCGCGCACAAGGGCGGCATGCACGTGCACGCGGTGCAGAAAGATGTGAGCACGTACGAGCATATCTCGCCGGAAACGGTCGGAAATTCACGCCGAATTCTCATCAGCGAGATGTCCGGCGCGAGCAACATCGCCGCCAAGGCGGGGCGCAAGTTCGATATCGAGTCGGACAAGGCAACGCTGCGCCGCGTGTTGGAGAAAGTGCAGGAGTTGGAAAACGCCGGCTATCAATTCGAAGCCGCGGAAGCGAGTTTCGAGCTTCTGCTGCGCCGGGAGATTGGCCGCTACAAGCAGTTCTTCCAGCTCGACCACTATCGCGTCGCGGTTCTCAGGATGTCGGCCGGCGAATCAGTCTCGGAAGCGACGGTGAAGATTCGCGTGAATGAGCAGGTTGAGCATCATGTCGCCGAGGGCGATGGGCCGGTCAACGCGCTGGATATCGCGCTTCGCAAGGCGTTGATCGATCACTACGCGGCGATCTCGACGGTTCACCTGACGGACTACAAAGTGCGCGTCATCAACTCCAAGGATGAGACTGCGGCGAAGGTTCGTGTCATCATCGAATGCCGGCGCGATCGCGGCGACGGAACCAAAGAAATGTTCGGCACCACCGGCGTCAGCGGGAATATCATCGACGCCAGTTGGCAAGCTTTGGTCGATGCTTACGACTATCATCTGATTCAGTCGCTTGAGCAGGCGGGAAATTAACGCGCTTGCAATTCGGCGATTGCGTCTGAGAATCGATAGTGACGATGAGCGCCCTCGAAGATATTGCGCCAGAGCGATTTCCCCGGCACATTGCCGTCATCATGGACGGCAATGGGCGCTGGGCCGTGCAACGCGGCCTGGAGCGCGTGCGCGGGCATCAGCAAGGCGCACGAACCGTCCGCGATGTCGTCACAGAATGCGCCCGACTCCACGATCATCGCGGCGGCCCTGATTTCCTGACGCTCTACTCGTTCAGCCTGGAAAACTGGAAACGCCCCACTGGCGAAGTTTCGTTCCTGATGCAGATGTACATCGATTACCTGCGCCAGGAACGCGCCACAATGATGGAGAACAACATCCGCTTCCGGCAGATTGGCCGCATCGAGAATCTCCCCGATCCGGTGATGGAAGAAGTTGCGATCACGCTGGAGCAGACGCGTGGCAACACGGGATTGAATCTGGTGCTTGCGCTCAATTATGGGAGCCGAGCCGAGATCACGGATGCCGTTCGCGCCATCGCCGAGCAAGTGCGCGACGGGCGATTGCGACCTGAGCAGATCACCGAAGAAACCATCTCACAGAATTTGTACACCGCCGGCATGCCCGACCCGGACCTGTTGATTCGCACCGCCGGCGAGATGCGCGTCAGCAACTATCTGCTCTGGCAGATCAGCTATGCCGAGCTCTTCGTCAGTCCGGTGCTGTGGCCTGAGTTTGGCATCGAGGATCTTCATAGCGCCATTCGCGCCTTCGCGTCGCGGAACCGACGATTCGGCGCGCTCGATTGTACGAACACACTCCAGCCCAAAGGCGTCTAAACAGCATTATTGGCGTCGCACGTTGTGTCATCGACCCCGGGCCGGCACGAGAAACGCTTATCGGGGATTCGGTCGAATGTCGGGGCAACTCGTGTGTAATATATTCAAGGCGATTTGCCAGGATCGCTCGGCGTGAGCCGGCCTTCGACGTGGCTCAGTTAGAGAAAAAACGATGGCATCTGTTTCCCGACGCAATTTTTTGAAGACCGCATCCGCCGCAACTCTCGCGGCGCTGGCCGCGCACCCTCCGCGCTTATTCGGCGCCGAACCACTTGAGAAGATCACCCCAACCGCCGACACCGTCATTGTCCTCTGGATGGGCGGCGGGATGGCCAGCACCGAGACGTTCGATCCAAAGCGATATCTTCCCTACGAGAAGGGCATGCAGCCCGGCGGGTTGCTCAGCACGTTCCCGGCGATCGATACCGCCGTCGACAATATCAAATTCTCGCAAGGGCTTGAGAAGCTCGCGAAGGTGATGGATCGGGGCACGCTGATCCGCTCTTACACCGCCGGCGATCTGGGATTTATTCTGCACTCGCGGCATCAGTTCCAATGGCACACGGGTTATGCCCCGCCACAGTCGGTGGCGGCGCCGCACATCGGCGCGGTGATAGCACGAACGCTCGGGCCGCTCAAT
>Ga0182024_10003609_pt1 | contig 36605 bp, 34 predicted proteins | sample P32metaG_FD_120480 | JGI IMG/M metagenome (GOLD analysis project Ga0182024, IMG submission 120480) | Permafrost microbial communities from Stordalen Mire, Sweden - P3-2 metaG (Illumina Assembly) | ecosystem: Environmental > Terrestrial > Soil > Wetlands > Permafrost | place: Sweden: Stordalen...
CTGATCGTGATGCCGACCGAAGACGAGAATCTGTTGACGATTCCCGTAGCTCGGGTGATGCGCGATCAGTCAGGTCATTTCGTCTACGACCCCACGCATGTTCCACCTTGCTTGCGCTTGAGTTCGAGTGAACGGCTGTCAAAGATGCTGCAGCGGTTGGTGGAGATTTTGGAAGAAAAAAGCAGCGTCGTCACACAGGAGCAGCAGACTGGAGGAACATTTCAGTCGGGAATGTCGGCCCGTCAGGTCGCGCAATTCTGGTTTTTGCATGCCATCAATACGCGCTTGACCCCTTTGCGGCATATTCTGTTGGCGAAGCACCGGCATCCGGAGGAAATGTTTCGCGAAATGTCTCGGCTGGCAGGAGCGCTGTGCACGTTCAGTCTCGACAGCAGTCCGCGCTCGCTGCCCGCGTACAACCATTATGATCCTGGGCTGGGTTTTGATTTCCTGGAAGAACACATCCTTCGTCATCTGGAAATTATCGTTCCGTCGCAGGCCGTGGTGATTCCCCTTAAACCAGCGGCGCGTTATTTTTACGAAGGTGAAATTCGGGACCAGCGCTGCCTGGGACGTTCGCGCTGGATCCTCGGAATGCGTTCGCCAGTGGGTGAGACGGACGTGATCGCGAAAACTTTGCAACTGGTGAAAGTATGTTCCGCGCAATTTGTTCCCGAGTTAGTGAAACGGGCGCTACCCGGATTGACACTAACCCATATGTGGAGGCTTTGGGCAAGTTGCAATCCGATATTCATGCGCTTGCACAAAATCCAGGCGCGCCGGATCCGGCTCAACTCACGCAAGCGGGGAACTCTGCGGATGCGGCTTCGAGCGCCGTGACCAAGATGATCGCTTCAGTACCCGTTGATCAGCAGTATGGCAATCAGGATCAAGTGCGGCGATTGCTGGAAGAGCCCATCAAAAACGTCGAAGCGCTGTTGCGGCGCGGACCAATCGACATCGCAAACGGATCTGGCAAGGGATTCTGCTCGTCGTTCGCGGGAGTTGCCACGAAATATCCATTTGATCCGAATTCTCTTCAGGACGCGCCTCTGGATCAGCTTTACGCCGTTTTCGGGCCCACCGGCGATGCCTGGAAAAAACTGAACGACGATGTGAAGCCATTCGTGCTCAAGGTTGGAGCACATTTCGCGCCAAATCCCTCTGCCACGGTGAAACCTTCGCCGGTATTCATCGCTTTCTGGAATCGTGTCGGAGCTTTGAGCGACACACTTTATCCCTCGGATTCGGCGCCTCCGCACTTTTCCTACACGCTCAAACAAATGCCGAGCAATCTGCAGGGAGTCGAGGTGAAGATCGGCAGCGAAAAACTCGCTGGAGATGGCGCGCAGAAAACATTTATCTGGACGGGCGTGCCCGAAGAAATTCAAGTCACAACCAAGAGCGGCGACACACTGGATTCATTCAGCGGCCCATGGGCGGTCTTCAAGTTTGTGGCGCGGGCGCATCAACTAGGATCCGGCAAACTCGAATGGGTGAACGAAACCAATGGCAGGCCGATCATGTTGCCCGATGGAAAACAGAAATCCTATGACTACCAGCTGCAGGTTTCTGGCAGTGCGAATCCATTCTTCGATCTGCAAGGCATGAAGTGCGTTAGCCAGGTCGCCGGACATTAGGAGCAGGATTGTGTTGACCGCTAGGCGCGGCGACGAGGAAGGCCCGTCAGGTTGAACTTTTCTGCCCGCCCGAGTTCGATAACCGTCCGAATACACGATCTTTCCAGGAAGGATGAGCCGCGCGGATCAGGAGAGCCGTAATGTTGTCGTCGCTGCCGCCGCTCTTCGCGGCTTCAATCAGATCTGCACACGCCTGCTCCAGCGATTCCTGATTCACTGCTTCGGCTATCTTCTCGACTTTGACGTAGCGCGACAGGCCGTCGCTGCACAGCAGCAGCACGTCCTCGGAATTAAATTCGTGATCCGCTAAGTCTGGTTCGACGCTATCGTCAGTGCCGAGCGCCCGCACGATGACGTTCTGCATTTTCGATTGTTCTGCCTCTTCCAACGTCATCAGCCCGCGCCTGACTTGCTCCATCACCAGCGAATGGTCGTTGGTGAGTTGCACTACTTCGTGATTGCGGATTAAGTAGATGCGGCTGTCGCCGACATTGGCAATCGAAAAGAACTTGTCGTCAGCCGCAACCGCCACGATTGTAGAACCCATGCCAGCATGATGAAGATCTCTCGCGCCAGATTCGTGAATAGCCTGATTCGCCATTTGAATGGCGCCGGCTAAACCTACTGCGCGCTCGGAGACCCCTTCGAACTTGGCTCCTCCCAGCGGCGCCACGCGGCGGTCCTGCCGAAAATAGTCGAGGACAGTATCGACGGCGATCTTGCTTGCCAGTTCTCCAGCCTGTTGTCCGCCCATACCGTCGCAGACTACGAAAATTCCATGGCGTAAGTCGTAGCCGAAATTATCCTCATTGTTTTTTCGCACGAGGCCGATATCGGTGTTGCCGGCAGCTTGGATCAGAAAACTCATGGGCAAGTTAAGCGCTAAATCCTACCGCACGGCTGGCTTCGGGGTAAACAGCGAAAGGCGGTCAATTTCAAAGTAAGAAACACAGCCACTGGCGTTGCACTCGGATGTGAAGAAGGCGGAGTTACTGGGCTCGCCACGACGGAAGGTCCGGTCTTAGTGCGAAGCGGAGCCGCTGGCGTGGCTCGAAACAACGAGGTGGCATCGACCTGCGCAACAGGATCTGTCGAAGATTCTTCGTCGAGCGTTGCAGCCCCCAGCTCATTCGCAACTTCATCGAGCGCGGCAATCAATTCTTCCGCAGTTTGAAAACGTTGTTCCCGCGACTTGTCGATCGCCTTCAGAATCACTCGCGACAGCGATTCCGGAATATGCAACTCCGGAACCAGTTCGTGCGGAGGCCGCACCGTTCCTTCCACGTGCTGCATCATCAAGGAATATAGAGTGTCTCCTTCAAACGGGGGCGGCGCCGTTACCATTTGATACAGCACCACCCCCAACGAATAAAGATCGGTGCGGCCGTCAATTTCCTCGCCCGCTTTTTTCCCCATGAACTGTTCCGGGGACATGTAAAGCGGAGTGCCCACCACCATCCCCGTCATCGTCATTCCAGTATTGGCGTTGCCGACGGCTTCCCGCAGTTTTGCGATCCCGAAATCGAGAACCTTGGCGGTTTCCTGCCCCTGCTCGTCGGTGGTGAGCAGGATGTTGCCCGGCTTAATATCCCGGTGCACGACTCCCAGCTTATGTGCAACGCCGAGTGCCCGAGCCACCTGCGTCGCAATGCGAATCGCCCGCGGGATGCGGAATGGCCCCTGTTCCTGAAGAATCTCACCAATGTTTTTTCCTTCTACCAGTTCCATCACAATGAAAGGTCGACCATCTTCGGTGTAGTCGAAATCGTCCACCCGCACGGCATTCGGATGCCTGAGTTTGCGGGTCACCACCGCTTCCTTTTGAAAACGCTGCAGGAAGTTTGCATCTCCAGCGATCACGTCGCTGACAATTTTTATGGCGCAAACTTCGTTGAACGTGAGATGGCGAACTCGATAGACCACCCCCATGCCCCCGATACCGATCCGCTCCAGAATCTGATACTTGTTGCGGATGATCATTCCAGGCTGAAGTTCGCGAGCGCTCTGCAGAGCAGTCTGATCCGCCGGGCACACGTTATACTCCGCCGGATACGTCTTTTGACAGGTGGGACAATATTTCATTGCATCACGCCCATTGGCCAGAATTCGGGAAAAACCAGGGCTGGCCGCTCCAACCGCATAGCAAGGAATGCTCAGGCAGAAACGTTCCAGTGTCAAGGTCGTTCCATCCTGGTAGTGGGTTCGTATCTTTTCCACAGGTGATGCATTGCTGGTGAATCCGTGGCAATATCCCCCTCAAGACAAGTGGGTTACGATTGCACAACTATGAGCCGAATTGGACGCACCTCGATTGCGCTGTTGTGTTCGATTGTGGCATTGCCCATCGGTTTTCTTCTGGGCTTTTACCTTCTATTGTTCCTCGATCCTGATTATCACGATGGTATTTCGTTAGTGGGAGGATTCGTAGTCGCCGTGATCGCAGCCGTTGTCACTTTTAGATTTGTGAGGAAGAAGCAGAATCTATCCCTAACTTAGCAACCTGTGGAAAAGATAAGGACCCAACTATCCGGTAGTGTCCTATAGGACACTACCAACTATCCCTTCCTGCTTCCAGGCAGCTCAATGGCGGTTGGTTTCACGGCTTAAACGGAAGCCTCAGTTCACATTGACTTCGGCGTTGATGCTCCCTAAAATCTGCCGCAGGCTGGCCCAGTCATTGCCCAGGACCGTGCGCGCTATGAGTTCTTTGTTTCGATTCGTCGGACTGTACGCATTTTGCGCCATAACGGTTGCGCTTTTCGCTCAAGATCAGAATCTCGCCGATATTCGCCGCAAAGCCGATGCGGGAGATTCGAATGCCCAATTTCATATGGCCCAGGCGTATCTTTTGGGCAACAACGTTGCGAAGGATCCGGCACAGGGCCTTGCCTGGCTGCGGAAATCCGCAGAGCAGGGCTATTTTGGTGCCCAGTACGCTTTGGCATACATGTATTTGAACGGAGCCGAAAAGCTCCCAAAAGATCAGCACGAAGCTGCAAAGTGGTTTCGAAAAGCGGCGGTGCAACAAAATAAAGCCTCTCAAGACAAATTGGCGGCCATGTTGGCACAGGGACTGATCTCGCCGGAAGAAGCGAACTGGCGCACGGCTCAGCCCACGATCTCGCAACCCCCGATCTCACAACCATCGATCTCGCAAGCTCCTTCGCGCCTGCCTCGCCCGCCAAAAGCGGTTGCGGGCAAAACAACGCCGTTTTCTTTCGCCGAAGTCGAAACCGGCCTCACCGGCGGAATTACCAGCAAGCGCATGACGACTCTGGTCCAGGAATTCGGCGTCGATTTCAAGCTGAGCCCGAACACACGAAAGCGTCTGGCCGACGAAGGCGCGGACGATAACCTGCTGGCTGCAATCTCGTCAAGACGGTTGCTCTGATGTCGTCCGCCGAACAGTGAGCGCTCGCAAGCTTTGCACGTCCCCAATCGCCAGCCCTGTGCTGTATATTTTCCGACGTGACTAAAACGCGTCTTCGATGGTTTCTGCTTCTCATCCTGACCTTCGTGGCAAATCCCGCGCTCGCAGACTCGTACAAATATTTCCGCGTCGGCAACAAGGACGACGCCAAGACCAACCCTGTGGCTGGCATCGCCATGATGGGAGGAGGGACCGATCTGGATGGGGCATTTGCGTGGCTCTGCAACAAAGGAAATGGCGGAGATTTTCTGATTCTGCGTGCCACTGGCGATGATGCTTACAACTCGTACGTAAATAAATTATGCAAAACAAACTCGGTGGCGACGCTGATTATTCCGAACCGCGAGACGGCCGAAGATCCCCGGGTCGCCGAGATTATAGGTAGAGCGGAAGTGATTTTCATCGCCGGCGGAGATCAGGCGAATTACATTCGAGAATGGCAGGGAACGCCGGTGGAGAGAGCGATTAACGAGAATATTACGGCAGGCAAGCCCATCGGCGGCACGAGTGCGGGATTGGCGGTCGAGGGCGAATTTGTTTACAGCGCGACTGGCGACAAACCGGACGACAAGAATCTGTCGTCGGGAGATGTTTTGCAAAATCCTTGTTTCGACCGGGTGACGCTGGTGCGAAATTTTCTGAGAATTCCGCATCTCGAAAATCTGATTACAGATTCACATTTCGTCACACGCGACCGTATGGGACGTTCATTGGGGTTTCTCGCGCGCATCATGAAAGATGGATGGAGCCACTCCCCTCGAGAAGTTGCTATCGATGAAAGATCGGCGGTACTCGTCGAGGGGGATGGGAAGGCCACCGTCGTGGGCTCCGGAAGCGGCGCATATTTCTTGCGTCCAGCGAACGCGCCGGAGGTTTGTGAAAAAGGCGTCCCACTGACATTTCAAGAGGTAATTGTCTATCGAGTTCCGACGGGTGGACATTTTGATTTGACTTCGTGGACCGGCGACGGAGGAACAGCGTACTCGCTTTCAGTAGAGCGCGGAAGGATTGAGAGCACGCAGGGAACGAATGGAATCTATTGAGAATCATCGGCGCAAAACAACACATACGGCAGTTCTTGCGAACCTGCGCAGGAAACGTATAACGCGTTAGATATAATGCGAAAAAGATCAACATCCTCTATTCATCGTGTTCCGAAATCTTTTTAGGCTCGCTTTTCTGTTAGCCGTGACAGCACTCACCGTGAGCGCCGGCTCGCGGCCACAGACGCCGGCCTCCGCAGATTCTGCGCAACACTTGCAGCGGGGACAAGCGGCGCTGCAAAGCGGCGATATCGCAGGCGCTCGCGCTGAATTTGAAAAAGCGGTGCATCTTGCTCCGAATGATGCCCAGGCGCAATCGGAGCTAGGATGGGTACTGGCTCAGCAAGGCGAAGCCCAGGCCGCGCTGACGCACCTTCGGGCTGCGATAAAAGCTAAGCCAGAATTGGTTGAGCCGCGGCTCGTTCTGGCAGGAGTGCTGTCTCAGCAAGGGAAGGCCGCCGAGGCTGAGCAAGAAGCGCGCGCAGCCGTGTCGATCGCGCCACGGAACCCTGAAACTCACCGCATGTTGGCAAAGATTTTGAGCTCTCATGCGGGGGACGAAGCTTTGTCAAATATGCGGCGCGCGGCGGAACTAGCTCCCGAGCGCGCCGACTTGCGCGATGAACTTGGAACTCTACTGGCGCAGCAAAATCAGTTTGCCGAAGCGGAAATTTCATTTAAAGATGCGTTGCGCTTGCAACCCAATCTGGAGCAAGCACATTTTCATCTGGGCGTTGTGTACTTGCAGGATTCGAAGCTCGATGAGGCTGACGCCGAATTAGCCAAGGCGGTCGAACTCGCGCCGCAAGACGCTGCCGCCCATTACTATCTGGCGAAGACCCTGACAGCACAATCCGAGAATGCAGAAGCGTTGCAGGAATTGCGAAAGGCTGCGTCACTGAAATCAGATTGGCCCGAATTGCAAATTGAACTGGGTCTTGCCTGCCAGCACGCTGGCGACAATGATTGCGCGGTGGCTGCCTTTGGTGAAGCAGTAAAACTCCGTCCTCAGGACGCGGAAGCTTACAACGATTTAGGTTTGGCGTTACTGCAAAAAGGAGATGCACTTGGCTCTATTCCCAATTTCAAGACCGCCGCACAACTTCGTCCTGACGATGGCACTTTTCGAGGGAATCTGGCCATAGCGTACTTGCAGCGCGCCGACTTCGATGCGGCCATCACCGAGTTGCAGGCTGCGCTGAAGTTGGCGCCGGAGAACGCTTCCCTGCACTACAACCTGGGTCTGGCCTACAAGCTGAAGGATCAGCTCGACCAGGCCGTCCCCGAATTTCAGAATGCGATCCGCCTGCAGCCGGACTTGGCGGACGCGCATTACACGCTTGGAGTTCTGTATTGGCAGAAAGGGGAATTCGACAAGGCGACGGCCGAACTGCAAGAGGCGATTCAGCATCAGCCCACCTACGCGGAAGCGTACTACACATTAGGAACGGTTTTTAAACAGCAGGGAAAACTCCCGGAATCCGCATCGGCCCTGCGGGAGGCCATTCGTTTGCAGCCAGACTCTGCGGGGGCGCACACTACCCTGGCTGCGGTGCTGCGCCAGTTAGGCGATGCGCAGGGAGCGGCGGAAGAAGCTAAGTCTGGGGCGAAAATCGCCGCGGCGACCAACAATCTGCAGGCCGCAACGATTTCGACGAACTCGGGAAAAAGATTGCTGGCCGCGGGCGACGTGAATGGGGCAATTGCACAGTTTCGCTCGGCCATTGCGTCAGAACCGAATTATGCGGCCGCCCACTATCAGCTTGGACTGGCGTTGAATCAGCAAGGTCACAACGACGAAGCCACAAAGGAATTTCAAAAGGCCGCCGAACTGGATCCACATTTAACAGCGCCTGGCAAATAAATCCGGATCGCGCTGCGTCTCAGCGGCTGCGATTTCGGACCGATACTAAATCCGTTACTACCGGAACTCCGTGTGCGATTTTTACGTGCAGCAGCGCTTCGAAGGGTTTCAGTTCGCTCGGCTTCGACACTTGTAGCCGCTCCAGCAATTGCTTGACCGAGTCTTCCCGGCAAACAAACTCCACCGCGGCCTGAGTGCCGAAGGTCGTATTCCCGGCAAGAATGAGAATCGAACGCGACGGATCGAGCCCAGGCAACAGGCTGACGATCGCATAATCTTCGGTCGTGGGCTGATTCGCCGGCGTTCCCAGGAATGTCTTTGGCTCGCCGGGCAGCGGATGCAGGTTCACCACGGCGAGATCGCCTTTGCGAGGCCCGGAGTCGAGTCGCTGGAAAATAAATTCTTGCGTTCCTGGAACATCGAGTAGCGTGAGATTTTCGGAGGGCGAGCCCACGAAAATAAGGTCGTTATTTTTGGCATCATCCAGCGAAAACAGCGCGCCCCGTTTAACTCGAATCGGACGATTGAGAAGCGCAAAAACATGGTCAAGTTCGTGGATGGCCAGCACCTCTCCCACGCCCGTATAGTGGTCCAAAATAAAAGAGCGAGCGTCTGATGACGGGTTGAAGTAGCGCATCCCGGTTTCCGGTCTGCCCACAAAATTGCCATTGCTGAAGATTACCCAGGGCTGCTGCGGTCCGGTCAGGAAGCGATTCCAGAAAATCTGATAAGCCGCTGGTATGGAAGCGCTGCTCGCGATTTGTATGCGTGTTCTTTGCGACAACAGAATAGCTGTCGTGGAGAGGGATGCCGCCAGCAAAACCGAAAAAACCGCAAACGTGATTACCATCCCGCGACGGAAAGCAGGAGCCTCTTCTTTCTTTGGCCCAGGTTCCAAAACAATAGGCGGCGCTGCCTGAATTGCTGTTTTTCCCGCGCGCAGATGAAAAGTAAGGGCGTAAGAACCCTTCGGGATCTCGACCAGAATGGGATCGTCGGCACCCTCGTGCGCGTAATACTCGGTGAGTTTTACTCTCAATCGCCCGGCCTGAACGCGCACCGTAGAGTCACTTTGCGGATCGAATCCAGCGGGTCGACCTAGAACTTCGGTGGCAATCTGGTACTCCTTAAGCGCAACCCCGGGATGATCGAGAGAATGTTCGGCAAGGTACCGAAGCAGTTTGCAAAGGGATTCGGACGTGTGGAGGCTACGGCTTTTAATAAGTTTATCTATTTGCTGGAAGCATTGTTCCCGACCGAGCACGAAAGAGTGAGTGACAGCCATATCACGTTGAAGTAACGGAACGGTGTATCTTACTGCAACACTGGGACTTTACACCTGTAACGGTATCAAACCTAGTGAAACTTAATCCAGCTAATTGTTTTGTATTACGACTGCACAGTTCCTAATCACCATCACCATCCTGCATTTCCGGGGCACTTCGGTTTCACAGGTTCTAGGAGGAAGTTCATGAAAAGGTCAGCGTGGATCTCAGTGGCTGTGTTCTGTCTCCTGTGCAGTCTATGGGTGCCGAGCGCACTCGCTCAGGCTGTCTATGGCAGCATTTTGGGCACGGTCACCGACCCCTCCGGGGCAGCCGTTACCGGAGCGAAAGTCACAGTCACGAGCCAGACCAAGAACGTGTCGACCGAGACCACGACGAATGAGAGTGGCAACTATGCAGTAACACACTTGATTCCCGATGTTTACTCTGTTCGCGTCGAAGGCAGTGGTTTCAAAACCCTCGAATTCAAGAACATTGAAGTGTCCGCGGATACCGGCGCCAGAGTTGATGGCCAATTCCAAGTAGGTTCCGCTAGTGAGCAGGTAGAAGTGACTGCCGAGGCTGACCAACTTAAGACAGACCGTGCTGACGTATCGGTCGAGTTCAACGCGCGGGCCGTAGAAGACTTGCCGATTCTGAACCGCAACTTTACTTCCTTCGAACTTCTTTCTCCTGGTACGCAGAAGCTGGTGGGATGGAGCCACGCCGCCACGGAGAATCCTCAGGGCGGCCAGCAGATTTTTGTGAATGGCCAGACCTTTAGCGGTACGGCGTTCGAACTCGACGGCACCGACAATCAGGATCCGATTCTCGGCATTATCGTTGTGAATCCCAATCTGGATGCAATCCAAGAGACCAAAGTCACGCTCGGCAACTTCGACGCCGAGTTCGGCAAGGCCGTCGCAGGCGTCGTAACCGTGCAGACGAAGTCAGGAAGCAACGAAATTCACGGCAGTGGCTTCTGGTTCCGGCGCACCGACGCAACCGCCGCCCGCGATCCTTTCACGCAGTTTAATCCAGATCCGGTCACCGGCCGATTGATCCCATCTTCTCGGTGGCAACAGTTCGGAGCCACCCTCGGCGGCCCGATCATCAAGAACAAGCTATTTTATTTCGCTGACTTCCAGCTGACTCGCCAGAAAAATGGCGTCAGTAACCTAGAAACGATTCCCACCGCCCTGCTGGAGCACACGTGCGTCGCTGGTGGAACGAATTGCGACTTCAGCAGCTACGCCGCCAATATCGGCAACGGGGTCGCAGGAGATCCGTCCAACTTCCTTTACGACCCCTCGACCGGTAATTCGAATGGCTCCGACCGCTTGGCTTTTTGCGGTAGCAGTGCACCGTTTATTCCCGTGGGTCCCGCCACTAGCGCAAATTACCTGAACATAAATAAGGCGGCATGCGCCACTCCGTTCCAGATTCCAGTCACCAGCATGTCGGCGGCGTCACTGAGCATGCTGGCGGCCTTTCCGACTCCGACAAATGGCAATTCAACCACGAATTTTGTGGGCGCCGGTTCCGGTCCTTACAACCAAAACAGTTTTGATACTCGAATTGACTACGCCATGCGTCCGACGATCAATGTGTTCGGGCGCTTCAGCCTGAATTACTTCGCGCTCTCGGGAAAGCCTAGCTTAGGCGCGGTGGGTGGCATCGGATATGGGCCCGGCGGGTTGGCAGGCAGTTCGAATGTTCACAACTACAGCTTGGCGAGCGGCGTAACCAAGACTTTCAGCTCGACGCTGCTGGGAGATTTCCGCTTCGGTTACTTCCAGTACAATCCGCTCACGCAAAAGCCGGATGCTGGCGTGACAGCCATGACGAATTTCGGCATTCCTGGCGCCAACACCAATGCCATCACCTCTGGCCTCGGCGAATTCGATATGGATGGAACCGGGTCGAACTTCGGCGACGGCTTGGGTGTTGCCCGCTGCAATTGCCCGCTGATCGAGCGCGAACGCAATTTCCAGTGGGTCGGCAACATGACGAAAATGCACGGCAACCACCAGTTCAAGTTTGGCGCGGACTTCCGTTATGCCCGCAATCTGCGTGTACCGAGTGACTCTAACCGCGCAGGCGTTTATGCCTTCAGCCATTTGAACACTTCCGGCGGCGTGCAGGACGGGTCAACCGGGCTCAGTACAGGACAAGGTGGATTGGATTTCGCCTCATTCATGCTGGGCGACGTGACTCAGCTTAGCCGCTACGTCGCGACCAGTACGACGGCTGCGGAGCGGCAACACCGGATGTTCTATTACGGACAAGACACCTGGCGGGTCACTCCCAAGCTCACCTTGAATTACGGTTTGCGCTGGGAAGTCTATTTCCCCGAGTACGTCAACGGTAAGGACCAAGGCGGATTCGCCAACATCTCGCAGGGTGAGATCCGGGTTGCGGGTGAGGGCGGGATCGGCCTGAATGGCAATATCAATAACGATTGGCACTACTTCGCGCCTCGCGTCGGCGTGGCTTACCAGTTCAGTACGAAGACGGTAGTTCGTATGGGATATGGACGAAGCTATGATATGGGGGTTTTTGGTTCCAATTTCGGTCACGCGGTCACGCAAAACCTGCCGGTTCTTGCTGCCCAGTTGGTTCAGGGGCCGACCAGCAATTACGATACGGCGTTCCGTTTGGATAGCGGACCTCCGGCGTATGCCTTTCCCACAATTCCGTCCAATGGACTGCTGCCGCTGGCGGGCGTCCAATGCTATCAGGTTGGCGGAAATTGCATTCAGCCGCACATTCGTCCAACCTTCCAGCGCCTTCCAGAGTTGGACTCCTGGAATGCGACCGTACAGCGCCAGTTGACCGGCACGTTGACCCTGGAAGTAGCTTATATCGGCAACAAGGGAAGCCATGGGTTCGCCGGCGACGGCAACACCTATAACATCAATAACCCGTCGATCGTTGGATACGGCACCATCCCGCAGGTCGAGCGTCGTCCCTACTACAACGCTTTCACTTATACCGGCTACGCCGACCCGACAAACGTCGCAATTCCCGGTGTGGCTAGCATCGTTCCTGGCGTTTTACAGTGTTGCTCCACCGATCAGGGCAACTATCTGGGCAACGATGCGAGCAGTATCTACAACGCGTTACAGATGAAAGCAGACAAACGCTTCGCCCACGGTTTGCAGTTCCTGACGCATTACACTTACGCGCGCGCCGACAGGTACGATTCCAACTATTACAACATTAGCCATGCCGTCGCCTGGGGACCGTCCGATGAGGTCCGCCGCAATGTTTGGGTTACGAGCTTGGTCTACGAGTTGCCGTTCGGCAAGGGCAAGGGCTTCGCCGGCAATTCGGGCAGAGCCGAAGATCTGATTATCGGCGGCTGGCAGATTGCCGGCACCACGAATTGGAGCAGCGGCCTGCCTTGGACGCCCAGCTTCGCCGAGTGCGGCGGTGAGGAAGATGTGGGCATTTGCCGTCCCGATCGTGGCACCCAGTCGTTCCATAAGGGTGCGGGTTCACTGCAGCATCCGGCCAATGGCGGCCCCTATGTTCAGTTCTTCACGCCGGTAGCGAATATCACCACTACCAGCAGCGGCCCATTCCTTGATCCAGGAGTTGGACATTTAGGGAACTATGGCGTGAACAGCCTTATAGGTCCCAGCGGTTTTTGGGCAGATGCGACGCTCATGAAGAATTTCTCGGTCACAGAGCGCGTCAAAGCACAATTCCGCATGGATGCATTCAATGTGTTCAATCATCCGGTGTTGGGCTTTAACGCCAATCAGGGAAACCTTTGCATTGATTGCGGTGGTAACGCTGGCCAGGTCACCGACATCGAAGCCGACTCTTCTCCGGGTTCCACTACTGGCATGCGTCAACTCGAGTTCGCGTTGAAGTTAATCTTCTAGACACACGACGAAGTAAACTCGCAGAGGGATTCCTTCGGGAGTCCCTCTTTTTATCTCCGCTGATGCCCTGCATCGAAACACACAAAAGCGTAAACGATTCCGGAATACGGCCATGAAAAAAAAAGTCGTAGGGCTCGGCGAAGTTCTCTGGGATCATCTGCCGGAACGCACCTGCCTGGGTGGCGCGCCGGCAAACTTCGCCTACATTACGACGCTCATGGGAGATGAGGGAATCGTGGCCAGCCGCGTCGGTGAGGATTCTCCCGGGTTGGAAGCCCTGCGTCGCATGGAGGAACTCGGGCTCAACATTGATCATGTGCAGACGGACCGTCAGCGTTCCACGGGAAGCGTAAAAGTCGAACTCGACGGCAACGGGCTGGCGCGATTTGAGATCGCGCATCCGGTTGCGTGGGATGCCTTCGCGTGGACGCCGGATTGGCAGCATCTTGCGGAAAAAGCGGACGCGGTTTGTTTTGGTTCGCTGGCCCAACGATCGGAAGAAAGCCGCGCCACGATTCTAAAATTTCTGAAAGCCGCATCGCCCGGGACAACGAGAATTTTCGACGTCAACCTCAGACAGTTTTACTATTCGCAAGAAGTGCTTGCGGAATCAATGAAGCGCGCCGACATTGTTAAGCTCAATGACGAGGAACTGCCAAAGATCATGAGCTTGCATAAAGCTCCGCACAAAGATGAATTTTCTTCGGCGCAATGGCTGGCCCAGACCTACGACCTGAAGTTAGTCTGCGTTACGCGAGGCGCGCGCGGCAGTTTGTTAGTGCGCGGCAATGAGTCAAGCCAGCATCCCGGGTTTCGGATTCGCGTAGCCGATACCGTGGGGTCTGGAGACGCTTTTACCGCCGGCCTGATTCACGAATATTTGCACGGTGCGTCGCTCGATCTGATGAACGAAGTGGCTAATCTTGTCGGCGCCTGGGTAGCCAGCGAAGTGGGCGCCATGCCTTCACCGAAGCGCGGCGCTTTGGAGCATTCGCTGGCCGAGATTCGTTGAGGAAAAGCGCGCGACCGATTCACACGCCTCACTGACGCTGAACCCTTCGATCCAGACAGAATCGTAGTAAATAACCCTTATTTACGAAGCAGCCGTTACTGCCGCCGGCAGGCTGGCAGTCTGCCGCAGCGGTTCGGCTAGAGCGCGCATGACTTTGCCGAATCCCGCGAAATCGAGGGATTGAGCGCCATCCGAAAGCGCGCGCTCCGGACAAGGATGCACTTCGATGATCAGGCCGTCTGCTCCTACAGCCACCGCTGCTCGAGAAACCGCTGCAATCAGGCTCTGCTTGCCGGTTCCGTGAGACGGGTCGGCAATCACCGGCAGATGCGACAAATCGCGGGCCAATGCGACTGCGGCCAAGTCGATCGTGTTGCGCATCTCAGTTTCAAAAGTCTTGATGCCCCGTTCGCACAGCACGACCTGTTGATTGCCTCCGGATAATAAATACTCGGCCGCGAGCAGCCATTCTTTCACGGTGGCGGAGGGGCCGCGCTTCAGCAGAATCGGTTTGTTAACGGTCGCGAGCCGGCGCAGCAGCGCGAAATTCTGCATGTTTCGCGCTCCCACTTGCAGCATATCGACGTGCTCGCAAATCACATCGACATCCTCCGTGCTCATCACCTCGGTGACGACAGGAAGCCCGGTTTCCTCACGGGCCTCGCGTAAAATCTTGAGCGCTTCCAGCCCGAGGCCCTGAAAGTCATACGGAGAAGTGCGCGGCTTGTAAGCACCGCCGCGCAGCATGGCCGCGCCGGCTCGCTTTACAGCGTGCGCCGTGTCCAGCAACTGCGTGCGCGACTCCACGGAACACGGGCCCGCGATCACGACTACTTCAGGTCCGCCGATGGCGACACCATTTATCTTCACCACTGTCCGCTCAGGGCGTACCTGACGGCTGACCAGCTTGAACGGCTGGGCGATGGCGACCACATTGTCCACGCCAGGAGCCACTTGAAGCGCCTCGATCTCGTGGCGGCGTCCGCTGCCCACGGCGGCAACGATGGTGCGCTCGGTGCCGCGCGTCACGTGCGGTTGGTAGCCGGCTTCGCGGATGCGCTCAATAATGTGGTTGATTTCCTGCTCCGTGGCTTTTTCTGACATGTTGACAATCATCGGGCTGGAACTCCTTTCTTGTTTTCCTAGAAAGCCAAAAGCCGCGATCACTGGATCGCGGCTTGCGGTTGAAGCTTGTTCAGGTTGCCGTTAGTGGCTCAACCTCACTCCAAGCTGCCCCGGAGCCGCTTTCCCTGGAAACCAGAAGTAAGCGGTAAGTGCGGCGCCTGGATTAAATCGTGTCATAAGATTTCTATCGCAATATGAATTGGACGAAGTGGTCCTGTAGGGAATCTCCTACTGAATTGAGCTGGCTACGTTGGAGAAGGCGTTGTTGGCGTTCGATCCGATTAAGCGAACCGTGCCCACGACTAAAACCAGAATCACCGCCAACATGACCGCGTATTCGGCAATGTCCTGTCCCGCATCTTCCGTCCAAAGCTGATGAATCAATTTATACATTTGCTCTCCTCCAGACCACCCGTCATTTTGTTGAGAGAGAAAGACTGAACTGAATCTCGGTGCCAACATGATGCACGCGTTGTGAGCTTCTTGTCAATGCGCGTTTTGCGATTTTTCACAGCTAAACCTAAGGACGCGAGATGGCCGCTGGAAGCGGTGTTTGCACTATCTTCGCACTCGCGCCCGGCGCTTGCGGCAGCAGTTCCTGAGCGGACTGTTGCGCGTATTGCAGAACCCGGCCCGGCAAAATTCCAAGATAAAGTGTGGCCACAAAACTTACCGCCAACGCGGTTCCCAGTCCGAACGGGATTGAACTGACGGCGATCTTCTGCCGCGATTCCCGCATGTACATCACCACGATGATCCGCAGATAGTAATATGCGCCGACGGCGCTGTTGACCACGCCGATGAGCGTCAGCCAAATCAAATGGGCCTTCACGGCGGTACTGAAGACATAAAACTTGGCGAAGAATCCGCCCGTCATCGGGATGCCAATCAGCGACAACAAAAAAATCGTAAGCGTGGCCGCCAGCAGTGGCGAAGTTCTTCCCAAGCCTTCGTAGTCTTCAAGCGACACATAGCGCTCGCCCGCGTTGCCAAAGTGCCCGATCACGGCGAAAGCGCCAACGTTCATCGCTGCATAAGCCGCCGTATAGAACATGGCTGCGGAAATTCCGCTCACCGAATTTTCCGATCCGGTTACGGCAAACGCCATCAGCAGATAACCAGCGTGAGCGATTGATGAATAGGCCAGCAGGCGCTTGATGTTATTTTGCACCAGCGCCCCCACGTTCCCCAGCGTCATGGAAAGCGCCGCGGCGACCCAGAGGATCCAAAAACGCCCCGGCGCATTGATGGTAAACACCACCCGCAACAACACCGCGAATGCCGCGGCTTTTGGAGCGGTCGACATGAAGCCGACAATGGGCGCAGGTGCACCTTCATAAACATCGGGAGTCCAGATGTGAAAAGGAGCAGCCGCAACCTTGAATCCGAGCCCGACAAACATCAGTGCCATCGCCACATAAACCAGCAACACCACGGGGCCAGCCTGCAACTTCTGGCTGATCAAGTTGATGTTCGTCGATCCGGTGGCCCCGAACATGAGCGCTACACCGTACAGAAAGAATGCGGTGGCGAACGATCCCAGCAGGAAATACTTAAGCGATGATTCACTGCTCGCCGCTTCGTTGCGCCGGAATCCGGTGAGGATATACGTCGAGATCGATGAGATCTCAAGGGCAATAAAAATTAAAACCAGTTCCACGGCCGAGGACATGAGAGCCATACCGACCGCGCCAAAAAGAATGAGAGCGTAGTATTCGCCGGCGCGAATCCGCTGCACTTCCATGTATTCGAACGAACTGAGGATCACTACCGCCGCGATGCCGATAATCAGAAAATGAAAAAATACGCTGTATGCATCGACCTTTACCATGTTTGAGAACGCGAGTCCCGGCGACTGCGCCATGTACCAGGTCGAAAGCAGTCCAGCGACGGTTCCCGCGAACCCGATATAGCCGAGCAATTTCTGGCTCTTTTTTTCATCCACTAGAGGGTCGAGCACCATAACCACAATGCCGAAAGCAGACAGAATTAACTCCGGCAGAATGCGGATGTAATCCACGCCCTGCGGGATCGTCTGCAACCCGGCTGGTAAGATCAGCGAGGTCACTGTCCCACCACCTGGCCCACGAACTGAGAGAACGGACTCAACGCGGCCTGTACGGCAGGATCGATCGCGCCCAGCCACAGAATCGGCGCCACACCCATGACCAGCGCAGCTACCGCGCACGGCCATATCGCCCATTTCTCAAACGCAAAAAGATCGTGCAGCGAGTTGTTTGCCGAATGCGTTACTTGGCCGAAAAACACACGCTGGTACATCCACAACAGATAACACGCGCTCCAAATCACGCCCGTCGCGGCGAGAATCCCATAGATGGGTCGATCCTGAAACGCACCACTGAGGACAAGAAATTCGCCGACGAATCCGTTCAGCAGCGGAAGCCCAACCGAAGCCAGCACGATGAATAAGTACGACGCCGCATAAACCGGCATGGTACTGGCTAGGCCTCCGAACTCTGAAATCTCGTAAGTATGGCGGCGCTCATGCAGAATGCCTGTCAGCATAAATAAACCGCCGGTGGAAACACCATGCGCGAGCATAATGAACATTGCGCCGTTCAATCCGGCCTGCGTAAAGCTGAAGATTCCCAACACCACAAAGCCCAGGTGGCTGATCGAAGAATAAGCGATCAGCTTCTTCATATTCGGCTGCACCATCGCGACCAGCGCGCCGTAAATAATGCCAATCAGCGCCAGGATCATAATCCACGGAGCATTCCGGCGGGCTTGCTCCGGAAATAAGCCGAGATTGAAGCGCAACATTCCATACGTGCCCATCTTCAGCAGCACGCCGGCCAGCAGAACGGATCCTGCGGTGGGCGCTTCGACGTGTGCGTCGGGCAACCATGTGTGGAAGGGAAACAATGGAACCTTCACTGCGAAGGCTAGAAAGAAACCGAGAAACAGCCACTGCGCGGCAGCGGGGAAGCTGGGTAAGGCTCCGCGCGCGATCTCATCGCGAATCACGACAAAATCAAAACTGCCCGTATGAGCGTACAGCCAAAGAATCGCCGCCAGCATAAACACCGACGCGATCATCGTGTACATGAAAAATTTAACTGCGGCATACACTTTGCGCTCATGTCCGAAGATGCCAATCAGGAGCGCCATCGGAATCAGTGTCGCTTCCCAGAAAAAATAAAAGAGAAACAGATCGAGAGCGGTGAAAACTCCAATCAGCGCGGTCTCAAGAATCAGCAGCAGAATAAAAAATTCCTTCACTCGATCATGCACTGACTGCCATGAGATCAGCACGCACAGCGGCGTGAGAAACGTCGTGAGAACTACCAGCCACAGCGAGATGCCGTCAATCCCCATGTGGTAGTGGATATTGGGAGTCGAAATCCAAGCCCGGTCGAGCTCGTATTGAAATCCTGCCTGGGACCGATGAAAGTGCACCGGCAAATGAAGGGATAGAAGAAAAGTGAGCAGCGAAAAGACCAGCGCGAAAATGCGGATATCGCGATCGCGCCGCGGAAAGACCATGAGCAGCAAAGCTCCGACCAGCGGGGCAAAGGTCACAAACGTCAGGATGTAGGGGCTCCAGCTATCCGCGTTCATCGCACCCCCATCCAAATCATGTAGGCAATCACCACGGCCGAGCCGGCTGCAATCCAGCCCGCATAAGAACGCAAATTACCCGACTGCATGTGGCGGACCTCGTCCGAAACGTGCCGCGCGTCATCAGCCGCGTTGTTCACCGTGTCGTCGATAACTTTGCGGTCGATCCCCTCCCAAAGAATGGTGGTGGAGCCCTGCACCAGCGGCTTCACGAAAATCTTCGCGTAAAATTCGTCCACATAATATTTATGCAGCACCGCCTGGTAAGCGCCGCCGAGCGAAGTAGCAATCTTCGCTGGCAAACCCGGATTCCGGTAATACAGCCACCAGGCTAGTCCGAAGCCGAGAGCCGCGGCGAGAACTGAGATTCCAGTAAACATCAGCTCTGTCGAAGCCTCGGTCTTTGGTTCGGTTCCTTCGGTCGTCCGCTCACTCGCGCCCTTTTCGCCCATCTGAGTATTTTCGCTATTCGACGGCAGCGTGGAGCGAAACACAGGCCCTAAAAAGTGATCGAAATGATTGTTGCCGCCCAGTGAGCCAGGGACGCCAACGTATCCGCCGACTACTGATAAGACTGCCAGGATCACCAGCGGAACCAGCATCACTCTCGGGCTCTCGTGAATGCCGGATGCGTGACCCGAATGCGCGTCGTGTGACGAGTCGTGCGCAGAAGGACTTCCATGTCCAGGCCCGGTATCCGCCGCGCCGCGATATTCCCCAAAGAAAGTCAGGAACCAGAGCCGGAACATATAAAAGGAAGTGATGAATGCCGTGACCACGCCCACGAACCAGTAAATCCAGCTCGCCTGGTAAGCTCGCCACAAAATTTCGTCTTTACTGAAAAAGCCGGCCAGCCCCGGGATGCCGGAAATCGCCAACGTAGCAGCCGTCATCGTCCAGAAGGTCCACGGAATCTTCGTTCGCAGTCCGCCCATCTTGCGCATGTCCTGCTCGCCGCCCACGGCATGAATCACCGATCCAGCCGCCAGGAAAAGCAGGCCTTTAAAAAACGCATGCGTCATCAGGTGAAAAATTCCCGCGGAAAACGCCCCCACTCCGCAAGCCATAAACATGTAGCCAAGCTGCGACACCGTCGAGTAAGCCAGAACTTTCTTGATATCCGTCTGCGCGATGCCGATGGTCGCAGCGAAAAACGCGGTCAGAGTTCCAATCACCGCGACGACCGTCAGCGCCGTGGGTGCGCGTTCGAAGATTACGTGCGAACGCGAAACCATGTAGACGCCGGCAGTGACCATGGTCGCCGCGTGAATCAACGCGGAAACCGGCGTCGGGCCCTCCATGGCATCGGGCAGCCAGACGTACAGCGGAATCTGCGCCGACTTTCCGCACGCTCCCACCATCAGCAAAATTCCAATCGCCGTAAGCAGTCCTGCGCTGGCGTTTTCCGGAGCCATGGGCTGAACTTGCGCGAATACTTGACTGAAGTTCAACGAGCCAAAATGCTGGATGATCAGGAAAAGCGCGATCAGGAATCCGAAGTCGCCGATGCGGTTGACGATGAACGCCTTTTTTCCTGCCGACGCCGCCGAATCTTTCGTAAACCAGAATCCGATCAGCAAATACGACGCCAACCCCACTCCCTCCCAGCCAATGAACATCAGCAGGTAGTTGTTGGCCAGCACCAGAGTCAACATGAAAAACATGAACAAATTCAGGTAAGCAAAAAAGCGGTAGTAGCTTGGATCGTCCCACATGTAGCCGACAGAATAGATGTGGATGAGAAACCCAACTCCGGTAACCACCAGCAACATCACCAGCGAGAGCTGATCCAGATACAACGCGAAGTCAGCGCTGAAGCTGCCCGACCGAATCCAGTGCGCCACATATTCCTGGTAGGGAAGATCGAGAGACGAAAAACGCAGGGCAACCAAAAGCGCCCACGCGAAGGCGGCGCCCGAGAAGACAAGTCCAACGGTAGTGACCGCGCTCCGCGACGATTTCTTGCCCAGGAATCCATTGATCGCCGCGCCCGCCAACGGCAGGATCGGGATGACCCAGAGATTGAGGTTCGTCGTCATAGTTTAAGCAAATTCACCCGGTCCACGTTCAAAGTTTCACGCGTGCGGTAAACGGAAATAATGATTGCCAAGCCCACGGCTGCTTCCGCGGCGGCCACCACCATAACGAAAAAGACGAATACCTGTCCCGCCAATACGTGCCAGTGCGCGGCGAAGGCCACGAAAGAAAGGTTCACGCCATTGAGCATCAACTCAATCGACATGAAGATGGTAATGATGTTGCGCTTGATAAGAAATCCGGCCACGCCGCAGGCAAACAGAAATCCGCTCAACACCAGGTAATAAGAAAGAGGTACCATTATTCTTCCACCTTCCCGGCCGGTGAAGTCGCCGGCTTGCCGGCCAGCACAACCGCGCCCATGATCGCAATCAGGATCAAGACGGAAGTGATTTCAAAGGGCAGCAGGAATTCATGAAACAGCAATTGTCCAATCGTGGCGGGGTCGCCGGGGAGAGCGCCGGCAGCCACGGCTTCCGTTCCCGAATGTCGCAACACGACCCATCCCACCAAAACGCCGCCCAGCAACACGCCCGGAACGCCCAGCAGAATGGCGACGCGGCTGTCCTTCGTACGCTCTTCGACTCCGGCGTTCAGCAGCATGATCGTGAACACAAACAACACCATGATGGCGCCGGCGTAGACGATGACCTGCACAGCCGCAACGAATTCCGCACCCAGCAGTAAATATTCGCCTGCCAGCGCCGCCATTACCGCGATCAGCGATAGGGCGCCATTAATGGGATGCCTCTGCGCCAGCAGGTTCACTGCACCCGCCACACAGACAGCTCCGAAAGCCAGAAACAAAATTAAATGCACGCTCATGAAATCAGTTCTCGGTTCTCAGTTCGCAGTTTCCAGTTAAAACCGCGGCAAAGCGGAGATCAGTTACCGGGCGCAGGCAACTGAGAACTGAGAACCGGCAACTGAGAACTTCTTTTCTCACCAGGCTACCGCGATCGCTGTGGCGATGAGATTTACCAGCGCCAGCGGCAACAGGAACTTCCAGCCAAATGCCATCAGTTGGTCGTAACGGAAGCGCGGCAGCGTACCGCGCACCCAGATATACAAAAAGAGAAACGCAAAAATCTTCACCGCGAACCAGAACAACGGCAGGATCACGCGCACAAGCGGCGGGCCGAAAAGCGGGCCGTGCCATCCGCCGAAGAACAACAATGTCGCCACGCAAGCCACCGTGATCATGTTGGTGTATTCGGCCATGAAAAACATGGCAAACTTCATGGCGCTGTACTCGGTGTGGTAGCCGGCGACCAGTTCGGTTTCCGCTTCCGGCAGATCAAAAGGAATGCGATTCGTTTCGGCATAGGCGGCAATCAAATAACAGAAAAATCCGATGATCTGCCCGTGAAAAATGTTCCAGCGCGGAATGAATCCCCAGAAATGTCCGGACTGCGCATCTACAATCGCGCGCAGGCTGAAGCTGCCCGACATAATCAGCACACCAACTAGCGACAAGCCCAATGAAATTTCGTAACTCACCATCTGCGCACTGGCACGCAGACCACCGAGCAGGGAATATTTATTATTCGACGACCACCCCGCTAGCGCCACGCCGTAAACGCCAATGGATGTGATCCCGAGAATCAATAGCAGTCCCGTATTCACGTCCGTGATCTGCAGGGGAATGGTGTAACCATGAATCGTGAACGAGTTGCCGAATGGAACGACGGAGATCGATGTAAGCGCGAAGATGAGCGCGATCATTGGCGCCGCAATGAACAACGGCTTATAAACGTGCGGCGGCGTCAAATCTTCCTTGAATATGAATTTCAGTCCGTCGGCTGCAGGTTGCAGCAATCCGAATGGCCCGACCCGCGTGGGTCCCCAGCGATTCTGCATGTGGCCCACCACCTTGCGCTCCAACCAGACGGTGTAGGCGACCGCCGTAAGCAGCACGCCCAGCACAATAACCGATTTGATCACAGACGCCAGGATGAATAGCCAGATTGGCAACGCCACGCCTTGCTTCCTCTCTTGCTCAGGAACTGCTCCTCAGGAACCGTGCTTCCCCAAGAATCGCTCGATATCAATCTGCCGCGACTTCCGCGGGCTTTACTTCGTGACTTTCCAGCACCGATTGCAACGTGCGCGAGTATCGTCCCAACGTGCCGGAGGTGAACAGAGTGTCGTTCGCTGGAGCGATTGACTCTGGATTATGCGCCGCACCGGCTCCGCTCTTCGTCAAAGACGTATGCTCGCTGTTGCCCGCCAGAAGATTCGGTCGCGAAATCTGGTAGCCGGGCACGAGCCGCTGGATCTCGTCAAGAATCGCCATCGGATCGAGCGGACTCAACTTCGGCTCCAGGCCTTGCATTTCCAGCCACACTGCATGACGATCAGCCTCGCCCGACTGCGCGCCTCGAGACTGTCCCATGTCCGCCCGCGTTCCGCCGCCGAATGGAACCAGTTTGCGAACATCAAATCCCATCGCGTCCGCAATGCGAACAATCATTTCAAAATCACTTTTCGTGCCGGAGATTTCGCCAGCCTTCTTTACCAGTTGCACATCGCCGCAAGTATTGGTCATCGTGCCCGCTTTTTCGTAGGCGTTGGCCGCAGGCAGTACAACATCGGCCATGATTGCAGTTTCAGTCAGAAACATGTCTTGCACGACGACAAAGCTGTTCGAGAACGCGAACGGATCAATGTCAAGCCGTCCCACAGGATTCGAGCCCACCACATAAAGCGCCTTCAGCGCGCCCTTCTTGCCTGCCTCGACCATGTTTGCGAGGTCAAGGCCCGCGGCCTGCGCCACGCTCCACTCCTGATGGAAATCGCTCGTTCCCGCCAGCGGATGGTAGCCCGGCAGCAAGTCCGGATAAAGCCCCATATCCGCTGCGCCGCGCGAATTCGAGTAGTCCGCTAAACAAATAAACTTCGCGCCGGAAATTCCCGCGCCGAATCGAACGAGACTGGAAATATCGTTTGCACGAATTTCCGACCCAAAAATGATGACCAGATTCTGCTCACCCCGCAATTTATCGCGAAGTGCAATCCAGCCGTCTTTATCGATCGAACCGTTATCGCTCGAAGCGCTAACCAGCGCATCAGCGGCCGCCTCATCGCCCGAGAGGAAACTCGCAACCTTCCCTTCGGTGCCCAGCGGAATTTGGGTGAAGCTCGTGGCCTGCCGCCGCAGTTTGATCGTCTGCGAGTTCACCACGTAGAGCTTGGCCCGGTGCAGGCGTACATTGTTGCGAATCTGCCAAGCCAGCAGCGGATGCTGCTCGGTAGGGTCGTTGCCGATCAGCAAAATCGCCGGTGCATTGAAAACGTCCGCCATGCTGGCGGTTGCGTCTGGCTTACCGCGCAACGCCGCCGAAAGAGCGGGGAAGTCGGCGGTGCGATGGTGATCGACATTGTTCGTCTTCAACACCACGCGAGCGAACTTCGAAAGCAGGTACGCTTCCTCATTCGTGGTGCGCGTCGAGCCGATCACCCCGATTGCCGATCCGCCCTCTTTATCGCGAACTTCGGCAAACTTCTTTCCCACCAACTCAAACGCCTCTTCCCACGTCGAGGGAGTAAGCTTGCCGTTCTTTCGAATGAGCGGTTGCGTGAGCCGCTCTTCGTGGTTCGCGAAATCGAATGCGTAGCGTCCTTTAATGCAAAGGAAGTCACCGTTCGTCCCGCTCTTGTCGCGGTTGTCGCCGCGCACAATTTCCATTCCCGTATCGGATCTTCGCACTCCCAGCGTAGTCTTGCAGCCGTCGCCACAGTGGGTGCACACCGTACCCACGTGCGTCATCTCCCACGGCCGCGTCTTGTAGCGATAAGCTCCGGAAGTCAGCGCGCCCACCGGGCAGATATCGATGCACATGCCGCATTCTTCACATTCCAGATGATCTTTTTTATTCGGAGCAATGAGTGAACTCACGCCGCGGTTCTGCACCCCAAGCGCCCATACATCCATCCCCTCGCCGCACACGCGCACGCAGCGATAGCAGAGAATACAGCGCGGTCGGTCGAAGAACACCACAGGAGACCACTGCTGCTCATCCTTGTGGTTCTTGGCCTCCATGAATTTCGATTCCGCCGCCCCGTAGGAAAACGTCATGTCCTGCAGCTCGCACTCGCCGCCGGCGTCGCACACCGGGCAATCCAGCGGATGATTTCCCAGCAGCATCTCCAGCATGGACTTCCGCGCCTGCTTGACGTCGTCACTGTCTGTCGTGACAATCATGCCCTCGCTAATCACCGTGGTACAGGCGGTCTGCAGCTTGGGCATCTTCTCGATCTTCACCAGGCACATGCGGCACGCGCCCTGCAAAGAAAGATTCGGGTAATAACAAAATGAAGGCACTTCGATGCCCACGGTCTTACAAGCCTCGATCAGCAGCGTCCCGGCGGGAGCCGTTACCTTCTTGCCGTCGACAGTGAGATTTACGTCAGCCATGAGAATTTTGTGATTGGGCGATTGAGTCATTGAGAGATTGAAGAATCCATCGCTGCGAGATTTTCAATCCCTCAATCACACGATCGCCCGATGACTCAATTCCTCTAATGTGCCATCGCTGGCAGTTGTTCCGCCGCGCCCTCTTTTTCATACGGGCACGGCCTGCCGTCCAAATGATCTTCAAACTCTTTTCTAAACTTTTTCACAAAGGCGATCGTCGGCATCGCCGCCGCATCGCCCAGCGGACAAAACGTTCGCCCCAGCATGTTTTCCGACAAATATTGCATGTTGTCGATATCTTTCTTCACGCCACCGCCGGCATGAAAACGAATCAGCGTCTTCTTCAGCCAGTCGGTCCCTTCGCGGCAGGGGATGCACCATCCGCAACTTTCGTGCTGGTAAAACTTCATGGTGCGTAGTGCGAATTTCACAATGCATTGTTGGTCATCAATCACCACTACGCCGCCCGACCCCAGCATGGACCCGGCTTTCTGCACCGAATCGAAATCCATCGCGACGTCGATCTCATCCGCGGTCAGGCACGGACAGGACGACCCTCCGGGCACCACCGCCTTCAACTTGCGCCCATTGGGAATGCCGCCGCCCACTTCGTAAATCATCTTCTTCAGGTTGTACCCCATCGGCAGTTCGTAAACGCCGGGCTTGGCGATATTGCCGCTCAAGCAAAACAGCCGGGTGCCCCCATTTTTTGGCGTGCCTAATTTCGCGTACCACTCTCCGCCGCCAAGAATAATGTGAGGAACATTGGCCAACGTCTCCGCATTATTAATGACGGTCGGTCCGCCCCACAGCCCCACCACCGCCGGGAACGGCGGCCGAATGCGCGGTATGCCGCGCTTGCCTTCGAGCGACTCCATCAATGCCGACTCTTCGCCAACTTCGTAAGCTCCCGCGCCGCCATGCCAATAAATATCTAAATCGCGACCGCTGCCGAAAATGTTTTTGCCGATAAATCCTCTGGCATACGCGTCGCGAATCGCCTTTTGCATGATCACCGAAAGATAGCGATACTCGCCGCGAATATAGATGTACCCGCTGCGCGCGCCCACGGCCAGCGCGCCAATCATCACGCCCTCGATGACCGCGTGCGGATCGTGTTCGAAAATCAAACGGTCTTTGCACGTCCCCGGCTCGCTCTCGTCGCCATTGCAGAGAACGTACTTCGGCTTCGCCGATTGCTTGGGAACGAACGACCATTTCATCCCAGTAGAAAATCCCGCGCCCCCGCGCCCGCGCAGCCCGGAAGCCTTGACCTCATTAGTAATGGCGTCTGGTTCCATGGCCAGCGCCTTCTGCACGGCCTTGTAGCCGTCCAGTTCGAGATAGCGGTCGAGATTGGTCGCACCCAGGCCGAATCGCCGGGAGACAACCTTTACCTCGTCGGGATGGGATACCAGGTCAGCCATGGGACATTGAGTGATTTTGCGATTGAGTCACTGCGCGATTGAAAACCTGGGCTCTTAATCGCCCAATCACCCAATCACGCATTCGCTAAATTTCCTTACTGCGTTCCCCTCTTCTTGTACTCATCAAGAATTCCGTCTATCTTCTCCGCAGTCAGGTTCTCGTGAAAATCGTAATTCACCTGCGCCGCCGGAGCCCAGCTGCAGGCGCCAATGCACTCCACTTCTTCCAGCGTGAACAATCCATCGGGTGTAGTTTGCTTATTGCCGATACCCAGTCTCCTGGCGCAGTGATGTAAGATCTCCTCGGCTCCGCGCACCATGCAACTAATATTCGTGCACACTTGCACGTTGAACTTGCCTCGCGGTTCCGTGGTCAGCATTGAGTAGTAGCTGATCACGTTGCGCACTTCCAATTCGGTCAGCTCCAGCCTCGAAGCTAGCTCCGCGATCACTTCATCCGAAAGAAAGCCCACTTCATCCTGCGCGTAGAGCAACGTCGGCACCAGCGCCGACCGCTTCGTGGGATAGTGCGGCACCATCTCCGCGAACCGCGCCTCGAATTCATCAGAAAACTTCATAGAAATTGAGCGATTGTGTGATTGGGCGATTTAAACCTATACTGCGTGTCTCGCTGTACGTTGCGAGGCCGCGAAGATCGCCGTCAGTTCATTCGCTTCCTTAAGCAGTAACGCCGCTTTTGAGGACGGAACGATCCCGGATTCCGTCATCAACTCCAGCCACAGGATCGCCTCATCCGCCTCTTCAACAACTACTCCCATCTTAGCGACAAATTCAGCCTTGGACCGAGCTCGACAAACTGCTCGATAATTCGCCGCCACGGAAGTTCCGCACCGCAGCAACTGCTTTCCCAAAACTTGCGTATCCGTCTTATATGGCAGTGATCGATACAGCCGGATCACGCGCAAGGCGAACGCCTTCGTCCGATCCCGCAACTGCTCTCACAGACCCGTCCTTGGAAAATCAATCGCCCAATGACCCGATCGCCCAATTACTCAATTCCTACCGGTCGATCTCCCCCAGCACGATGTCGATACTGCCAATCGCCGCCACTACATCCGCCAGCAACCTTCCCTCGCACATCTTGGGCAGGGTCTGCAAGTTCGCCAGACACGCCGCCCGCATGTGCACGCGATATGGTTTTGCCGTTCCATCGCTGACCACGTAATAACCCATTTCTCCGCGCGGTGATTCCACTGCCTGATACACCTCGCCCGGCGGTACTGCGAATCCCTCAGTGATGATTTTGAAGTGGTAAATGAGCGCTTCCATCTGCGTCTTCATTTTTTCGCGATCGGGCAGCACGATTCCCGGCGCGTCAGCTTTAATTGGACCCTCCGGCATGCCATCCAGCGCCTGCCGCACGATCACGGTCGACTCGCGCAATTCCTGTACGCGGCACATGTAACGCGCAAATACATCGCCTTCCTGCGACACTGGAACTTTGAATTGAAACTTTTCGTAGCTCGAATAAGGAATGTCGCGCCGCAAATCGAAATCGACGCCGCTGCCGCGAAGCGTCGGTCCACTGGCCCCCAAAGCAATCGCGTCTTCCGCAGTCATCCGGGCCACACCCTTGGTCCGCATCGTCCAGATGGGATTTCCCGTCAGCAGATTCTCGTATTCGTCGATCTTCGAAGGAAAATATCCGGCGAAGTTGCGCACGCGATCGAAAAATCCCAGCGGCGGCTCCAGCGCGATTCCACCCACGCGGAAGTACGAGGTCATCATGCGCTGTCCGCTGACCATCTCGAACAAGTTCAACACTTCTTCGCGCTCGCGAAAGCAATATAAGAAAACGGTGAGCGCGCCGATATCCATTGCATGCGTTCCCAGCCAGACCAGATGCGAATTGATGCGCGTCAATTCGTTGAGCAGCACGCGCAGCCACTGTGCCTTCGGTGGAATCTCGAGTCCCAGCAATTTCTCCACTGCCAACACGTAGCAGAGATTGTTGGTCATCGGGCACAGATAGTCGATGCGATCGGTGAGCGGCACAACCTGCTGATAAAATTTCGCTTCGCAGGTCTTTTCAATGCCCGTGTGCAGAAAGCCGATGTCGGGCATCATGCGCACCACGGTTTCGCCGTCAATCTCCAGCAACACACGCAGCACGCCGTGCGTCGACGGATGTTGCGGGCCCATGTTCAGAATCATGGTGCGATCCTGGCCGGGTTCCAGCACGGGCGTGGGGTTCAGGTGGGCCATTCTTATCTCAACCTCAGCGGTAGCCCTCCACCGGATAATCTTTGCGCAACGGATGGCCTTCCCAGTCCTCGGGCATCAGGATGCGCCGTAAATAAGGATGGCCGGCGAAGCGAACGCCGAACAGATCGAAAATCTCCCGTTCAAAATAATTGGCGCCGGGCCAGACTGGAGTCAGCGACTCGACCACCGGATTGTCGCTATTCAGGCGGACTTTCAGCCGAACCCGCTCTTTCTGAGGGATTGAAAGCAAGTGATAGATGACTTCAAACCTTGGTTCGCCGGGATACCAGTCCACGCAAGTGATGTCGGAAAGAAAATTGAAAGGGCAGCCGGGATCTTCTTTCAGTGTGAGGCAGGCCTCGCGGATGCAGCCCTGATCGACATAGATCGTCATCTCGTCCCGATCAAACTTTGCGCCCGTCACCGCGTCCGCGTTCCAACCCAGCAGGCGCGCTACGGCGGGATGGTTCTTCAGTTGCTCCAAATCGTTAATGGCCGGGACCAGGGGCATTAGAAGTTCCCCCGTTTGATGGAGGTTTCGCCCCAATCCAATGCACCTTTTTTCCAGATATAGAAGAATCCGACCAGGAAAATTCCGATGTACACCAGCATCTCCCACAGTCCAAAGCGCTTCAGATCGCGCAAAATGATGGCCCAGGGATAGATAAAGACCGCTTCAACATCGAACAGAATGAACAACATAGCGACAAGGTAGAATTTTACCGAGAAGCGCTGCCGGGAGTCGCCCACGGGCACCATGCCGCATTCGTAGGGCGAGAGCTTCGCGCGGGTGGGCTTACGCGGCCCAATGAACCTTGACAGCAGGACCATCACCGTCGCAAGCGCGCCTACCATAAGAATATGGATCAAAATCGGGAGGTAGCGTGCGAAGTAATTGTCGGGCATAGGAGGAGATAGATATAATTCGCGCCAAGCTTGAATTAAACATTCTAGGTTATTGGCTACACTCAACAGTGTCAAGCGAGCGAGGGGAGATTTTACGATTGTGTGATTCGGTGATTGAGCGATTGAAAGCTGATCTAGAAATTGCAGCGAAGTCAGGCTCTTCAATCATCCAATCACTCAATCACCCAATGATTCAAATCCTATGATTTTCGGCTTCAATACCGACGTTAAGCATGGCGACACCATCTATCACGTGCAGAGTGAGGCGCATGAAGGCGAACTCCTGCTGCAGTCTCAAGTCTTTGTGCGCGGCCGCTGCATTGGCAAGAAAGCAACCTCCTACGCCGCTAAGGCCGCCGAAGCCCAATTCGGCGACGCGCAGAAGGAGCAACAACTTCGCGAACAGCACCGCCTCGTGCTCGATGCCATTCGGGAAGGGAAACTGGACAACGTTCTCGATCATCCCGAGGCAGAAGCTCTTGCCGCGGTAAAAGAGCTGGATGTCCAATGGCTGAGCGCCGAGTCCGTTCACGCCGATCGCAACCTGACCATGCAGTTGCGCGTCACCGAAGGCGGAGCAGCCGCCGCCGGTGCGCGACTGACCTCCCGTTTCACCCGCCCCGGTTCTTCTCCCATCTACAATCAGGCGGTGGCAGATTCCAACGGCGCAGCGGAAATCAAGATAGAAGTTGAGGAAGCGGCCCTGGCAGATTCCTCGTTGCTGGTCCAAGCCAACTACCAAGGCCGAACCACCACAAAAAAGTTCTCCCTTCGCAAAGCCGACTAGTATCGACGCCGACGTGCCAAAAAGATCTCCTCTGATGAAACTTATAATCAACGGTGACGCGCGCGATTTCCCCGCTGCTCCGATTCCATTTACTCTTGCCGCGCTCGTCGAAATCCTCGCTATGAAAGCCGACCGCGTGGCCGTTGAGCTCAACCGCGACATCGTTCCCCGCGATCGCTGGAGCGAGACGCATCTTAACGATGGAGACCGGCTGGAAGTAGTTCACTTCGTCGGTGGCGGTTGCTTTACGCCTCAATCGTAAAATCGCACAACCGAGGCTGTAATCCTGAGCCAAGTGAATAGTTGGCAAAACCAACCATTCACGCAGTCGAAGGATCCCTAGAGATCTACTACCGTACCCGTAAGGGAACTCTCTTAGTCACCCCTTTTCCACCGATTCTCTGCTTGACCGCTGCCCATCCATGCCTAAAATGTTTGAAACATTTCACTTAGATTTTGTTTCAAACAGAAATCAGAATCTATGCAAGACCGTTTCACATCGCAGCAGGTGATTGCTCTTACCGGGATAACGGCTCGCCAGTTGCAGTGGTGGGACGAGCGCGGAGTGGTGAAGCCGCAGCGGGAGGGGCATCGCCGACTGTATTCGATGAATCACCTGACTGAAGTCGCGGTGATCTGTGAGCTGCGACGCAAAGGATTTTCGCTGCAGGGAGTACGAAAGGTCATGCGATTTCTCGACCGCGAGATCGGGAAGGGATTGGCCGACATTGTGAGCCGCACATCCGAGTTCCACCTGCTGACCGACGGGACGCATCTTTATTTAGAGACCTCGGCGCGCCAGATCGTGGACATTCTGAAGAATTCAGATCAGCCGATCCTGGCCGTGTGCCTGAGCGATGCGGTGCGGCAGGTGCGGGCGGGCGTGCTTTCCGGGAAGGCGAATACTTCGGTAACTACGCCTGATTACCGCAGGCGTGTTAGAAAAGTTTCGTAGCCAAGCAACGCCGGTACTCAAGGAGGAAGACATGGTCGGTGAATTGGACCTTCTCAGCGAATGGATTCCCGAACAGATGCAGCCGGGTACTGTCTTCGTGCTGGAAAATGCCGGCGAGGTTGGCGAAAAAGAAGATCCTTATTGGGCCGTCTTGTCGTGTCCTTCGTGCGGCATGCTGGGCCTGATCACGCGCAAACAGATCAACGGCTTCCTGCCTGTGATTTGCGGGTCTGAGCACTGCTCAGCACAATTCTTTATCCGCGACAGCGAAGTCGTGGTGCGCAAACCTTTCTAGATTCGGGCTGCGTCCCGCGGCCCTTAATTTTTTCCCGCCTTTACTTCTTGCAACTCCACTGGAACCTGCTCGACGATTTCTATGCCGAAGCCTTCGAGCGCAGCTACTTTTTTTGGACGGTTGGTCAGCAAGCGAATGCGATGCAGATTGAGGTCGGACAAAATCTGCGCGCCTATGCCCACTTCGCGCTGCGTCTGCCGCTCATTGTCATATAACGAGGGAAGTCTTTGTCCGCGATGGAAGCCGAGCGCGGTGCGGTCTCCGATCTTTTCGATTGAGAATCCTTGTGAAGTCTGATGCAGGTAGATCAGCGCGCCGCAGCCTTCTTGCGAAATGCGGCGCAGAGCGCCTTCCAGCGTGGCATGGCATTCGCAGCCGGTGGCGCCGAAGACGTCGCCCATCAGGCAATGGGCGTGCATGCGCACTAGCACGGGTGTAGCGCTGTGCTCGATGTTGCCACGAACGAGCGCCACATGAGATTCGCCGCCGTCCACCTCGCTCTCGTACGCGATCATGCGGAACTCGCCGAAGCGCGTATCGACCAACGCTTCACCCACGCGATGCACGTAGCGCTCGTGCGCCATGCGATAGCGGATGAGTTCAGCGACGGTCAGCATCTTCATTTTGTGCTCGCGGCAAAATTCGATCAGATCGGGAACGCGGGCCATGCTGCCATCGTCCTTCATAATTTCGCAGATGATTCCTGCGGGAACCATGCCGGCGAGACGCGCCAGATCGACTGCGGCTTCGGTTTGTCCGGCGCGCACGAGCACTCCACCCTTGCGGGCGCGAAGAGGGAAGACGTGGCCGGGACGCGCGAGATCGGCAGGCCTAGTCGCAGGATCGATGGCAACCTGAATGGTGCGGGAGCGGTCGTAGGCGGAAATTCCAGTCGTCACTCCCGTGCGCGCGTCGATAGCTTCGCAAAATGCGGTGCCGAACTGCGAAGTATTCTCTGAGGTCATGGGACCGATGTTGAGATGTTCAAGGCGCTCCTCGGTCATGGCGAGGCAGACCAGGCCGCGGCCAAACTTGGCCATGAAGTTGATAGCCTCGGGCGTGACTTTTTCAGCGGCGAGGGTGAGGTCGCCTTCGTTCTCGCGATCTTCGTCGTCGACCACCACAATCATGCGGCCGGCGCGGACTTCTTCGACCGCATCTGGGACGTTCGTGAATGGAGATTGCGGGCTCATGGTGACGCGATTTTAACATTTGCGGTGCGAGTGTCGTTCCGCCGGGAAGATGAGAGCTCGAATTCGAGAATTCGAGGGCGATCGGCCTGTTCGCGTTTTTTTGTACTCGGTACCGGTAAATTATCTATTTTCTTTAACTTAGAGTGATCGAATATCAACGGCATCCCGCAAAATATTGACGAACAAGGACTTAGTTGCAAAATGTTCCGGAATAAGGACTTACGGGCGACTACGGTTCGGCTTGATGTCTCGCTACTGACCGAGGGCGGGATTCGTTTTGTGGAACACTTTTCGCGCACGAAGCTATTGTGTGCTTTCTAAATCCACAGTCAAGGTTGTTCGTCACAATCGGGCGAAAAGCCTGTGGAAAAGTCATGGTCTGGCGAGGTCAAGCACAGGGCTTGACCTTTACTCCGCTTGCACGTAAAATTGTGCTGCACGTTAACCTGTGCTAGGTCGTAATGAAGACTAATGTCACACTCAAACTCGACGCCAATCTGCTGCGGGAGGCTCGGATTCTTGCGGCCGAGGAAGACACGTCGATCAGCGCGCTGCTTGCGGCACGCCTGGAGCAGATTGTGAATGAGCGCAAGGCTTATCATCGCGCGCGCGGGAGGGCACTCGCGCGATTGCGCGAGGGAATGGATCTGCAATGGACGCCGCCCCGCTCGCGGGACGAGATTCATGAGCGGTGACAGCTCCGCAGGGGCTAAGGCCCTGACGCATTCTGACGACTTTTGGCGGCGTTGAAGCGCCGCTCTTCCACGGGGCGCTAGCGCCGGGTTTCCAACGGGGACGCTAGCGGCGCGATTTTTCATGGGAACGCTAGCGCCATTCCGCGCCGCTCCTCACGCGGCGCCCTGCGCAGAGGCGTCGCTTTTACGAAGATGTGCGCGGGCGCTCTTTTACTTCGTACTGCTTACGCGGGGACGGGAACCATGGCTGAGAAATATTTCGTCGACACCAACATCCTGATCTACGCCCATGACCGCTCGGCGGGCATTAAGCACAAGCGGGCCCAGGAACTGGTCGAGAGTTTATGGACGAGCGGCCGCAGCGTGTTGAGCACGCAGGTGTTGCAGGAACTTTGCGTGAACTTGCGCCGCAAGGTAGCCAAGCCTGTTCCGGTGGACGAGCTCCGCGCGCTGATCCGCGACTATCTGAGTTGGGAGATCGTGGTCAACACTCCCGAGGCGGTGATCCAGGCTCTCGAGATCGAAGTGCGCTACAAGATTTCCTTTTGGGATGCCCTCATTCTGCAGGCGGCCGAGCAATCCGGCGCGGCGGTCCTTTATTCCGAGGACCTGTCGGAAAGACAGAATTACGGAACCGTGCAGGTGGTGAACCCGTTGTTGGGGTGAAGGCAACGAGTTTCTCGCCGTCGACTTCCATATGCGGTTCGCGCCCAGTCGGAAGAAAGCAGGTTCCTCACCGGTCTTTCAGACCGGTTCGGAATGACAAGGATTTGAGTGGTGGCTTTCAGAAACACTTGGAATAACAAGTATTCTTCGTTTTGCACAGGCGGATTGTGACGGTTGATACTGCAAATCTCACATAAACTCTTTAAGTTTTGTCATTCCGAACGGCGTTTTCTGCCGGAGGAATCTGCTTTCATTTGAAGTCGCGATCATGCGCGATCGGGCGATACTACGTCTACATCATGGCGAGCAAGGGCCGAGTGATTTACGTCGGCATGACCGGCTTTCTCATGGCGCGCGTCTTGCGGCACCGGGCGGGCGAGGGGGGAGAGTTTACTCGCAGATATCGGGTGCATCGGCTGGTTTACTTCGAGTCATTCCAGAATGTCGAGAATGCGATTGCGCGGGAGACTGAGATTAAGAAGTGGCGTCGAGAAAAAAAAGTGGAGTTGATTGAGCGCGAGAATCCCACTTGGGGGGACTTGGCGGGGGAATGGGGCAAGGCGGCGGTGATGACAGTGACGCGGAAAGCAGATTCCTCACCGGGCTTAGCGCCCGGTTCGGAATGACAAAGAGTTGGGGTGAGAGCCGATCTCGAGGCGATGGACTGCAGCAGATTTCTCACCGGACTTTCGGACCGGTTTGGAAATTACATTTTAGAGCGGCTCCGTCCGCAGTTTATCCTGCTAGTTCATGCTCGGCCCCGCGGAATAGGGCGCGCATGGCGCGGATTACCCAGCGCATCAGAACAATGATGATTACGACGAAGATTGTGGCTAGAGTACCGGCTGCGTAGGGATGGCGCGTGGCCAGCCAGGTCAGGGCTATGGCTAGGACATCTTCGCTCAGGCTTAGGGAGATATTGGAGAGTGGTTCGGGCGAGGTGGTGATGGCGGCGCGGGCTGCGGTTTTGCCGCTGTGGGCAATGAGGGCGACGGCGGCGCCTAGCAGCGTGGCCAGCAGTTGGTGCTCGGGAGAAAGTTGGCTGGTTGCCTGGTAGGCGAGGAGTCCGGCGACGGGGACGCGGATGAAGGTATGCAGCGCGTTCCAGATGAGGTCGAAGGCGGGGATTTTGTCGGCGAAGAATTCGATGACGAAGAGGGTGAGGCTGGCGGCGATAACGGGCCAGCTTGCGAGGAATTGCAGATGTGGGGGAAGCGGGAGATGGCCGAAGCGGGCCAGAAGTCCGAGGAGCGAGACTGTGGCGTAGAGGTTGAGTCCGGCGGCGAAGCCGATCGCGGCTAACAGAGCGAAGAGTTCGGAGGGCGGGATTTTGAGGACGTTGAGCATGGAATGTGCTTGAGGGGGAATGATAGCGCTTTGATTCGGGATGGGCGAGTGTGATCGCCGGTAGCGGATGAATTGGATCGGGATGAGTTGGATCGGGACGGGCCTGGGAGATCCGTCGCCCCGCTGGAGAAAACGCGGGGCCTCGGGATGACTTTGGACGGATTGGAGCCGGATTAGGATTTCAAATTGAGCCCAACCTGCTTCAGAGTGGGGGCTGCGCCGAGGATGCCGGGCTTTGCCCGGCCGGACAGCCGAGGGCGGCTGTCCCCACACGAACCAAAACCTTCGGACGGCTGTCCCACACAAAGTGGGAATACAAAGTCTGGTGAGTCAGAAATACAAAAGGCCGCTCCGATTTCGGAGCGGCCTTTCAAAGTTCGCAGGTCTTGTTTTAGAGCGTAGATTCGATTTCGAATTGTTTTAGAGCGTGGATTCGATTTCGAAACCCCAGGCTTCGAGCAAAGGCTCGGGAATATACTTCGAATTTTTGTTCCGGCGAGCCCACTCGCGGAGGCGCGTGGAACGCAGGTACTGGTCGGGAGAGAGCTTGTATTCACGGACTACCTGTTCGAATTCGGTGATGGTGGGGGTAATGGGCCCGATGGGCTCAGGCTTGCCCCAGTTCGGATTGCCGCGTCGCTTGGCCATGAAAAATGCCTTTCCACTTAAGGGGATGAAACCGCAAAATCGTATAACTGTTTGATTCCCCGCGTCGCTAACAGGATGCAACTTTGCAACGTGGGCTCCGCGTGAACAGAATTGGACCAAGACTGATCCGTACGCAAAGCTAATCGGAGACA
>Ga0182024_10003610_pt1 | contig 36605 bp, 31 predicted proteins | sample P32metaG_FD_120480 | JGI IMG/M metagenome (GOLD analysis project Ga0182024, IMG submission 120480) | Permafrost microbial communities from Stordalen Mire, Sweden - P3-2 metaG (Illumina Assembly) | ecosystem: Environmental > Terrestrial > Soil > Wetlands > Permafrost | place: Sweden: Stordalen...
CGGAAGCCGCCACCACCACCGCCGCCGCCTTCGCGGGCTTCCATCGGACGCGCTTCGTTCACCGTCAGCGCGCGGCCATTGATTTCCTGGCCATGGAACTTGGCGATAGCCGCCTGCGCCTCGTCAGCCGTGCCCATTTCGACAAAGCCGAAACCACGGGGGCGACCGGTCACGCGATCGTTGATCATTTGAACCCGCGCGACATTGCCCGCCTGGGCAAAGAGATCGGTCAGGTCGTTTTCCGTCATGCTGAAGGGCAGATTGCCCACATAGAGTTTTACGCTCATTATTTCCTTCTTGGATGGCTTGCTGATGTTTCCGGAATCGGATCTACGCTGCCACTGAGCTCGAACTCACCTAGCACCGACGATCAACTCACCGTAAGAGACGTCATGGTAAGAAAAGGCATCCGGCACGCAAGATAATTTTCGTGGCAAATAATCGCGCCTTGGGACATGCCGGAAACGTCAGCGCGACGATCTCATCTCGCTTGGCAAAACCATGGCCCCACCGCAGCGCCACCAAATAGAAAACGCGCGAAGCCGAATATCCGCCATCGCCCGTTCGCCCACCGCAATCAGCGCCCACGCACACCATCCGCATGCCTTCGCGCGTTTCTCGCGCCGCCCGCAGGACCGAAGGGTTATATATAAGAGCGCCGTCACCTCGTGGCCTCACGCCCAGTTGCTCCGCCCAGCGCGCGAGATACTGGCTCGTCGCCACAGGGTCTGGCAGCACGTCGGGTTGAGAAAAAGCACCCGCATTTCTGGATGCATCGACCGCTCCGCGAATAATTGCACAATCTCGTTGTCACTCTGCGTCCGCTTCCGTTACGATAATCGTGTCATGGTTGTTTCTCGCCCGAAGCTGTCATGGTTGGAGAACATGTACCTGCCCGGCATCCTGCAGGGGCTCAAGATCACGGCGGGCCATTTCTTCATGCATCTCCTCGGCCGCCGCAAGGTGACCATGGAATATCCCGAGGAAAAATGGCCGATGCCCGACGGCTATCGCGGCGCGCCCACCTTGGTGAAGGACGAGGAGGGCCGCGAGAAATGCGTCAGCTGCCAGCTCTGCGAATTCGTCTGCCCGCCGCGCGCCATCCGCATCACGCCCGGCGAAATCCCGCTCGACTCGCCCTACGCCAAGGTGGAAAAGGCGCCGAAGGCATTCGACATCGACATGATCCGCTGTATCTACTGCGGGCTGTGCGAAGAAGTCTGTCCCGAGGAAGCGATTTTCCTCCTCAAGGATTACGCCATCACAGGACTGAGCAGGGCGGAAATGGTCCACGACAAGGACAAGCTCTACGAACTCGGCGGCATGCTGCCCCGGCCCATTCACAAGTGGGACGCGAAGAAGTAACCCGGCGAGATTAAGTTTCTCCTCCCGCCATGGACGAACTGTTTTTCTGGCTCTTCGCGGCGGGCATGATCGGCTTCGGCCTCGCGGTCGTGCTCGGGCGCAATCCGGTGGCGAGCGCACTCTGCTTCGCCACGACCATGGTCTTCATGGCGGCGCTGTTCGTCATGCTCAACGCCTTTTTCCTCGCCGCGGTGCAGATCCTCGTCACGGCCGGCGCGGTCATGGTGCTCTTCCTTTTCATCATCATGCTGCTCGATGTCAACTCGCCCGAGCAGCGACCCCGCCAGCGCATCTGGATGGCCTGCACGTTCGTGCTGGCTCTGGGATTCGTTTATCTCATGGCTCGCGTGCTCGACGCAAATCCGCAGGGCACCGCGACCGCCGATTCGCTCGGCAACGCGCCTGCGACAATCCAACTGTATCCGCACGTCAGTCCTCGCGAATTTCGCCAGATCGAGGCCGGGCAGCGTTCCGCGCTCGCGCCGGTCACCGAACCCAACGACGACACGCACCAGATCGGCCGCGTGCTCTTCACCCGTTACGTCGCGCCCTTTGAAGTGACCAGCTTGCTTATCCTCGTCGCGACCATTGGCGTCGTCGTGCTCTGCAAGGAACCGGCCGCGCTGCGCCGCAAGACCCCGGCGGAAATCGACGGCGACAAGGATCCCGAAACCGGACCGGCCCTGACCCGCACCCGATGATCACGCTCAACCACTACCTTGCGGTCGCCGCCGTGCTCTTCGTCATCGGGCTGATGGGCGTGATCATGCGGCGCAACCTGCTCGTGATCTACATGTCGCTGGAGATGATGCTCCAGGCGGCCAACCTGACCTTCGTCGCCTTTGCGCGCTTCAACGGCCGGATCGACGGCCAGATTTTCGTTTTCTTCGTCATCACCGTCGCGGCGGCGGAAGTCGCCGTTGGTCTCGCGCTCATCGTCGCGCTTTACCGACTGCGCCAGACCACGCAGGTCGACGCCCTCACCACGCTCAAGTTCTAGAACTTCCCGCGCGCCATGCTCTTTTCCCCTTCCGGACTCGCCTGGTGGCTCCTGATCCTCCCGCTGCTCTCGGCCATCGCAACGCTGGTCTATCTCCATCGCAAGCCGGGCAGCGCGATCTTCGCGTCGGTCGGCTCGGCCGCGGTCTGTTTCCTCATCGCGCTGGCCGTCACCGCCGGGTCGGTGCCCGAGCCGCAGCCCCTTGAGTGGATGTCGTTTCCCACTCTCCATATCGAGGTGGGCATGATCTTCGACTCGCTCTCGCGCGGCATGCTGCTGGTCGTCACCGGCGTGGGACTGCTCGTCCACATCTTTTCCATCGGCTACATGGCGCACGACAAGGCCAAGGCGCGCTTCTTCGGCGGCCTCTCGATCTTCATGTTCTCGATGACCGGCATCGTGCTGGCGACGAACCTAATCATGCTCTTCTTCTTCTGGGAAGGCGTGGGCCTGAGCTCGTACCTGCTCATCGGTTTCTGGTTCACGCGCGAGTCGGCCGCCGCCGCCGCGAACAAGGCCTTCGTTTGCAATCGCCTCGCGGATTTCGGTTTCATGATCGGCATCCTGCTGCTCTGGTGGCTGACCGGCTCTGTGTCGATCCGCACCGCCGACCTGCAGGCCGAGTTCCTTCACGTCGCGCCGTCAACCACCTACCACGCTCTGGCCACCGCCAACCCCAGCACGGAACCCGCGCCCAAGAATCCGCTCCTTATTGAGAACGGCGGCGTGACCGAAGTCTCGAAGACACTCGCGCTCATCCTCGTCGTCAGCCTGTTCATGGGTTGCATGGGCAAGTCGGCCATGTTCCCGTTCCATGTGTGGTTGCCGGACGCGATGGAGGGCCCCACCCCGGTCTCGGCCCTCATCCACGCCGCCACCATGGTCGCAGCGGGCGTGTACATGCTCTGCCGTGTTTATCCGCTGCTGCTCCTTTCGCCCGCGGGCATGTGGTTCATCGCCTTCATCGGCTGCTTCACCGCCATCTTCGCCGCGCTCATCGCCGTCCAGCAAAACGACATCAAGCGCATCCTCGCCTACTCGACGCTTTCGCAGCTCGGCTACATGGTCATGGCCGTCGGCTGTCGCGGCCCCGCCGCCGCGATGTTCCACCTGACCACCCACGCCTTCTTTAAGGCGCTGCTCTTCCTCGCCGCCGGCTCGGTCATCCACGCGCTGAGTGATGAGCAGGACATCTGGCGCATGGGCGGACTGTGGCGGAAAATCCCCCTCACGTTCGTGACCTTCCTGCTCGGTATGCTCGCGCTGATCGGCTTCCCGGGTTTCGCCGGATTCTTTAGCAAGGACCTCATCCTGGCCGTGGCCTACTCGGCCCATCCGGCGTTCTTCTGGGTCGGCGCCTTCACCGCGTTCCTCACCGCTTTCTACATGACGCGGCTCGTCGTGGTTGCCTTCTTCGGCAAGGCGCGCACCGAGGCCGCGCAGCATCCGCATGAATCGGGACTGGTGATGACCATCCCGCTCATCATCCTCGCTGTGCTCTCGGTCGTGGGCGGCTTCATCGGCATCGGGGCGTTCTACCACGGCTGGTCAGTCGACCAGCTTCGCACCACCGGCCTGCTGCCCGCCGGAACGGAACCGGTTGGTCTTCCTGAACTGGACTTCGTGCGCGGCACACTCGTCCCCCTCATCATGGTCTTCGGCGGCATCGGCCTCGCCTTCGTGCTCTATCGCGGCCGCGATCGCGACCCGCTGAACATCCGCGTGCTGCGGCACAAGTTCTACTTCGACGAATTCTACGACAACAGCCTCGTGGGCGGCCAGCAGCTCTTCGCCCGCTTCCTCGGCTGGATCGACGACTGGGTGCTCGAGGGCATGATCCTGCGAGGCTCGGCCTACCTGAGCGTGGGCGTGGGCGAACTGCTCAAGCTTCTCCAGACCGGCAGCCTGCAAACCTACGCCTTCGTTCTGAGCATCGGCGGCGCGCTGCTCATCTACTTCACCCTTTTCGCCCACTAACCGCGCATGCCTTTCCTAGCCGCCAACAACGTCGGGCCGATCTCGCCCCTGCTCGTCCTGCTGCTCGCGCCGCTGGTCGCGATCATCCTGATCCTGGCCAAGGCACCCGCGCGGCGCACCGCCGGCTTCGCCGCCGCCTTCAACCTCGTTTATTCGATCGGCCTCATCTGGATGTATCCCGCCGCGCAGGGCGGCTACCAGTACGTCATGGATTACCGGTGGGTGACCATGCCGGGCCTGCCGCCAATCCACTTCCATCTCGGCGTGGACGGCATCAGCCTGCCGCTCGTTTTCCTCACGGCCATCGTGACCTTCGCAGCGGTCGCGATCTCGCCCGGCTTCGTCCGCCGCGCCTCGGAATATTACGTTTACCTGCTGCTGATGTCGCTCGGAGCAATGGGCGCGTTCGTCTCGCTCGATCTCTTCTTCTTCTACATCTTCCACGAGTTCGCGCTCATCCCGACCTTCCTGCTCATCGGCATCTGGGGCACGCAGAACCGCCAGTTCGCCTCGTTCCAGGTGACGATCTATCTCATGGCGGGCAGCCTCATCCTGCTCGCGGGCCTGATCGCGCTGGTCATGGCGGTGCCGGTTTCCCACCGCACCTTCGACATCCCGACGCTGCAGGCCTACATCATCCTGCATCCGCTGCAGCACTCGGTGCAGGACATCATCTTCCCCATCGTGCTGGCCGGCTTTGGCATCCTGGTGGGACTCTTTCCGTTCCATTCCTGGGCGCCGCCCGGCTACGCCTCGGCGCCACCCGCCGCCGCGATGCTGCATGCCGGTATCCTGAAGAAGTTCGCGCTCTACGGCCTCATCCGCATCGCCATCCCGATGATGCACGACGGCTTCGTCGACTTTCAGCCGGTCATCCTCGCGCTGCTCGCGGGCAACTTCCTTTACGCGGGCTTCATCACCATCGCGCAAAAGGAGCTGCCCACCATGCTCGGCTTTTCCAGCATCATGCACATGGGCTACCTCTTCCTCGGCATCGCCTGCTGGAACGTGATCGGCGTCACCGGCGCGGTCGTGCTGATGGTCGCGCACGGCCTTTCCGCCGCGCTGCTCTTTGGCCTGAGCGGCGAGATCGTCCATCGCTCCGGCGAGAACCGCTTCTCGGAATTGGGCGGTCTCGCCGTCCGCGCGCCCGTGCTGGCGATCCTCTTCAGCTTCGCCTCCATGGCGTCGATGGGTGTGCCCGGCCTGGCCAACTTCGCAGGCGAGGTTTTGGTCTTCTTCGGCGCCTTCGCGGCGAGCCCGATTGTGTTGGGCGTTTATCCGGTCATGGCGATCTACGGCACGGTCATCACCGCCATCTTCCAGCTGCGCGCGATCAAGAATGTCTTCTACGGGCCGATGCCGGATCATTTCGCCTCCGCCGCGCCGCGTCCGCTCGTGCCGGCGCTCGCCCTGCATCGCGCCACGGAGCCGTCCGAGGAACCGCCCACCGTGGCCATGACCGACGTCACCTCGCTGGCCGAGCGCGCGCCCTACGTCCTGCTCATCCTCGCCTCGCTCGCCTTCGGCTTCATGCCCTTCCTGCTCATCCATGTCGTGCAGCCGACCGTCACGCTGCTGCCGTTTGTTGTGAAGTAACGCCACCATGCACCTTCATCTCCTCAACGCGGCGTGGCTGCCCTGGTTTGCCCCGGAACTGCTCATCACGGTCTGGGCCATGGTGCTTCTGCTCGGCGACGCCTTCTTCGATTTTTCACCCCGCCAGACCGCCAATCTTGCGCTGGCCGGGCTCGGCGTCGCGGCGATCGAGACGCTGCTCCTGAGCAGTTCGCCCGTGCTCTTCTGGGGCAACCTTTGCGTGTGGGACGGCTCGGCCAAGTTCTTCGACCTCTTCTTCATCGCCGTCTGTGCGCTCGTCATCTGGATGGGCGACGAGGTGCAGGAACCGGTCGAGCACGGCGGTGAATTCGTCGTCCTGCCTCTCTTCACCACGGTCGGCCTGATGCTTCTCGCCTCGTCGAACGACTTCATGATGCTCTTCGTCGCGCTGGAGCTGGTGACGATCTCCTTCTACATCCTGGTTGCCTATCGCCGCCACAACCTGCAGGCGCTCGAGGCGGGCGTAAAATATCTCATCCTCGGCGGCCTTTCCTCCGCCTTCCTCGTCATGGGCGTGGCCTACATCTTCGGCGTCATGAGCACGACCCGCTTCGATGTCCTGCTCAACCAATTCCACTTTGGGGTGCCGGTCGCCGCCGGGTTCGGCCTGATCCTTGTGCTCATCGGCGTCGGCTTCAAGATCGCCATGGTGCCGTTCCACATCTGGGCGCCCGACGTCTATGAAGGCGCGCCCAACTCGATCACCGCATTCCTTTCCGTCGGCTCCAAGGCGGGCGGCCTGATCATCCTGCTGCGCATCGTGCTCGGCGTCTTCGGCGGCGATGCGGGCACGGCCATCTGGTACCCGGTGCTGGCCGTCGGTGCGATGCTCTCCCTGCTGCTCGGCAATCTCGCCGCCATCCCGCAACGCAACCTCAAGCGCATGCTCGGGTACTCGAGCATCGGCCACAGCGGCTTCATCCTCGTCGCGGTGATCGGCGCGGCAGCCGTCATTCCCGGCATGGCGCGTCCCGCCATGGCCGACCTCGAAACCGGCCAGGTCGCGGTCAGCGTCTATCTCATTACCTACCTGCTCGCCACTTTCACCTGCTTCATCGTGCTGGCGATCCTGCGACCGAAACTGGCGGGATTGGAGGTTCATCATCTCGCGGGACTCTCCCAACGCGCACCGCTGCTCGCCGCTGCCTTTGCGCTCGCGCTCGTTTCACTGGCCGGCATTCCGCCGCTGAGCGGCTTCGTCGCCAAGGCGCTGGTCGTGCTCGTGGCGTGGAACCGCCATCTCTACGTCCTGTTGTTCCTGACGCTCTTCGCGGCCGTCGCGGCGCTCTACTATTATCTCGGGCCGATCAAGGCCATGTACTGGTCGGAGCCGCTCGACCGTACGCCCATCCGCATCAGCCGGCCCGCGACCGCCGTGCTCTCCATTCTCATCGCGCTGCTGCTGATCACCGGCTTCTGGCCGCAATCGATGTCCTACCTCATCAGCGGCGCCACGCTCGCCCGCGAGGGCACGGCGCAAGGGACGCTGACCGCGATGCCGCCCGCAACCTCGGTCCCGATCGCGCAGGCGCGCTGATCAGATTGAGATCCCAAAGACCTTGAGCGTCGCGCTCATCGCGAAGAAACCGGCGATCGTCGCCACGCAGGAAATCGGCAGCGCCACGTAGAACGACATCTGGAATTTCGTCAGCAGGACCGGCAGCAGCACGAACAGGATCAGCGACGGCACGACGTACCAGAAGACCGACCAGGAGAACGCCGCGATCCGGGCGACATCATGCGTCTCCTGGTAGATCCAGATCATACCGAGGAGCGAAACCAACGGCAGCGCGGCCAGCAGCGCCGCGATGTTCGAGTTCCGCCGGCCAATCTCGGCAATCGCACCAATAATCAGCGCGCTGATCACGATTTTCAGGAGAGGATTCATGCTTTTCCACCATACCCCCTCCCCCCTTATCGCGCCAGCGCATCTCTGCCCCGCGCAGGCCCCGCAGAATTATGTTTGAGACCAATCAAGCGGAGTCAAACGGCGCCGCTACCGACGAGATTGGTCTCGACGGCGATGTTGCCGTGCGTTGCCTTGGAGTACGGGCATATCCCGTGCGCCGCATGGATCAGTTCTTTTGCTACTTCGGGATCCAAGCCCGGCAAACTCACGTCGAGGCGTGCCGTGAGGAAGAACGCACCGTTTTCCAGGTTCAGGTCGATCTGGGCATCAACTGCCAAGCCGGGTGGGAGTGTGATCTTCTTTTTTGAGGCGGCCAACTCAAGCGCGCCCATGTAGCAAGCCGACCACGCGACGCCGAAGAGATTTTCGGCCGCCGGATGGGGCTGTGGAAGCTTGATGTCGAGGAAGCCGTCGCTGCTGCGCCCGGCGCCCTCGCTTCCGCTGGTCGTGTGGGTCTTGCCGGTAAAGAGAACTTTCGAGCTCATAAGGGAAGTCCTTTCGGTATTGGGTGATGATGTGCCAATTAATTCAACTAAACAAAATTAGATAGCCCCCATAAACGAGTCAATCGCTCGGTCGTCTCTTTGGGGCATAGCCTCCAAGTTCTGTCAGGACACGGCCAGAAGATCGTACAGGCTTCGATTGTTGCGAAGGTGCGCGAGCAGGCTCGTAATTGAGGCGCAAGCGGCTATCGTGGCGGGATGCCGCCATCCGATAACAATACCAACGCCACCGTGGAACAGATGGCGGGGTACGTAGGCGGAACGGGACCATCTAATAGCGATCTCTTCGATTGGTCCAAGGGTCCTACCATTATCGATTGGCCACTTCTCCTTCTTAACGATGCCTTCATCATCGCTGGAGTCGGCCTCGTTGTCTGGATCATCGTCCGAAAACGAACGTAGATTCAAATTAGGGCACTGATATTCTTGACTCAGTAGAGGGAAGATTATGCTAATCTATCTTCTCATCGCCCTTTTGCTTTGCCTTCTCGTCCTCCTCCTTTTTCTTGCGAGCCTCATCAATCGACTTCATGTGCTTAATAATGCTGTGGAAGTGCGATACATCTTGAGCAATAGAAAGTCCGGGCAAAGCGTCTCCCCTGATTCGGTTAACATGATATGCGCTCATCACGCCGACGATACTTACACCGTCAGCTTCCGTAGAATAGACAACGGGGCCACCGCTTACCCCGTTAATAGCAACTCCGTCGATCAAATAGTCGTTTCGAGCGGTTCTACGGGAACTAATGGAACCTGTGAAAAAACACATGGTATGAGGTTCGATTCCGGGGAATCCGAGCCATCCTACCTCACATCCGAGACTAATAGGCTTTTCGATTGGGAGGAGCGGTATGAGACTCTCTGGAAAGTTAAACTTATCTGGCTTCGCGAACAAAATAACCGCTGAGTCATTTCGAGAATCGGTGTAAATCACCCTTTCTGATTCTTTTACAAAGATAGAATCCTCGCACTTATAATTCTTAATCCGAATGGGTTCTTGCCATTCGTCGGCATGTTCAACGACATGAGCTGCCGTTGCTATCCCTACAAGACCCCCGCTTCCGCTATAGGTATAAAGAAATCCAGTCCCATGCCCGTTAGGTGTCTCAATTTTTACGACATATGGAGCAACTTTTTCTACAATTTGATCCCATTGCATTAATTAAGACTAGCAAAACTTCCTTCTAAACAATCTTCAAATACATATTTCTTAAGTTGTTACTTGCTAATCAATTATTATTTTATTAGGCACTTGACACAGTAGACTCTTTCTGATATTCTCAGGAAATGAACGAGCCCGAAAAGAAGGATGAACTTCCTCAGACTTTCACGGAAGCGGTGAAGTATTTCGCCGACCCGCAGCGAGCACATGATTTTGCGACCCGGATGCGCTGGCCGAACGGCGTTCGTTGCCCTCGATGCGATTCCGACAAGGTTGGTTTCATCTCCACGCGCAAGGTGTGGGAATGCAAGTGCTGCAAGACCAAGAAGCAATTCACGGTCAAGGTGGGTAGCATGATGGAGGATAGCGCGATTCCCTTGGAGAAGTGGCTCTGTGGTATTTGGCTCATGTGCAATTCCAAGAATGGGATTAGCTCGCATGAGATTCATCGGCATATCGGCGTCACGCAAAAGAGCGCGTGGTTCATGATGCATCGCATCCGCTTGGCGCTTCAAAACGGTTCCATGGACAAGATGAGCGGCGAGGTTGAGGTAGATGAGACGTTCATCGGCGGAAAGGCGCGTTTCATGCACAGGGGTAAGCGCAAGAAGAAGGGAACCGGCCCGGTTGCCATGACTGCCGTCCAAGGCTTGCTTGAGCGGCACGGCGCGGGTTCCAAGGTCATCCTGAAGGTCATGAAGAACCGCAGGCGCTTGGAGGCGCAAAAGAACGTGTTTGAATACGTCCTGAAGGGCTCGGAAGTCTTCACGGATGCCCTGCCGTCCTACAATGGCCTAAAGACCGACTACAACCACGAGGTTGTTGACCACGCCGAGCGGTACGTCAACGGGAAGGTGCATACCAACGGCCTTGAGAACTTTTGGAGCCTCCTGAAGCGTTCCGTGAAGGGAACCTACATTTCTGTCGAACCCTTCCATCTCTTCCGTTATCTCGACGAACAGGCGTTCCGGTTCAACGAGCGCAAAGACAACGATCAGGGCCGCTTTTTGAAGGGCGCGAAGGGAATGTTCCGCAAGGGCTTCACGTATGCCGATTTGACCGGCAAGACGGAAAAGGACATGATCCCAACGTGAGCGAGAAAAAGGAACTGACGCCGTTCGAGCGGTTCGAGAAAGTTATGTCGAAAGTCCTGGCTGTTCCGAAAAAGGAAATTGACCGGCGGGAGAAGAAGTGGAAGAAGGCGAAGAAATCGTCGGATTAGATATTTCTTTTGCGCCCATGATCGATCCCCTCTTTATAAGCGTAACGTAATAAAGCTTCGAGAGTCTTGTAACGATTTTTCCCAAGAGGAGTCGATTTCTTTGAACAAAATTGGTTCTGGAAATTAGCGTATACCGTATCGCTGACGGGTAGGTATATCGTCAGCCCGTCTAGATCGAATTTAACATCTTTCATTAGAAGACGAAAGATTACTGCGCTTCGGCTCGAATTTCGGAAGCGTCGGGGGTTGTATCAAAATCGATGCTCCCTTTTACAAAACTCACTTTGTCGTCGTAATTCAGACCGAGCCCGTTATCTCCGTAAATCCAAATCTCTTTGACGGTATCTTTTGCATCATCAGGCGGTGCAACAACATGATCGGGCTGACCCATTGATTCCAAGGTTTCGACCTTAGTCATATTTACGCATACCATGTGGGCGTTGATCGCGGCCTCATGAAGATGTTTCTCCATGGTTAGATATTTCCTGTCCGCTTCCTGATGTTGGTATTCGTTGAGGTAGTAAAGACCTCCGATAATCAGGCAGAACACTACCATTATCCAGATGGCTTGCCGTAAGACGGATGATTTCTTCGCCGGAACGTCAGTCATCCACTGATGCTTAGGCATTTTTTAAGAAAGTCAAGACAGTTGTCTTATCCCTCCCTCAGACGGGAGCGCGGCAAAATCGGGAATGGCCCTGTTCTCAGACGCGTTCTCCGAGGTGGTACAAGAGTATCGGGAGGCGAAAAAGATGAGCCGGGCCGCTCTGGCGGCGAAAGCCGGGCTCCATCAGACTTATATCGGGATGTTGGAGATGGGCCTGCGTAGCCCCAGCGTAGACACGGCAAAGGCTGTTGCGGACGCACTAGACATTCCATTTAGCGCTCTCGTTGCTCTTGCGGAAGAACGGCTGCTAAAGATCGAGCCGGAAGGTATGACCCCGGAATGGCGCAGGAAAGAACTGGAGAAACCGGGAGTCGATGGGTTTGATACGAGAAAAAAGAAGGAATAACTATGAACAAGATTTCGGACGAAATGATAATCGCAATGTTCGTTGGAACCGTTAATTCGGTAGTAAAAACTGCGGAATTATCCTGCGTTTTAATGGATGTTGTTGCGGCGTTTCCAAACTTAACGCCAGATCAGCGAGAGTCTTTGAAGAGCACGACAACTGAATTGAAAGAGAGTCTAAAACGCTCAAAAGAATCCTTGTCTGCGCTTCAAAAGAAATAGGTTCCATATCTGGATTTACACTTTCTCTTGTTTTCAACGTAAGTCGTTGATATTGGAAAGATACTGAGTGAAGGATATCAGTGCCCAAATTAGGACACTACCCGATCCAGCCCCACGCTTGCGTTCTCAAGGTAGTCGCGGCATACTAAGGAGTTATGGAAGTCCTCGAGACACCCAAGCCCGTGGTCAATTTCAAGATTGGCAACGAGAAGCTCTGCCGCATCACCGAGAAGGCCTCGGAAAAGCTCACCTCGCTGCTCACCCGGCAGGGGCGGCCCAACGGCGCGCTACGCATCGCCGTCATCGGCGGCGGCTGCTCGGGGCTGCAGTACAAGATGGATCTCGTCGATGGGCCCGCCAACCGCGACATCATGGTCCGCTCACAGGAGGTCAACGTCGTCATCGACCCGAAAAGCGCGCTCTTCGTCTCCGGCTCGCTGCTCGATTTCAGCGAGGACCTGCAGAAGGGCGGGTTCAAGGTGACCAATCCCAGCGCCGCGGCCCATTGCTCCTGCGGCGAAAGTTTCAGCGCCTGATCGCTCTCGCGGCGCGTCTTGATCCTTTATGACCAATAGCCTGTTGTGCGGCCCGCGCCGCCCGTTTCTCGGCATCCTCGTCGCGCTTCTCGCCACGCTCGCACCCGCTGTCGCCGGCCCGGACACAACGACCAACGCTCCTGCGGCGACCAACGATGCAACGGCCGGCGGCCCCGCGCCCTTCTCGTCCGACACGGTCACCAAGAGTTACTTTGGCCGCTTTGCGCGCACGCCGGTCACGCTCTACACCCTGACCAACCAGAACGGCATGAGCGTCAGCATCATGGATTACGGCGCGACTATCACCAGCATCCGCGTGCCCGACCGCAATGGGAAGTTCGACGACGTCGTGCTCGGCTTCGATAAATTCGCGCCCTACCTCAAGATGAAGGATTACTTCGGCGCGACCGTGGGCCGCTACGGCAACCGCATCGCCGCCGGTAAGTTCACCCTCGACAAGGCAACCTACCAGCTCGCGATCAATAACGGGCCCAACGCGCTGCACGGCGGACTGCGCGGCTTCGACAAGCGCATGTGGAACGCCGAGTCGTTCGCGTCCGACGTCCCCGCCATCCGCTTCACCTACCTGAGCAAGGACGGCGAGGAGGGCTACCCCGGCAACCTTTTCGTCAGCGTCACCTTCTCGCTCGATGAGCAAAACGAGCTGCGCATCAGCTACCACGCCACCACCGACAAGCCGACCGTCCTCAATCTCGTCAACCACTCCTACTTCAACCTCGGCGGCGCGGGCAGCGGCACCATTCTCGACGACCTGGTCACGCTTCACGCCAACCAGTTCACGCCCGTCGATGACACGCTCATTCCCACGGGAGAAATCAAGGACGTGGCCGGCACGCCCTACGATTTCCGCCAGCCCACCGCCGTCGGCGCGCACATCAAGGAACTCAAGGACAAGCCGCAGGGCTACGATTTCAATTACGTGCTGAACAAGGGCTTCTTCTCGAACTGGTCGCTCGCCGCCGTGGTCGAGGACCCGGCGACCGGGCGCCGCATGGAAGTCTCCACCGACCAGCCGGGCATCCAGTTCTACAGCGGCAATTTCCTGACAGGTTCCTACGTCGGCCGCGAACGCAAGCGCTACCCGCAGTACGGTGCGCTCTGCCTCGAGACCCAGCACTTCCCCGACTCGCCCAACCACGATAATTTCCCGACCACCATCCTCCGCCCGGGCGACGATTTCCAGAGCTCGACGGTGTACGCGTTTAGTGTGGAGAAATAGGGCAAGCCATCTCCCCCCTGTAGCGGCGGTCTATGACCGTCGCACTTATTGGTTCCCTCCGGAAATCCAGCGACGGTCATAGACCGTCGCTACATTGGAAGTGCCATCGCTTACATCTCTGTCAGAAGCAGCGCGTTGCTCTGGCCAAGCGCCTTGCCCGTGATAACGTGAGCGCTTCATGACCGCGTCCCGTCTTCTTGCCCTCGTTTCCGTTTCCGGAATTCTCGCCGCCTGCAACCAGCCTCCCGCGCCGCCGACCCCGCCGCCGCAGACAAATGCCGCTCCGCCGGCCGCTGCGGCTGCTCCTGTACCCGCGGCCAAGCCGAAGATCACCAAGCTCGACGATCTCCCGCGTCACACCTATCCGGTGCAGGGCACGGTCACCGATCTCGTCCTCGACGACGCCAAGTTCAACGCCCTCGCCGACCAAGTCTACGCCAATACAGAGAAGGACCTGAACGATTACGACATCGAGGACAAGACGCTGCTCAAGGGACTCAAGGGCACGCTCCTCCAGATCGACCTGCTGCAGGGCCGCAACGACGCCGCGCGCCAGCTGGTGGAGGAGATTAGGAACCTCGAGGACAAGCCGGCGCTCAAGCTCACCACCGGCCTGCTCGTCCTCACGCGCCTCGATGTCGAGGACAAGACCGGCAGCAAGAACTTCACTGACCCGACGTTCGTCAAGGCCTACCAGGACGAGCTGACCAAGCGCGCGATGGCTCTGCCCTATCGCGTCGTGCAGGACATGTTCAAGGAGGTCAAGGCTGGCGCCGAAATCCGCAGCCGCAATCTCGTCCTCGGCTCCATCCAGAGCGAACTCGAACCCGCCGTGAAGAAGACCGGCTCGCTCGACGATGGGCTGGCCGGCGCCGTCATCGGCGAACGCGCCACGCTGGAAGTCGCCATCCCGCTCGGCAAGCCAATCGCCGCCGCCATGACCGCCGTCATCGACGCCAACAAGATCGTCAAGCCCGACATCTGGAACGCGCGGCAGGTGGTGCTCACCTCGAAGGACAAGCTCACGCCCGTGGTCATCGGCGTCTGGGACTCGGGCGTCGATCCGAAGGACTATCCGCACAAGATGTTCGTCGATCCGACCTCCACGACCGATCCCAACGGCATCGCGTTCGATCTGCATTCCAACCGCGTCCACGGCGATCTCTATCCGCTCGGCGACGACGCCAAGCGCGTCCCGCAACTCCGCTCGTTGATCAAGGGCGAGCTCGACGCGGAAGCCTCGGTCGACAGCCCCGAGGCGGCCGCACTCATCGCGAAGATGAAGAGCCTTCCACCGGACCAGGTAAAGCCGTTCGAGGAGGACCTCGACCTCTTCGGCAACTACATCCACGGCAGCCACGTCGCCGGCATCGCGTCCAAGGGCAATCCCGCCGCGCGGCTGCTCGTCGGGCGCATCACCTTCGACTACCACCTCATTCCCGAGAAGCCGACCGTCGCCCAGGCGAACAAGGACGTGCTCGCCGATCAGGCCACGGTCGATTACTTCAAGGCGCACAACGTGCGCGTGGTGAACATGAGCTGGGGCGGCTCGCTTGCCGACGTGGAAGGCGCGCTGGAAGAAAACGGCGTCGGCAACGCCGACGAGCGCAAGAAGGAGGCGCGCGAAATCTTCGACATCGGCCGCGACGGCCTGCTCAACGCACTGAAAAGCGCGCCCGGCATCCTCTTCATCACCGCTGCGGGCAACAGCGACAACGACGTCAACTTCGACGAGGTCATCCCCTCCTCCTTCGTGCTGCCCAACATGATGACGGTCGGCGCGGTCGACCAGGCGGGCGACGAAACATCGTTCACCAGCTTCGGCAAGAATGTCTCGGCCTACGCGGACGGCTTCGAGGTCGACAGCCCGATTCCCGGGGGCACGTCGCTCAAGCTCTCGGGCACGTCGATGGCCTCGCCCGCCGTGGCGAATCTTGCGGCCAAACTTTTCTCGATCGATCCTTCGCTCACGCCGAAAGACGTCATCGATCTCATCAAGCAAGGCCTGACGCCGTCCAAGAACGACGCACGCATCCTGCTCATCGATCCCAAGAAGTCGGTGGAACTTCTTAAGGAAAAGATGACAAATCCTGCGTAAATCAAAGTAAAATCGATTGTTACAATTGTGTGACAATCGCAATCTGATCCGCTACAACGATGCCCATGCCCAAACCCACGCGGCGCGCCAAGCGGAAAGGCTCGCCGTTAGGCAAGGAAGTCTCCGCGCTCGCCTGGATCCAGGACGCTTATGGCAATGTGTTGCTCGTCCGGCAGACCGCCGGTCGCAAGCTTTGGTCGCTGCCCGGCGGCAAAGTGCGTGCGCACGAGCCGATCAAGCAGGCCTTGCGCCGCGAACTGGCGGAGGAAATCGGCCTGACGGTGATTTCGGCGCGGGTGATGGACCTGTTCGACCGGCCAGTAAAGGGCGGGCTGGCCATCCTTTTCCAGACCGTCCTGCGGCGGGGCAAGCTCAAGCTCGGCGAGACCGAAATCGAAGCCGCCGCGTTCGTCAATCGGTTGCCCGCGAAGGCGACCCCCTCTGTTCGTTATTTCTGGGCGCGCCATTTCGCGCAGGGGAGCGTCCGCCGCAACGCGCTTGAGCTGTAGTGGCGGGCTGCGGCTGTAGGTTCTTTCATTTCCTCTTCGCGACCGTGAGCGGCGGAAAATGATTCATTTGAATCCACTCATTCAGGCATCGCATCATGGTCGTCAAGGCTTGCAGGCTACTCGGCTTGACCAGAAAAGAAGTCACTCCCAGGTCAAAGGCGCGTTCGACATCTTCGCCTCGCATCGATGCTGTCAGGATGATAATCGCCAGACGTTTGAGCCCCGGTTGGGCCCGCACCCAGGCCAAGACCTCGAAACCATCTTTCCTGGGCATATTCAAGTCCAGCAGCATGACTGTCGGCAGCGGGCACTTATTTCGATCGTCGTAAGGTGCTTCGCCTTTTAGATAGGCGATGGCCTCTTCTCCATTGTGGACCTTTTGGAGTGAAATATCGCATTGAGCCTTTTTGAAGGCCTCGTCCATGAAGACAAGATCGTCTTCGCTGTCGTCCACCAAAAGAATTATTCGTTGAGCACTCACAAAAGAGAAGGATTTCGCAGTTCAAACCAAAAACTGCTGCCTTTGCCGGGATCGGATTTCACACCGACCCGGCCGCCCATGCGTTCAATTCCCTTTTGGACAATCGCCAAGCCAACACCAGTACCGCCATACTTTTCGCCGTCCAGACGGGTAAAGAGCCGGAAGACCTGCGCTTGATGGTCGGGCGCGATGCCAAGGCCGTTGTCTTCCACCCAAACACGGGTGAAGCCCGGCTGCTCCTCCGTTCGTATCCTCACAACCGGCGGCACGTTCGTCTTCGTAAATTTCAGGGCGTTGCTCGTCAGATTGAATAAAACTTGAGTCAAAGTGGTCTCGTGTGCCAGAACGGCAGGCCATGGGCCGGAGCTTTCCACCCGTGCTCCCTTTTCTCGCATATCCTCCTGAAAACGAGAGAGCACCGATTCCACGGCCGTATCCAGATTCACTAAAGTCAGTTCCATCCCCTCCTGGCTGATGCGGCTGAAAGCAAGCAGGTCCATTAGCATGGCATCCATGAATTGCGCCGATTTATTGATGCGATTGGCGTAATGTTGGGCTGTTTCGTTCAAGGCATCGCCAGCCTCGTCTATCAACATCGTTGAAAAAGCCTGCATGGCCCGCAACGGCGCGCGCAGGTCATGTGCAATCGAATAAACGAAGCTTTCCAGCTGTTTGTTTGTCGTGGTGAGTTCCACCGTGCGCTCCGCCACCAATCCTTCAAGTTGTCCGGCTCGATCCGTCAGGTCCGCTTGGGCCGCGCGCAGGGCTTCCTCAGCCTGTTTGCGCTCACCCACTTCAATCATGAGGAGGGCATTCAACGAGTCAGCCGCGGCGGCGAGTTCATGCTGGCGAACTGATCCGAGAATCAACGCCTCGTTCATGGCGATTGTCTTTTCACGAAGCTGTGCGGTCTCGGTTATCTGAATCACGACTCCTTTGGGCCATTTATCGGACATGACCGGCCACATGGTATAAGACCAGAAAAGAGGGTGTGTTTTGGAATGTTCCTCTTCCGTGTGACGAGCGGGCATTCCGGTGCGCAAAACCCGCTCGATCAGTGTCACACATTTGTCGTTCTTGGGTACGACCTCACAAAACGGCTTCCCAATGAGTTCTTCCTTAGGTTTATCGACCAGGTTGCAAAAGGCCGCGTTCGCGTAGTGCATGATTTGGCGGTTCCCCTCCACCAGGGCCATCGGCACGGGCGCATGGTCGGCAATGCCAGTCAATAAGTCGGATCGCTCGCTTCCGGTGTTGGATGTAAGGTGCATATTTACGATGACCTCTATTTTGCTGCCTTGGGTTCCGGCGCGGCCTCATTTTCCTGCGCCTTGCGCGGACCCGTTCGCTGGGGAATTCCGGTGGTCAAACCGTTATAGTCCGTGCGCCGAGGGTGGATGACTACGACGCCCTTGTTCGTGATGACATATTCGCGGATGTCTTTGCTGTGGTTGCCTCCTCGCATTTTAATGACGACCATGACCTTTCGAAGCTGACCGTCGATCTCCACATAACGAAACCGGATGATGTCATCGGTAAGAAACGAAATGGCATAATGACTAAACGGCATCCCGGTAAACGTGTCCTCGACTTCGACGGTACTGAGAATTGTGATTCCGGCTCCGGTCAACGCCCCGATCATGCGGTACAGCGACTCCCGAAAGTCAGCTCGGAACCCGGGCGCCAGCGCCATCTCGAAACCGACCAACGAATCAATGACCAGCCGTTTGGCTCCCACCCTCTTGATCGCGTCCAGGATTTCCTGCATCGTTTCATCCACCGATAGATCAAGAGGACGAAGGTAGAGAGTTTCGAGTGTCCCCTTTTCTTCCGCTGCTTTCAGGTTCAGCCCAAAGGTGCCCGCCCGGTAGGTGTAGCCTTCCGGACGCTCTTCGAAGATGGCCATTATCCCCGGTTCGCCTTGCCGCAACCCTTCGGCGATAAATTGCGTTGCCAAAGCCGATTTGCCGGTGCCCGAAGGACCCGCCAGCAGGAGACTGTCGCCTTCGAGAATACCGCCGCCCAACATCTTGTCCAATTCGGGGACGCCAATGGAAAGATGCCGACGTCGCGCAGACTTTGTCTTGTTGCCAGTCAATCCCAGTGTGCGCGAAAAGGCCTGCAGCCCAAAATTGCCAATGCGCACGGTGTGCAATCCCGGGACCGTTGCCTGGCCACGCAGCTTGATGATCTGCAGCTTGCGGACCACAGAATTTCGTTCCGTGACCTGCGAAAGCCAGAAGATACCGTCGACCATGGTGAAAAGCGAATTGCCGCGAATCTCTTCCTCGACGTATTCGCCGATCAAAAACGTTGTGGCTTCCCAACTGGTTAAAAACTGGGCAAGGCGGTGAATGAACGCCTGGACCTCGACCTCGCCAGCATCGCTGCTGACTTTCCGCGCCAGAGTGCGAAAGGAATCTATCACGACCACTCCGGCGCTAGCCGCGGTGACTTGCTTGATAATTTCCTCCAGCACCGCGTTCAAATCCTTTTCGATCGCCACGTTGGATAGGTTGATAAACTGGACAGCGTTGCCCACTTTGGATTCGTCGAAGAAGGAAAACTGCTGCTGATAGCGCAGCATCTTCAGGACGGGTTCTCCCAGCACGGTAAAATAAAGCGCCGGCCTCTTGGGCGTCGCATTGGCGAAAGCGATTTGATGGGCCAGCGTGGTTTTGCCACATCCGGGCGTACCGCAAATGATATTGAAGGAAAATTCCGAGATGCCACCCCCCAGGATGTCGTCGAGACCGCGCACCCCCGTCGGAAGCTTATGGATCGTGACCTTTGCCGGCTTGTTCCGGACTTTTTTCGGCAATATGGAATTTGCTGTGTTATTTTGTTTTTTCAATTTTATCTCCATTACCGAAATCCAAATCATTTAGCGGAATCTTCGGCCAGACTTCGCGTATCAAGAGCAAGGTTAAAATCTCCCCGATGAAGGCCGCCATCAATCCAAGCAACTGGGCGAGTAGAACGACCCGACCCTCGTGGAACTCGTCCGGAGTGAGTTTGGCGTGAACTTCCTCAAGCCCTTCCAAAGTACCATCCGTTTTCACCTGCACCGCACGCAGCCACGGCACTTCTGAGGTGGCCAACGCGAGGGCTCTCGAGAGCAGGGCCCGAAAGCCCCCATCTCCCATCAGGGTCGACAGGTATGGACGCAACTTGTCAGATACCGGAAACGTCGCCGATTTGTCTGGCCCGGAAGGCTTATTCTGAAGCGTCTCATAATCCATGAGGTGCTTGGCGAAATTCCGCGTTTCTTTAGTGGCTCGATTCATGTGGGACGCTTGCGTGTGGCGGCCCTCTGGAGAGCGTCGCCATCCATCTGCCCTGTTTATGCCTCTGGCTGGGAAGCGATTGGCATTAATTTTATGACCCCCATTAACATTCGACATAAGCGGGCATGGTGGGCATTGCCGCATTCTTCCATAATCGACTTGTCAGTCACATGGGGTATTCACCCCATATAAGGGATGGAAGACTTTAGTATAATCCTGCTTATGGAAGCATTTACGCCAAAGAAGTGATTTAGAGGAAAATCGAGGCGTTAAACTTTCCATACAGTACCCCTAAACGGAGCCGATGATATTAACGCGCCGCGGCTCAATCTACATCAACAACCACTTCTCCTTGCTATCCTCCCCTTCTCAGTCATCGAGTGAAGAAACTCTTGAGCTTCCCGGTTTCTCGTGGAATGAAGCTGATCGCCTCACGGCGATCGAGGCCTACGGAATCCTGGATACGCCTCGGGAGGAAGATTTTGATAATATAGCGAAGCTGGCTGCCGAGATTTGCAATGTTCCCATTGCCATAGTGAATATTGTGGCGGAGGGCAGACAGTGGTTTAAAGCAAAAGTAGGCTTGGATATTCAAGAGACACCGCTCGTCGTCTCGATTTGCAAGTACACGATCGTGCAGCGCGGGGTTCTCGTGATCCCCGACATCACCAAAGACGAACGGTTTAGAAATAACCCCTTGGTTACAGGCGAGCCGCACCTTCGTTTTTATGCCGGGGCCGTCCTGGAAACCCCGGAAGGCCTGCCAATCGGGACCATGTGCGTGCTCGATTACCGGCCCCGGGAATTAACAGACAAAGAAGCCCTTACGCTGAAGATCCTCGCCCGGCAGGTGATGATTCAACTTGAGCTGCGCCGCCTGCTCAAAGCCAAAAGCCGCAGCGAAGAGCAGTTGCGCTCTTCCGTAGACGCGCTGGGGGCTTCCGAGCTGAGTTATCGTCGCCTCTTCGAGGCGGCGCAGGATGGCGTCCTGATTCTGGATGCAAGAAACGGACGCATCGACGACGTGAATCCCTTCCTGATGAAATTGCTGAATTTTTCCCGCAGTGAAATGGTCGGCAAGACGGTCGGAGAGCTTAGTCCGTTTAAAGACATTGAGTCCAATCAAGCCATGCTGGAGCGAGTACAAAAGCAGGGATACGCCCGCTACGAAGACCTGCCCCTGAAAACGAGCGATGGGCGCAGTATCTCCGTGGAATTTGTCTGCAATGTTTATCAAGCCGGGGACAGAAAGGTGATCCAATGCAATATCCGCGACATCACGGAGCGAAAGCGGACGGAAGCGCTTTTCCGACGGCTGGTGGATTCCAATGCCCAGGGCGTTGTTTTTTGGAACATGAGAGGTGATATCACCGGGGCCAACGATGCCTTCCTACGTCTCATGCGTTACGATCGAGACGATCTGGAAGCCGGACTCATCACACGGGCAAAGCTCACTCCACCCGAATATGCCGAACTTGACCGCCGTGCCATTGATCAGATGATCGCCACGGGAGTCTGCGTACCGTATGAAAAAGAGTATGTCCGTAAGGACGGCTCGCGCGTGCCCGTGATTATTGGCGCTTCGGTTTTCGAGGATAGCAAGGAAGAAGGTGTGGCCTTTGTGATCGACCTCACCGAGCCAAAAAAGCTCGAGCAACAATTCCTCCGTGCCCAGCGCATGGAGAGCATTGGCACGCTCGCTGGCGGCATTGCTCATGACCTTAATAACATCCTGTCTCCGATTTTGATGTCCATTGAGGTCCTTAAGCTCACGGCAAGTGACCCCACTGCCAAAAAGACTCTCGAAACGATTGAAGTCAGTTGCAAGCGCGGTGCGGATATTGTCCGGCAGGTGCTCTCGTTCGCCCGGGGTGCGGAAGGTGAAAGGATCGAAATCCATCTCAAGCATCTCTTGAATGATCTTGAAAATATCATTAAGGATACCTTTCCGAAAAACATTCGGCTGCAGTTCTCCATTTCCGACGACATCTGGACAATTTTTGGCGATCCCACCCAAGCGCATCAGATTCTCCTGAACCTTTGTGTGAACGCACGCGATGCCATGCCCAATGGAGGCAGTTTGGTAGTCACTGTCGAAAACTGTGTGCTTGATGAACAGTCCGCAGCGATGAATCCCCAGGCCAAAGCCGGGCGCTACGTTCAGATCGACGTGGCCGACTCAGGAATAGGCATGCCAGCAGCGGTTCTCGATAGGATTTTCGAGCCTTTCTTCACCACGAAGGAACTGAATACTAGTACCGGTCTGGGTCTGTCCACCGTCATGGGCATCGTGAAAAGCCATCACGGCATCATAAATGTCGACAGCGAACTTGGCAGAGGCACGACTTTCAAGATTTATCTGCCAGCCATGGCCATCTCCTCGGAAACTACCAAGGAATCTTCGGAACTGGTCAGTTTGCCGCGCGGAAACGGCGAAACCATTTTGGTAGTTGATGACGAAGTGTCCATTCTGAACATCGCCAGCCAGACATTACAGACCTTCGGCTACCGGGTTTTGACCGCTACAGATGGAGCGAAGGCCGTCGCGATTTACGCGCAACACCTGAACGAGATCGCCGTCGTCCTGACCGATATGGCCATGCCAAGGATGGATGGCCCGCTCACCATTCGAGCTCTAACGCAAATCAATCCAAGGATTAAAATCATTCCCACGAGCGGACTCAATGCAAACGACAAGCTGGCGGAAGCATCCGGAACCAGCGCCAAATATTTTCTGCCAAAGCCCTACACAGCGGCCACCCTGCTCAAAGCGATTCAAGCGATTTTGGAAAAACCGCCTGACTAGGCGACTCGAGAGATGCGGCATTACAATTCATATTACCGCCGCTCGGCCTGATTCGGGACAGTGGGGTGTATACCCCATGGCATCAGCAAGTTATTCGGTTTAATCTTGGTCGTGAAAGTCAATTTCAAGAAAACATTTCGATACTTCACCGTTCCATCTGGAAAGGTGAAAATGGAATGTTCTTCGGAAAATGGCAAATATCATGACCTTAATATCAACCGCAATTAGGGTGAATTACTCGATAGCGATGGGGTAGATAGCTGTGTGCCTATTGTTATAAATTGCTGATCCAGGACTAAAATGAACAAATGGACTATCTCTCGCCGGATAAAATTTTTACTAGCAATCATTATTTTATTAGTCATTTTCGATGATGTTTTTGCCTGGTGGATCGACAAGCATTTGGATTGGATCGGAAATATAGTGACTCAACGAGAGGAAGCGGTGATGAACACCACCGACCGCATGCGACATGACCTGTCGCAAACAAGCGGGAGTCTCTCCCTCCTGCTTCTCAATTCCCAGAATGACGCGGAAATGAAATCCAAACTTGATGCGGAGGACGACCGTGCGAAAGCCCTTGATAATCTCAGTTCATTGGTGAAGGAGCAACCGGATTTACTTAAGGGCGTGCAAGGCGTGCGCGACTTTGACATGAAGACATTTCAGCCGGTGGTCGACAATATTCTGGATACTGAAAACAAGGATCCAGCGGCGGCAGTGAAACTTTATACCGAGGGTTACCTGGCTGATTACAAACAATATATTGAGTTGCTGGACAATATGGACGATCAGACCTTAAAGGAGGGAAAAGATGAGCTGGAAAAGTCCAACGAAACCCAACTCTACCAGTACATTTCCAATGCCATCGTCCTGGGTTTGATTGTATTCCTGGGCGTCAATATCTTGCAGATGATCGAGGTCCTCAAGGGTCTGACGGACAACATGCGGGAATCGGGCATCCGGGTGAATTCTTCCGTGGTGGAAATTGCCGCGACGGGCAAGCAGCAACAGGCGACGGCCAACGAAACGGCGGCAACCGTTTCCGAAATCGGAGCCACCGCCAAGGAAATAACGGCCACGGCGAAGGAATTGGGAAAAACAGTGGAAGAGGTAAACAAGATGGTTGAACAAACCTCTGGATTCGCCGATACCGGGCAAACCAGCCTCGGACGAATGGAGGAAACCATGCGTCATATCAAGGAGGCGGGAGAGTCCATCAATGCCAGGCTGACGGCGTTGAGCGAGAAGGCGGGAAATATCAACCAGGTTGTCGCCACGATCACCAAGGTGGCCGACCAGACGAATCTGCTTTCCCTGAATGCGGCGATCGAAGCCGAAAAGGCCGGTGAATATGGCCGTGGCTTTTCGGTGGTGGCGACGGAAATCCGACGTCTGGCCGATCAGACAGCGGTGGCGATGTACGATATCGACAAGACGGTAAAAGAGATGCAATCAGCCGTTTCCGCGGGCGTGATGAGCATGGATAAATTCTCCGAGGAAGTGCGCGGCGGCGTGCAGGAAATCCAGCAGGTTGGCACGCAGTTGACCCAGATCATCCAGCAGGTCCAAGCATTGACGCCGCGCTTCGAAACGGTCAACGAAGGCGTGCAAGTGCAGGCCACCGGGGCGCAACAAATCAGCGAGTCGTTACTGCAGTTGAGCGAGGCGGTGCAGCAGACCGTCGAGTCACTGCGCCAATCGAATGTCGGCATCGAACAATTGAAGGAAGTATCGGAGCGTTTAAAATCAGGGCTGGAGCAATTCAAAGTGTAGAAGAAGGGACATTATGCTGTTTCTTCTGTTCCAGATCGGCAGAGATCGTTATGGACTGGAGGCGAGCCAGATTGTCGAGATCGTGCCGCTGGTGACTTTGAAGAAAATTCCCAAGTCACCACAGGGAGTGGCCGGGATCTTTAATTACCACGGCACGCTGGTTCCGGTGATCGATTTAGGTGAGGTCGCCACAGGACAATTCACGGCGCCTCGTCTCAGCTCGCGCCTCGTCCTGGTGAATTATCCGGTCAACGCGGAGAAGCAGCATGTTCTCGGTTTGATGGTGGAAATGGCAACGGAAACCATCCACTTGGACCCGGCGGAGTTTAACCGTGCGGGCGTCGATGTGCCGGAGGCTCCTTTTTTAGGACCGGTAGCCAGGGACTCGCGCGGACTCATTCAACGGATCGAGGTGAAAGATTTACTGCCGGATGACCTACGGGACCGTTTATTCAACTCAACCGAGGAACATACCTGTGGTGCTCGCTGAAATAGAACGCCTGCTTGCGCAAACCATCGGTCTGGATGCCGCCTCGGTTGGGCTGACCACCATCGAGCGGGCCATTCAGTCGCGCATGACCGCCTGTGGGTTGAAAAGCCAGCCTGGTTATCTGGAAAAAATTCAGTCGTCGGCCACGGAACTCCAGGAGTTGATCGAGGCGGTGGTTGTTTCAGAGACTTGGTTTTTTCGTGATCAGGAAGCATTCGCCGCTTTGGGAGACTTCGTCATTCACGAATGGTTGCCAACCCATTCAGCCAATAAACTGCGGTTGCTGAGCATCCCCTGCGCAACCGGCGAGGAGGCTTACTCCATGGCCATGACCTTGGATGGAATTGGCCTGTCCTCGGACAGTTTCCAAATCGATGCCGTGGATATCAGCGAGAGGGCGCTGATGCGGGCCCGCAAGGCGGTCTACAGCAGAAATTCATTTCGCGGTAAGAACCTTGAATTTCGGGATCGCTATTTTGAAACGGACCTCCATGGGTCGCATTTGTCGAACGCTATTCGCAAGCGGGTGCTTTTCCAGCAGGGAAACCTGCTTAGTCCTGATTTCTTTCCAGGATCGCATCACTTTCATTTTATCTTCTGCCGCAATCTACTGATCTATCTCGACTTGCCCGCGCAAACTCGCGCGATCCAGACCTTGAAGCGCCTGCTGACTCCGGAAGGACTGCTTTTTGTCGGCCCGGCGGAGGCCGCTCTCATGGTGAATCACCATCTCGTTTCAGCCCGGCGTCCGATGGCATTCGCGTTCCGCCACGGTTCGCTCTTTCCGCAGAAACCGCCGGTAGAGAAAAAGATATTCCGGATTCAGAAAACACCGCTCGCGCCACTCCCGCCTTTTTTCAAACCAAAACATCGTTTGAAGACCGAGCGGGTCGCTCTCACGCCTGCCCGTCCCGTTGTATCCGGCAAAATGGGGATTGATTTGAAACTGGCCCACCAGTTTGCGGACGAAGGACGGATGGACGAGGCGGTCAGGGTCTGCGAAGGCTATCTGAAAAGGCATCCTTCTTCGGTCGAAGCGCTTTATCTGCTCGGGGTGATTTATGACGCGACCGGCAACCTCGAAAAAGCCCGCGCTTACTATCGCAAGGCGCTTTATCTCAATCCGGAGCATTACGAATCGTTGATGCACCTGGCCTACGCCGCGGAAAAGGACGGCGATGCGGCCACGGTCCAAAACCTGCGGGCCCGGGCGCATCGGGTGAAAGAAAGGATGCCGCATGTTTGATGCGCTTTCGATCAACGATTGTTGGAATACAATCGGCATTTGGGGCAACGCCGAATGCCCTGAGTTGAAGAAACATATTCACTGCCGCAACTGCCCGGTCTATTCGGCCGGCGCGAGAGAGATGCTCAATGTGGAGCTGCCCCTCCATTACCTCGATGAATGGACGAATTTCGTTGCCCGTGAAAAGGAGATCAAGGAACCCGACATCCATTCCACCGTCATTTTTTGCATCGGATCGGAATGGTTTGCCCTTTCCACCCGGGTGTTCAAGGAGGTAGCGGAGTTGAAAACCATTCACTCCTTACCGCACCACCGTCAGGGACTCATTCTCGGTATCGTCAATGTCCGGGGAGAATTGCTGGTTTGTATTTCGCTCGCCCACGCCCTCGGTCTGGAAAAAAAACCGGAGAACGCAGGCCATGAAAAGAAGCGGATGGCGCAACATCGTTTGCTGGTAATCAGCGATGAAGGAAGACGTTTGGTATTTCCGGTGGATGAAGTGGGTGGCATCCACCATTTCAGCCCGAAAGAGGTAAGGCAAATTCCGGCGACCTTGGCCGGCGTGGCCGCGGTGCATACGACCGGAGTGCTGTCGTGGCGGAACAAGTCGGTGGGCTGTCTGGATGAACAATTGTTGTTTTACACCTTGAACAAGGGGCTGTCATGAGTGACGACGACCTCAGCAATTATTCGATGCACGATTTGTTTCGGATCGAAGTCGACAATCAATCGAAAATCTTGACCGCTGGCCTTCTATCATTGGAACGCGATAGCCAGGCAGCCGGGGAGCTGGAAGTTTTGATGCGGGCGGCGCATTCCTTGAAGGGCGCCGCCCGCATTGTCGACCGGGGCACTGCGGTGCGGGTCTCCCATGCGATGGAGGACTGTTTTGTCGCCGCGCAAAAGGGCACGGTCATCCTAGGGAAAAACCAGATCGATCTTTTGCTGGGCGGAGTCGATCTGCTCGTCAAGATTTCGCAGACACTGGAATCGGCTACAGCTCAATGGGAAAATGAACGAAAGGACGAAATCGATTCCTTTGTGGCAACGTTGGGCGGCTTTCTCAAAGGCTTGAGTAACGAGGCTGCCCCGGAAGCTGAGTCGGACCCGATCCCGCCCGAAAAGGTGCCCGATCCTGAACGCAGTGATGCGGGCCTTCCCAACGTCGATCGCGTCCTGCGCGTTACCGCGGACCATCTTAATCGCCTGCTTGGTCTGGCGGGCGAATCCCTGGTCGAATCGCGCCGCTTGGGGCCATTCGCCGATTCCCTTCTACGCCTGAAACGACAACACGGCACGCTGCTTCACCTGCTGGATGGCTTGCGCGAAACCATGTCCACGCAGGAGAGAAGTGAACAGGTCCAAATGCGAATGGCGGCGCTGCAGGAGAAGATGCTGGAATGCCGGCAGTTCCTGGGAGATCGCCTGGGTGAATTGGACGTATTTGAACAGCGTTCGACCAACCTTTCCTATCGTCTCTATGACGAGACGTTGGCTTGCCGGATGCGCCCTTTTGCCGATGGCATTCACAGTTTCCCGCGAATGGTGCGAGACCTAGGCCGTTCTCTCGGCAAGGAAGTGAAATTGGAGATCGTCGGCGAAACAACCAGCGTCGATCGCGACATGCTCGAAAGACTGGAGGCGCCCCTGGTCCATCTGCTGCGCAACGCGGTGGATCATGGCATCGAATTTCCCGGGGAACGCGTCCAGGCCGGCAAAAAAAGCGAGGGAGTCGTGCGGCTCGATGCACGACACAATGCCGGCATGTTGCAGGTGACCGTTTCCGATGACGGTGCGGGAATCGACCCGGCCGTTCTGCGACAGGCCGTGCTCGAAAGGAAGCTCGTCGGTGATGAGATCGCCGCGAAGTTGAGCGAAACGGAATTATTCGAGTTCCTTTTTCTGCCGGGCTTCACCCTGAAAAAAGCCATCACCGAAATTTCGGGCCGCGGGGTGGGGCTGGATGTGGTGCAAAACATGATCAAGCAGGTACGGGGAACGGTGCGGGTGTTTTCCGAGCCGGGAAAAGGAACGCGGTTTCAGCTGCAACTTCCGCTCACTCTTTCGGTTGTGCGCACCTTGCTGGCGGACATTGGCGGCGAGCCGTATGCCTTTCCTCTCGCCTACATCACCCGCACGTTAAAACTGCCAAAAGCCAGGATAGAGATATTGGAAGGGCGCCAGCATTTTAATTTCGATGGACGACAGATCGGTTTGGTGACGGCTCATCAAATCCTGGGTCGCGGTGATTCCAGTTTCCGGGGCGAGGAACTGTCGGTCATCGTGGTGGGCGACCAGACTCACTCGTATGGAATCGTGGTGGACCGTTTCCTCGGTGAGCGCGAACTGGTGGTGCATCCTCTCGATTCCCGGCTCGGCAAAATCAAGGACATCAGCGCGGGCGCCTTGATGGAGGACGGGGCGCCGGGGCTCATTGTTGATGTTGAGGACATGGTTCACTCCATCGGCAAGCTGATTTCCGGCGGCGCCTTGACCAAGGCAGCGAGGCAGGAGGGCGGCGCAGCGGCCCAAAAGAGAAAGAGAGTCCTGATCGTGGATGATTCCCTGACGGTGCGTGAGCTCGAACGCAAACTTTTGAGCAGCCACGGCTATGAAGTCGAGTCGGCAACAGATGGGATGGACGGTTGGAATGCCGTGCGCACGGGCCATTTTGACCTGATCATAAGTGACGTCGACATGCCGCGCATGGATGGCATCGAATTGGTGACGTTGATCAAGAAGGACGCCAATACGAAATCATTGCCCGTCATGATTGTGTCCTACAAGGACCGGGAACAGGACCGTCAACGGGGGCTGGAAGCCGGAGCGGATTATTATTTAACCAAGGGCAGTTTTCACGATGAGACGCTGCTCAATGCCGTCAAGGACCTGATCGGGGAACCTGTCCAATGAGAATTGCCATCGTCAATGACCTATCGATTGCGATTGAAGCCATTCGTCGCGTACTGGTGCCGGCTGGGCATGAGATAGCCTGGGTGGCGCGAACTGGAGTTGAGGCGATAAAAAAATGCGCAAGAGATACGCCCGATTTAATCCTGATGGATTTAATCATGCCGGAGATGGATGGAGCGGAAGCAACCCGCCGCATCATGGCCGAATCGCCGTGCCCCATTCTGGTGGTTACGGCCCTCGTGGAGGGCCATCAGGAAAGAGTATTCGAGGCATTGGGAGCCGGGGCGCTCGATGCGGTCAAGACACCGGTCCTGGGGGCGACCGATTCCCAAGGCCCGGCGATGTTGCTGAACAAAATTGACATGTTGGGAAGGCGGATCAACGCCCCCACTCGCACACAAACACTCCCTTCCTTGCTCGTGCCCACGGATTCAATCGCAGCCAAACGGAAGCAATTGGTCGCCATCGGCGCCTCGGCCGGAGGACCGATAGCTTTGGTGGAAATACTGGGCAGTTTGCCGGAAGATTTTCCCGCCGCGATCGTGATCATCCAGCACGTGGACGCCCAGTTTACCCAAGGTTTGGCCGATTGGTTGAGCCAGCATTCGCGCCTCCCGGTGCGATTGGCGTATGAGGGAGACAAGCCCGCGGCGGGAACGGTCTTGATGGCAAGCACGTCGGACCACCTGGTCTTCCTCAATGCGGATACCCTGGGTTATACATCGGACCCGGTCGACGCCATTTATCGCCCGTCGGTCGATGTATTTTTCAAAAGTGTGGCCAAGCACTGGCGCGGGAAAGTTGCCGCGGTGCTTCTGACCGGCATGGGGCGCGATGGCGCCAAAGGACTCAAGGTGCTGAGGGAAGCAGGCCATCACACCATCACCCAGAATCGCGCCACCAGTGCGGTTTACGGGATGCCGCAGGCGGCCGCCACGTTGGAAGCAGCTGTTGAAATTCTGCCTTTGAATCAAATTGGGGCCGCGTTGCAGAGGATCTTTATTCCTCCCTCCCTCAAACCAGCAACAACCTTATGAGACATATTTTTGAGAATCAAGCGGAGCCAAAAAACTCCATGGAATATAAGGTCATGGTTTTGCTGGTCGATGACCAGGCCATGATTGGTGAAGCCGTCCGGCGCCAGTTATCGAATATGCCGAATATAGATTTTCATTACTGCTCGAATGGCGCTGAAGCTGTTTCGTTGGCTAGCGATATCAATCCTACTGTCATTTTGCAGGACCTCATTATGCCAGGAATAGATGGCCTGGCCCTGGTACGCCAGTTTCGTGAGAATCCCGAGACGAAGAATATCCCGATCATCGTTCTTTCGACCAAGGAAGATCCCCTGACGAAAAGCCAGGCGTTCTCGGCCGGAGCCAACGACTACCTGGTCAAGTTGCCCGACAAGGTCGAACTAATTGCCCGCGTCTGTTACCACTCCCGGGCCTACCTGAACCAGTTGCAGCGAGATGAAGCTTATCGCGCCCTGCGTGAAAGCCAGCAGCAACTGGTGGACAGCAACCTGGCGCTTATTTCCCTGAACCAAAAACTGGAGGAAGCCACGCAGGCCAAGTCTCAGTTCCTGGCCACCATGAGCCATGAAATCCGGACGCCGATGAATGGGGTGATCGGCATGACAACCTTGTTGTTGGATACCGAATTGATGGATGAGCAGCGCGACTTTGTTGAAACCATTCGGAGCAGCGGCGAGGCGCTGCTCGCGATTATCAATGATGTGCTTGATTTTTCAAAAATCGAATCGGGCCGCATGGAATTGGAAAGCCATCCTTTTGAACTACGCACGTGCATAGAAGAAGCCTTGGATTTGCTCGGTCCCAAAGCCACCGAGAAAAAACTCGATCTGGGTTACATCGTGGAAGATTCGATACCGCTGACCCTTTCCGGCGACATCACCCGACTCAGGCAGGTTCTCGTCAATCTTATCGGCAACTCCATTAAATTTACCGCTCACGGTGAAGTCGTTCTCTATGTTTTTAAGGATGATTCTATAACATCCAACTCTCCAGGAATCCTTACCCTACACTTCGCCATTCGCGATACGGGCATCGGCATTCCCAAAGAGAAACAGGGCTTTCTGTTTAAATCATTCAGTCAGGTTGACGCCTCGACGACGCGTAAATATGGAGGCACCGGCTTGGGATTAGCCATCTGTAAACGTCTCGTTGAATTGATGGGTGGCACTATCTGGATGGACAGTGCTGTTGGCAAGGGATCCACCTTCCATTTTACCATTCAATCGACATCGATTAACGACAGCGTAACGGAAAAGCAACCTCTTGCTTTAAAACTAGCCAATAAAAACATTCTAATTGTGGAAGACAACCCCACGAACGCTCAAATTCTGACCCATTTCACCGAAAGCCAGGGCATGCTCCCCGAGGTGGTCGGCAACAGCTCGGAGGCATTGGATCGCTTGCGGTCCGATAAGACCTGCGACCTCGTCATCCTCGATCAACAATTGCCGGATATGGATGGGCTGAAATTGGCCGAGGAGATTCGCCGCCTTCCTGGCCGTCAAGCGTTGCCGTTGATTCTATTATCTTCAACCCGTTTGCGGCCCAAGGATAGCAGGGCAATGGCGATAGGTATTTCCAATATCATTTACAAGCCGATCCGGCACAGCCAGCTGTTTGGTGCACTGAACAGCGCATTTGAAAGTCAGTCCCAAGGCAGGAAAGTCCCGCCGCCTCCAGTGTTTGACATCACGCTTGCCTCGCGCCTTCCTTTACGTCTTTTGCTGGCGGACGACAACCATATCAATCTCAAGGTGGGGCAGCGTTTCCTCGAAAAAATGGGTTATGGCGTGGAAATGGTAACCAACGGCCTTGAAGTACTCCATGCGCTGGAAAAGGATCCTTACGACATCGTTTTCCTGGATGTGCAAATGCCCGAAATGGATGGCTATGAGACAGCCCGAAGAATCTGTCAAAAATGGGGCCAACGAAGACCCAAACTCATCGCGATAACGGGAAACGCTCTCCACGGCGACCGGGAAAAATGTTTAGAGGCCGGCATGGACGATTATATTACCAAGCCGATTCAGGCCAAAGAGATGGAAACCATTCTCCTGCGTTGGGGAAAACAAATCTGAGTCGATAAGTAATTTTCGGGCGAAGGACCAGGCGTGGCGGCTCTTTCCGAGTCAGGTCGAAGGTCGACGGCTACCACTGCGCGCGCGTAAAAACGCCGCCTCATCGTATGCGCATTCCCATTCCCACGGAATTTCGTCTATACTCGACTCTCACCTTGCCATGACCCGGTCCTCCCAACTTTTCGCCGAGGCGCTGCGCTATCTGCCCGGCGGCGTCAACTCCCCCGTGCGCGCGTTCCGCGCCGTGGGCGGCGAGCCCTTCTTCGCACAGCGGGCCTATGGCGCACGCGTCGAGGATGTCGATGGCCGCGCCTATATCGACTACGTCGGCTCGTGGGGGCCGGCCATCCTCGGCCACGCACCGCCCGCCGTCATCGCCGCCGTGCAGGAAACGGCCAAGGCCGGCACCAGCTTCGGCATTCCCAATCCGCTGGAAGTCGAACTGGCGCGCCACATCTGCGAGGCCGTCCCCTCCGTCGAAAAGGTGCGCATGACCAACAGTGGTACCGAGTCAACCATGACCGCCATCCGTCTCGCGCGCGGCTACACGCGTCGCGACAAGCTGATAAAATTCGAGGGCTGCTACCACGGCCACGTCGATTCGCTGCTGGTCAAGGCCGGCTCCGGCGCGCTCACGCTGGGCCAACCCGACAGCGCAGGCATTCCCGCCGCGCTCGCCGCGCTGACGCTCACGCTGCCCTTCAACGATCTCGATGCGGTGCGCGCCGCCTTCACGCAGCATCGCAACGAAATCGCAGCCGTCATCCTCCAGCCGATTCCCGCCAACGCAGGCCTGATCCCGCCCCAGCCCGGCTTTCTCGAGGCGCTGCGCCAGCTCTGCACCGAGCATGGCACGCTGCTCATTTTCGACGAGGTCATGACCGGCTTCCGGCTTGGCCCCGGCGGCGCGCAGGAATTACTCGGCGTGCGCCCCGACCTGACGTGCCTCGGCAAGGTGATCGGCGGCGGCCTGCCGGTCGGGGCCGTGGGCGGAAGCGCCGCCATCATGGATTTTCTCGCGCCGGTCGGCCCCGTCTATCAGGCCGGCACGCTCTCGGGCAATCCGCTCGCGATGGCCGCGGGCCTGGCGCAGTTGCGCATCCTCAAGGCGGAAAACATTTACGCGCGGCTGGAAAAACTCGGCGCGTTGCTCGAGACCGAGACGCGCGCGGCGCTTAAGGCCGCCGGGCTCGACTACGCGTTTTACCGCTACGGCTCGATGTTCTGTCTCTTCTTCACACCCGGGTCGGTGCGCAATCTCGACGACGCGAAGAAGGCCGACCTGCCGCGCTTCGCCCGCTTCTTTCACGCCTTGCTCGACGCGGGAATCTACATCGCGCCGTCGCAATTCGAAACCGGCTTCATCAGCGCCGCGCACACCGAGCAGGACATCGAGGAAACCGCCCGCCAGATGCGCGAGGCCCTGCGGGGGTAAGCGAGTTCCCTGCGCTTACTGCGCCGCGCTGGCGGCGAACTCCGAGATACCGATGGCGGCCAGCGCGTCGTGGCTGAGATTTTGAATGCGCATCGGGTTGTTCTCGATTCTCGCCAGGGTCAGGATGCCTTCGTAGAGGCTGAGCAGAGCGCGCGCTTTTGCCTCCGCGTCACCACGCTCGATTTCCCCGCGCACCTGGCCCTCCGCGATCGCGTCGGTGAATGTCTTCTGCATGTGCGCGAGGAAGGCGACAATGCGCGTGCGGATGCGTTCGTCCTGCGTGCAAATTTCCGCGCCGAAAGTGAAGAGCGGGCAACCGAGCAGCTGGCCGCTGCGGCGGTGAACGTCGAGCTGGATTTGCGCCACGAAATCGAGATAGCGCCGCAACCGCTCGACGGGAGAGGCATCGGAGTGAAAGAGCTTGCTGATGATCTTCTCGCGCTCGCGCCACCACGTATCGATCGCCGCCACGGCCAAGTCCGATTTGGACTCAAAGAAATAATAAAAGCTGCCCTTCTTGACGCCCGCGCGCTCGCAGATTGCCTCAATCGTCACCGCGCCGTAGCTGTATTCGCAAATCAGGCTGTAGGCCGCGTCCATCAGGCGTTGGCGCCCATCGCTCGTTCTGCCCATGAGGCCAACTTAGCCAACCCCTCCTAATAAACAATGCCTGCGTTGAACCGTTGGCCCTGACCGGTCCATCAGGCCGCATCAGCATGGATAAATGACACTAAAACGAGCGCAGCCACTTCGCCTCATAAAAAGTATGGCATCGAGCTGAATTGTTTGCGTAGCTGCCATAATGGCGTATCCTCGCGGCGTCCGGCACACCGCCGGCCATTCCTCCCTTCGGTTATCCCTATGAGAGCGGCAGTTCTATTTCTCGTCCTCGGCATTTTTTTACCGAACATGCGGGCCGTCGCTGCTGGATCAGTGCCCCTTTCGCACAGCGTTCAAGCAGTCGATAGTGTCCCTCCGTCGCCGGCCGAACCGCATAAGGCCTATATTTCCCGGGGGACCCTGCGCCCGGACGAGCTGGCGCAGACGCTCAATTTTGAAGTCGTTTTGCAAATGCGAAACTTCAGCGAACTCCAGGGACGCGTCGCCAAGGGAGAGCGAATTTCCGTCGCGGAAATGGCGTCGAAATATCAACCCGCCGCAGCGGATTACCAGACGATCGTCAACTGGCTGACCCAGGAGGGATTCACCATCCGCAAACAGGACCCGAACCACTTGGCCGTCTTTGCCAGCGGCAAGGTCAGCGAATTGAAGACAAAGCTCTCCATGACCTTCGCCCGCGTGACGCAGGACGGAACCGAATATACCTCGGCCATCTCCGCGCCGGTTGTCCCGACCACGATCGGCAATGTGCTGGTGGGAATCAATGGCCTCCAGCCCCATCTGCGCATGCACCACCACATCGTTAATTCGGTCAGCGGTGCCGGCGCGCCTTTTGAACCGAGCCAGCTCGCCCAAGCCTACGACGCTACGACTCTTTATAACGACAACATCACGGGCTCCGGACAGACCATCGCGATCGTCATCGACGCCTTGCCGGCAATGAGCGACCTGACCGAGTTCTGGACCGATTTTGGCGTGAATCGCGGAAGCAGCACCGTCACGTTCATCCAGGTTGTGGCCGGCACACTGCCCGCGCCCTCGGCGGAGGAGACGTTGGACACGGAATGGAGCAGCTCCATCGCCCCGGGCGCCAACGTGCGCGTTTACGCCACGTTGGACCTCGAATTTTCGGACACCGACCAAGGCTACGCGCAAGTTTACAGCGACGTCACGACGAATCCATCACTTAACATCCACCAGATGTCGATGAGCTACGGCGCAGCCGAATATTACGAGGCCGACAGTCAACTCACCACGGATGATCAATATTTTGCGGAGCTGACCGCAGCGGGCGTGACCGTCTTCGCGTCCTCGGGCGACGAAGGGGCGTCACCCTCCTCCTCAGGGAATGCCAATGGCCGTCACGCCACGCCGGAAAATCCGGCATCGGATCCCTATGTCACCGGCGTTGGCGGCACATCCCTCACCGTTGACGCCAACGGCAACGAAAGTTCCGAGGTTGTCTGGAACGACAGCGCCATCAGCAAGGGCGCGACCGGAGGAGGCGTCAGCACCTTTTTTGCCAAGCCTTCCTGGCAAACGGGGACCGGCGTCAGCACGACTGCCAATCGGCAAGTGCCCGACATCGCCGCCGCCGGCGATCCGGAGACCGGCGCCTACGTGATCCTGAATGGCCAAGGCTACGAATACGGCGGCACCAGCTGGAGCAGTCCGACCTGGGCCGGCTTTTGCGCGCTCCTCAACCAGGCTCGCGCCAACACCAGCCTGGGATCACTGGGTCTGCTGGGTCCTTATCTTTATCCGTTGATCGGCACGGCCAACTTCCGCGACATCACCAGCGGAAACAATGACTACGAGAGCAGCCGCGGCTTTGGTTATAACGCCGGAATCGGCTACGACCTCTGCACCGGTTGCGGCGTGCCGGACGTCACGGTCCTCGCCAAGACGCTCAGCGGCTCGACCACGCTCGCGCCCAATCTGGTCGGCGTCGCCTCGGTCCAGTCCCAGGGTGGGACGACCTACGCGCTTCCCCTTCCGCTGACGGGCACGGAAGGCGTGGAATGCCGCGAGATCAAGGGCTCGCTGCAGTTGGTCTTCAC
>Ga0182024_10003611_pt1 | contig 36599 bp, 29 predicted proteins | sample P32metaG_FD_120480 | JGI IMG/M metagenome (GOLD analysis project Ga0182024, IMG submission 120480) | Permafrost microbial communities from Stordalen Mire, Sweden - P3-2 metaG (Illumina Assembly) | ecosystem: Environmental > Terrestrial > Soil > Wetlands > Permafrost | place: Sweden: Stordalen...
CACGGAGTGTTGCTTCGGGGTCGTTCAGCAGTTAGAACGGCTCAGAATCACTTCTTCTCCACGCCGCAAAAAATCAAATATAGAGTTAAGGGATACTCGAAACCGCATTTCTTCAACAAACTGTTAGAAACGATCTGGCTTTGCCCCAATTCTGCCTGCCCCTCTAAGCAGCACTAAATCTCGTGACGTGTTTATACAACGCTGTTCTCTTGTTGTTCATCGACCGGCACAAAGGCTCCCGAGCGCTACTGCTAGAGCGAAACGGTTGGCGCTACATTCTCTTTCCTGCGCGCCAGCCAAGACCTAATCAACACGGCCACTCTTTCCGCCCCTAGCACGTTCAGACCCATGAGCCGCGGAAGAATCTGCTGCATTGCCTGAACCAACGCGATTCCGGATACTCGTTTGTCAAGATGCTCCAAAACATTCATTAGAATTTGATCTTGGTAGGAGATGATGCCTTCTTCGAATATCCGAGCGATATACTGAGCAAGCAGACTTAACGAGTCCCTGGGCGAAATGCCCTCATCCTCGAATGATTCTAACACCTGGTTGAGGGGCCATCTTTTCGGATCCCCGTTAGCGAGAGAGTGAGCCGCCATCAATGAAGCGATGTTGAGGCTGGTGAAGTAATATCCGTATCCCGAAAGTCTTGCGGAAGCATCAAGAAATACTTGTACGTCTGCTGCACCTGCGTCCGCCAGGGACTGAAAATAGACCTGCGTCCAGATTCGGCGAGCGCCGAATTCCTTCTGTGCCAAGCCAGCCAGCACGAGATCGTCCGTCCACAAAATTCTCCCCGGTTCCGCGGCCAACACGATACTTTCCGCTCCGTGTTGACCAAATGCCTTTACCAGAATCTCGCGCTTGTTTGGTTCGAGTGCTGCAAGACCCGGGCACACCACGATCAGGCAGAACTTCTTAAGGGCCTCCGTAACTTCTCGCAGCTGTCGAATTCGATTCTGCCTTTCGTCCTCCGTCTGTTCCACCAAAAAGTATCGTCCGTCACGCTTACCCAGAATTCCGCGCTCTTCGGGTTGCTCGCTTTCATCGATTATCAGCCGCTCGAGCTCCAACATTGTGCCCCGCGATACGAACAATGTCGTGGAGCTGTTTTCCAAGATAGCTAGGGCATTCAGAATTGATATGGTTGCAATCGCTGTAAGATCGAGTACGACGCCCTTTGCCACTTGTAATCCGGCCAGGGCTTCGCTGCGCTCGTGCGGAGAACCGAAACAACATTTGATCCTGAAACCGGGTCTTCCACTCAAATGACAAATAACTTCGAACGCATTCTGGCCTACCGATGTCCCAAGAATATGCAAGGACACTGGCTGTGAGGCATACGCATCTAGCAGTCGTCCGGTTGCTTCTTCTCGTCGGTCTAGCATCGAGAGAATTGGGCTGAGATCCAAGTCTTTCGTGTCGGGCCCAGCGCCTATCGGAAACACCCGCACCATCTCGACGCCCGGAACTCTTGGAAATCGCACTTGCCAAAAGCTCAAACAGTCCTGATAGCGATACACATACTTGCTTAGAATTTGTTTGATGGTTGCCGTCCGGCTTGACACATCGCTCGCCGCCAGCGCAAAGCTGTCTCCGATTCTCTTCCCATCTAGCTCTTTAGAAAGAAAATGCGCCGGACCAATTTCGTTCATGCGCTCGTCCGGCTTGTTTATGTCCTCAATAATCCGCCATTGTTCCTGCTCAGTTCCCGTCTCAACAAAACAGATGGCGGCTCCCGGCCGAGCCTCTTCGAAGCTAGGGATGTCGGGTCGATTCTGCAAAGGCAGGAACGCAGCAAGATAGGCCCGATGAGCGTCCGGCTCCGAGAAATGTTCGCGCAACAGCTGATACGCGTACTTAAGCGCACCATCCGCGTTGCCTCCCTCCACCATAACGCGAACGGCGAGTGGCCAATTGCCCGAGGGGATTTCCTCCGGTTGGGGAGCCATGTCCGTTCTCGCATCAACCAAATCCTTGCGGCCGAGTTGCAAGCCCAAAGCCGACCGCTGAAGTCTTATCAGATTGGCGTTTGGATGCCGGGTCAAATATTGGTCCAGAATCGCAACGGCGCCATCTGGATCATACGTTTGAAGAATGCTCGCCTCATGGGAAAGTAAACTCTCGTCCTCGAAACCCGACGATCGCAAAGCTCGACACACATCGAGAATCACGTCGTGCCTTTTCAATCGCGCAGCGCAATCGATGAGTCGACGAGTGTCCGAGGTCAAGCTCGTCCTCGAAGCGATGCGTTGCCAAACGGGCAGGGCGTCCTTGTGGCGCCCCAGCTCCGCCAAAAGCAGTCCCAAAATCCTAATATCTTCGGACTTGGAGGAGTCGTTCAGCAAACCCATTGCCTCATCTGCATGCCGAATCGCCTCTTCTCGGTTTTCTTGCAAGAGCGAGTTTTTCGCCCGAAAGGTCGCCATGGCCATTGCCGAGACGGCCATCTTAGGGAGACGTGAAACGAATTCCCCACTTTGGACGGCGCCGGCATCCTCCCCGAGAGTCTCCAGAACTGCCCAGATGACATGCTCCCGAAAACCTTCAGGCTGGAGATGGCCGAGTTCTGCTACCTTCATTAACAAACGGCCGGCTTCTTGACGCTCGACGAGATCGCCACCCGAGCGGAGGGTTGTGGCAAGCAATACCGCAACATCCTCTCGCCCCCCAGACACCTGCAGCGCTTGCCTTAAGTCGGACAAGGCGCCCTGCCGGTCCCCGTTTGCAAGCAGCAGCCGGGCATGATCGCGCAGCACGGATGGGTCGTTCGGCAAGACCTGCGATGCGGCCTTTACGTCGCTATCTGCATCGTCAGAATCGCCCAAGACTCGCCGGATCTCGGCTCGTAGCAACAATCCTTCTGCAGTTGCTTCGAGTGTATGGTCGGATTTCGCCTGTTCGATCGCGATAGACAAACTTGCCTCCGCGAACCGAAGTCTCCTCATGTCGCAGACGCGCGGTAACTCACCATCCCACTGCCCTTTCGTCAGCTCGCTGCGAAGTGTTGCTTGCGCACCAATGATTCTAGCGTGAGGCCACTCAGGTCTTCGTTCCGCCGCCACCCCGGCCAACTTTTCAGCATAGTCAAATTCGAGCGAGACGACTGCTTTCTCTGCTAGAGCAAGACAGACATCGGGATCTGATTCCAAGGTCGATGGAATCTGCTTTCTCAAGTCTTCCAATGAAGTGTCGCTAGGTGCCGTTCGCAACCAATGAGCGAGTATCATGCCAGAATGCGGAAATTTCTTGCGGGCTTCTGTCGCTATCGAAGACGCTAATCCAATGTTCCCGGCAAGAATATATGCCAACACTTCGTTCGACCATGCGCGTTCCTCTTCCGGCTGATAGGTCTTCGCCTCCAAGAACATGGGAATGGCATCTTTGGGATTGCCTTCCGCTTGATGCGCTGCCGCAATATTGGAAACAACTCTGAATTTCTGCCGCTCGCTAAGGTTGTCCCATTTTTGGCGACGAAGCCTTTGCAATAGCAATCGGGCGAGTTGGTAGTCTCTGCTCAACAAGTATCCCCTCGCCTCCTCGATCTCGGCATCCAACGAGTTTCTAGGTGGAGGCTGGACGGCAGGATCGAGAACTGCCCCTGGACTCGCGTTCGGTGGCGAAAACCTTCCTGCGCTCGCTTCTGTCGGACTTCCATACGTGACACTCAGAATCTCTGGATTTTCGTCGAGCAGCACTTCGATCGCGTCCCATGGCATGAGTCGGACTTCGAAGAGGCCCGCCGCACGGTGCTCCTGATTGATGCGAATTACCTCCTCCTGTGCTGCCGCAGAAACTTTAGCCGTGGTCATAATCAGGTAGATACCCAGCGTCGGCCGAAAACCCTTCGCCTTATCAATTTCCAGGCGGATATCAACGCTGGAAATGGCTTTCGTGCGGTCGCGCAGTTTGCACTGAGCCGCACGCAGAGTCTCCCCTCCGCCCGTGTCAAGAATGTCCACGCCATGCTGGCGCTCACCTTTGCGGCCGTACAATTCCAGCGTCGGACAACTCCAATGCTTTCTTAATAACCGTAGACAAAGAATTTCGAAATCTCTGTCGTTGGCGGGTTGTTCGTGCTTGAGGCGGATGGACGGCATGGTTACGCTCGGTTCAGTTCTCCCCATCAAAGTCCGGATCGAGTAAATTTCAATATCTTGTTCAATCTGCTGGCCCAAAAATAGGCGGGCGATCAGCCTTCCCCTGAGCGGCTCTCGAGGGAACGCAGATCTCCAGGATATTTCCCCCGGAAAGAAAACCGCACCTCGCGTCATCTTCCTTGCGACCAGATCAAAAGGAGTGGTTGGCCACCAAGGCGCGCCTGGGAGCAGGTTCGGACGTCCTGGTTGCCCTTGCAACGTCACCCCGACTTCCGGTAGGTTCAAGAACCAATCGACGACTTGGTCTTCCGCCATCGTCAAGTTGTGAATTTCGCCAACGATGGAGACACCGTTGAATTGTTCCGTGTAGACCGCTTGGTTGATCTTAAGAACGATCTGATTGTCTCGTCTGCATTCTGTCTTGCTGAACTCACTCGCCGCCAAGCGAATTCCGCGGGCGATATTCAAAAAGCCTTCATCTTGATTCGCCCACTTTGTGACGGGCTTCCCATCGGTGGGCAGGGCAAGGAGTTTTCCAAAAGGCGTCTGGTGCCAGTCCACGGGCCGAAGAATAACGGGAATGACTCGCGCTTCACCCGTCCGATGTCGCTCCATTGCTCGGACCACTTCTATTCCGTAGCAGTAATCCGAATCGACGAAATCCGGGCTCACTAAGAGAAGGATGACTTCGTCCTTCTGAAGATGCTTATTGATTTCACCGTCAAAATCTTTTCCCGGACCTATCTTGCGATCGTGCCACAACTCGATAATCCCCTCGCGCCGCAATGGCGCAAGATGCTTGTCCAATTTGTCTCGAAGGCGCTCGTCCTTGTGAGAGTATGAGTAAAACAGCCCGATCGGAGAATTTCGATCTTCCACCATCTCTTGCTCCACCCACCAGAGCTTCGCAGCCCTATCCTTGCGGACGGCTGCCCTTCACATGTAAAACCGATATGCCGGCTGAATTTTCGCCGTAGGCGGCACCTCAGCCAGGATTTGCCCCACGCGCCTTGAAAACGCAATCGTAATGGGATCGCTACAAGCAAAATCAGCCGTATTCCAGTTCATCTTGGTTAGCGCGAGAATTTCTTTCAAAACCACATCCCATGCGCTATCACCATGATGTTCCAGCACCTCAAGCGGTCGCGGCACGCGGGCCCCGGGGTAGGTTCTCAGGAAAGGTACGTAGCCGGTTGTGTATAAAAGCAGGTCTGTATCACTGAATTTCACGTACGTACCTCGCAGCGCTGGATAATCGCCCGTGCGGTAAAACTGCAAGCCTCGATATCCCAGCGCGACGAAATCTTTTCGCGGCACCAAACTGCTCGCCTCTTCCAATCCCTCAAGTTCTTCATCCCAAAAACGAGAAGTCTTGTGCACAACGAGTCTTGACGGCAGGCTACCTCGATTCTGTCTTTGGTACAGATCGATCACATCGCGCAAAAGACTGGCCGAGAGTTCCTTTGTCAGGTGCGGGGACTTGCCCTTGCTTTCATTCCACTCAAACGTACTCCCTCGGAGTACGTAGCCATCCCCGGCCGCTGTGAACGCCTGCGCCATGCTGGTTCTCATACCTGGATTGTCGCCAGAAATTTCTTTGTAGAAAGATACTCCAACAAAGCAAACCCCGGGTTCGAGCTCTGCTAGCCGCCATGGCGAACCGCCTGCTTTGTGGTAGAGAGCCGTCGTGAAATTCCACGCGCGAGTGGCGATATCTTGTGTCCTCTGAGCGCCCACCTCGCCCGATCCCGATATTCTCAGTGTTCGCGGCCAGACAATCTGGGTGGGGATACCGAATTGCATGGCTTCTGCTTTTAGACCGCGCCGGAGATTTTGATGCCCCCACTCCTCTTCTTCCGCACCCGATCCGCCCTGTTGGAACAATTCAAGTTGATCCTTTACCCTCCGGAACTGGCTCGTTCGCTTCTTCGGTTTTCGAGCTGGCCGTTCTCTCCTCACAACACAAGTATCGACAACTTCCTGAGCCATGCAGCAAAGAATGACATCGGGTTTGGGATCTCGAGTCGCTAGGACTTCGACGGCCCTCACGTACAGCTGGATTACATCCCGCACCCGGTCTTCGAAGTTCGGTTTACCAACAGCGAGCCGAAGGTCCCCGTCGCGAATGCTCTCCCTCCACGCATCTCCGTACAGAAAATCGCATTCGAACGGTATTTGCCCGTTGAATCCTGGAAAATGCGGATATAGGAAGGGCTGAGTGCCTTCGTTCGTAAGCATTCCCCGGCACGCTTGCAGCCAAGCTTCGGCGTTCGCTATTTGTGATGAGGGGCCAACAATTCCAAGGGTAATACTCCGCAGAGGACCGCGAGAATGACCTTGTAGGCTGTATGGACCATAGAGCGCCAATCCGGTCTTCGGGTCCACATGCTTGTGTCCGCCCCCAAACATCAGCAGCGGCTCAGAGATAATCCCTGAATCGAAGTTGGGTGTGCGAAATTCCGTCGGGCCGCTCTCCTGCGGATAACTACTTGTCGTCTTGCGCATTGTCATCGCCCTCATCGCGGTCGTCGACAGCGGCGTCACCAACATCATCTTCTTCACCCATCTCCGCTTCTATCGCGATATCCGCCAATTCATCCTCCTCCGCCGCAATAAGCGGCGCCTCCTCATCTAGCAACTTCAATAAGGGCTTTTGATCATTCGCGATGCCGTAGGACTGTTGGATCGACGCCGGTACTGTGGCAATTTCCATATTTTGGTCGCCCGCCCATACCGAAATAGGGCCGCGCCTATTTGCCCGCAGCACACTTGTCCAGAACCGGATGTGATAGAGCACTTGAAGATTTCGTTCCGGCCCCGTCCATTTCGCAACCCGCTTCGAAATTAGCGGTCCCCCGCTCGGGTTGAGCCCGTCGTGCGAAATCACCCAGGTCGGCGAAATTTGGACGTAAAACTTGTTCACCAGAAAGATCACCTCCAAATAGGCGCTCAAGTGACGCCAATACACGAGCTTGCCTTCGCGAACTACGGGCTTCGCGACTGTCCTCACCGACCGCTTCCGGAATGGCGTCCAGGTAATCTCGTTCGGACCGCCGGCGATTGAAGGAAAAAAGTATCTGCATCTTTTCTCCCGGTCTACACTGAGGCCGATTCGGTACAGATGTCGTTCCAACGCCATGTTCAGAAGTGAAACAAGAATCTTGCGCGCGTCTTCATCCGCAGAAAACGCTCGCACATCTAAAACTTCAATGTTGTTCTCATCCGTTATCGATGAAAGCGGACTCTCGGGATCCTCAAGATCATGAAGAGACAATACATGGCCTTTGAAGATGCGAAACGCCGGCATGAATCTCTTTGTCGTCTCGATTCCCTGCTTCTCCTGCTCATCACGGATCGCATCCTTCAATCGGCTCTTCGACGGCAGCACAGTTTCACCATTCTCCTTCGTCTTCAATAAGCCCGGACGGATCGGAGCGGAGTAAACGTACCTTGGAAGCTGTTCGATGGGGAGTAAGTTGCAGTAAAGCTTTTCCACGATCACGTCGGGATCGGCATCGGGAACCGCGCGCTCGGCAACGAGCGTCGCCCGGTCGATCCGCGTTCCACTTGTAATCAACTGTCCACGATGCGTCACCGGCCGTGGAAGGGGCTCGTTTCGTAGAACTCCCAGAAGTTCCCGAAGTCCGGATTCGTAACGACCACCACGAAAATCAATCGCGCGCAAATGCCGCAAGAGGTAGGGAATATAAGCGCAGTCGCTCACCAGAAGGGGAATCAACTGTCCCTTCCGGTTGTCTGGGTCACCGTGCAGCGAGGCGTGCCACTCAGCATCCGTCCATCCGCTGTCACTTCGGAAGTAGGATGGAGTCATTGCAAGCCCGATGAAGCGACTCCTCTCCAACCCTTCGTTAATCATTTGTGGCACGCTCTCGCCAGGGCGGATTTCAGCTTCATCCAACCAGACGCGCAAATTGCGCCCCTCAAATGGCGTGGCTTCGATCTCGCCTGCGAGGCTCCGTACGAACTCTTTATCGCTACTCCGATGAGACAAGAACAGATCCCGTGGTCTCTCTGACTGCGGCACATATCCAGCCGCGATCATCACTGCTTCATGGGAAAGTCCGTAAAGATCTGCAAGTTTTTGCAAGAAGTGGGGCGAGGGATTGGCGATCTTACCGGTTTCCAACTGAGAGAGATAAGCGTTCGATATTCCGGCCGTACGCTGTATTTGTCGCAGACTCAGTTTTTTCTTATAGCGAGCTTGGTATAATAGCTCGGCCAACTCAGGGCGAACAATTTGCGTAGCTCTTGGCAAGAATTCCACTCCGCTCGCAGCAGCGAGCATGCTACTGTTTTGCTTGCGATGTCAAGCAGTATTTCTAGTTTCGTCGCCCCTCCTAGCCAAGGTCATCATAAGATGCTAAAAATACAAGACTTACATGGTGGAAGAGACGGCCCTACTTCGATCCCGGACTGATAAGGCGCTACAAGGCCACCGGAACCCGCGCCAGAGCACCACTTTCGGCATCGGATCAAAATAAAGAGTCTGCGTGGTATTAACGAGATCTTCCAGGGGTATACGGGCGCGAGCGCTTCTGGCGTCCCCTGGCAAGCCGCAACTTTCTTTGCTGGACTAGTTTGTAAAAGTGCTGGATCGTGTCCAGAAGCAGAAAGACCCTCAAAGAATTGGCTTCCGTGCCGTAACCGCTGATTTCTCCATGCAAGATTCCGTGGCGGTTCAGGGAGGTAGGTGCCGATCCAGAGCGAAAACTATAAGACTTGTAGAATTTCTGTTCGATGACTTTGAAAAACGGTCGTCCCCACAGACTGGGCTCGCTGCGCCGGTAGTAGTTCGCTAGCAGAGTTACTTCAATCATCCTCGGCTTGAAGGGTTTACCGGGACGTGGATTCCTACGTCCGCTCTTCAGAACCTCTTTTCGGAAACGCCGCGTCAGGCCGTCAACCAAAGGAAGCAGCGTAGTGACACTCAAATGAAACCGCCTCCCTCTGTGCGCCTCCAGGCACTCCATGATCATGTCTTTGCGCTCCGCGCAATACGGAATCTCCATCCATTTGTCTAGCTTGGCTCTCAAGCGGGCATGATCGTCGTTACTGAATAATTCGCACAAATATCCGTCGACCTTCTCTCCTCTTCCTTCTCGTCCAAGCCTTAGAATCTCTCTTTGCGTTGGCCCATTGATATCTCTTTCGAGTACCCACCATTCGTGGTTGCAGAGTGTGTCTGCAAGTTCGACTTCATCTTTGAAAAATAAAGTGGTTTCTACCTTCGGATCAGTTTTCGACAAACCTAGAAGTAGTTTCGTAGTTCGGTGCTTTTGTTCGAGTGGGAGCGAGTCGTAGGCTTCAAACAGTTTTCCACAGGCGGAGAAGAAAGTTTCAGCGGCGTTGCGCAAAAAAGCGCCAAAACTAAGTTCTGGTGCCGTGCGCACTTGGTTGGTCGTCTCCATATCCTTACCTTAAACCCAATTCGTCCATCTTGAACGCAATCCTCGGTTACGCGATCCTCACCGACCTTACCTCCACCACCTTGTAAAGATGCGCTTCGATACGACGAGCGCGATCCGGTGCCGTTTCGATCGTCACTTTCAAGCGCAGCGTTTCCGATCCCCGCGGTCGCACCATGGAAAAAGCATGGATCTCGAGGTGCAACCGGTGAAACAGAAGGACGATCCGAGCCAAAAGGTCCGCTCGGTTTTCCGCTTGGATGACGAAGACGACGCGTTTCATGAGCATGCGGTGGAACCGCCCTCGAGCACAAGAATGGGTCGCCTCGAGGCGACTACGATTCCGTTACGCAAGTCTCTTCTCGTGTCGCCAGCGCAGAAACGACTGTACGCGGCAACGCATCGGCCAAGCCTCGGACGACGAGTTCGAGCGAAGATTCCCGAGCCGCTTCGAGCGCCACGCGCTGGACCAATTCGCGGCCACGCTCGGCCATTTCGAGGGCTGTGTCGTAGGAGACCCAGGGCAAGTGTTCGGCACGAGGGGCGACTTCCGGATCTTCGGTGAAGTAACCGGGCACATCCTTGATCAGCTCGCAGCGCTTGGCGTCGAACTCGCGCGCGAGCAGTACCGCACTCAGGTCCGAGCCGCCGCGTCCGAGAGAAACGATCGTTCCGCCTGTGAGTGTCCCGAAAAATCCCGGCACAACCACAACAGAATGATCGTCGAATGCCCTTTCAATCTCACCCGACAGCGATTCGATTCTTGCCTCTCCCCCGTCCGCACCGCCCAAGCGCAATCCCGTTTCTTGCACGTTCAGCCCGACAGCGGCCACGCCCAGTTCCTCGAGGTGAAGCGTCAAGAGCGCGACCGAGCGCATTTCCCCCGTCGACCAAAGGAGATCGAGAGTTCTCGGATTGGGATAGCCGGTAATTCCACGGGCCAGACGTTCCAGTTCATCGGTGAGACCCTTTTGCGCCGAGACCACCACGACGAACCGATCTCTCGAACACTGGTGCAAACGTCGCACGAGATATCTCCCCGCTCGGCGGTAGGACTCCTCGTCCGCCAGTACCGACCCGCCGAGCTTCACGACCACAACATTTCGCAATCGGCCATTCATCCGTCCGTCTCCTCCGTTGTCGTCAATGACAGCAAGTTTGTGCAGTCGTTCGTCCCGAATGAATTTCACAGCTTCATCCAAGCGTCCGACCGCGTGGAACGAACTCAGGACCTCATGGCCTTTAGGCGGAGAAGGCGCGTTGCAGCTGAATCCTCGGATTCCCCGAAGCTTCGCACTTCCCTTCTTCCGACGTTTGGAACGTTCGTTGAATTCTTGCAGTGCCCGACGAGACTCTCTTCGAACGCATGACCGAGGGGAGAACCGCCTATCCGACGACGCAGCACCCAAAGCGATCCGAGTGGCCGAATGCCTCGAACCCGCGTTGCGACCAAGGTCTTGCTTTGGACGCCCGTTTTCGGCCGGCCCGACAGCACCGCAATATCGATCTGTTGGTCCGCCAAATGACGGAACAATTGCTCGGAACGATCGCAGAGAATCTCGAGGCGAACCTCCGGATACCGACGGTTGAATACTCCCGTCAGCTCGGGTATCCATTCGAAATTTTCCCCACTAGCGAGTCCCACGCGTAGACGCTGCTCACCGCGCTTTTCTTTCTTCAAAGCGCACAAGGCCTCGTCTCGCAAACCGAGGATGCGCGTCGCGTACTCGTAGAGGACTTCGCCGGCTGGCGTAAGCCGCCCACTGCGTCGCTGCGAGCGATCGAGCAACGGAACGCCGATTTTCCCCTCGAGCTTCCGCAGGCCGATACTCACCGCCGGCTGCGTTTGAAAAACGCGCTCGGCGGCTCCCAGAAAACTGCGCTCTTCGACAACCGCCACAAACATTTCGAGCTGCATGAGTTCCATCGCAAGTTCTCCTGTTCTTCGACATCGCCGCAAACGGAACGAGGCCGCTACCCAACTTCGGATAGCGGCCTCGGGCACTGAACTCGTTTCTTTTGTGCTGGTCGCTATCCGGCTTCGATACTCATGCCAATTCGTATAATAGCGACGACGATGACCCGGAGGATGCCCTTGGCGTGAAGGACCGCAAAAGCGGAAAAGGAAGTTCGAGGCACACCCAGCGCGGAATCGCGGGGCGTGTTGGGTGCGGCTCGACTTTGGGCCTTGTTTCCCATCTCTTCAATCGAATACCACGGCAGTCCGGCGTGAGTCCAATCAATTCCATTTATCTCGAGTTGCGATGCTCGGTAGCCGCGCAAGCGACTGCGGCACGTCCAAGTGTCAGGAACGAAGCACGCGATGCTGCGCCACAAGGGAGGAAGAGAGAACGGCGAAGCCAAGGGCACGTGATAGACTCCTGCGTCGTTTCATTGTGCGAAGGAGGAAATTCATCATGCAACGTGACGCCAAACCAGAAACGATCGGCTCAGCGCCGAACTTGACCTCGTCGCGGCGGGAACTGCTGCGTACCGCTGGCGGCGCGCTCGCAGCGGCTGCTTTTTCACCCCACCTCGCCGCAAGAATGCCATCCACACCTGCGGTCGTCGCACCGGCAACGCCAGTCGGTTCCGTGATGACAGAGTTCAGCGTCTATATGAGTGCCGCGCGCGACCGGGAATTGCCGGAGAGCGTGGCGGAGCAAACGAAACATCATATCCTCGATACCTTTGCAGCGATGGTTTCGGGCTCCGATCTTCCTCCCGGGCGAGCCGCCATTCATTTTGCGCGCTCGTACGGAGGAGAAAAAATTGCCACGGTGGCGGCTTCGGATGTACTGTGCGGCCCAATCGAAGCTGCGCTCTCGAACGGACTCCTAGCCCATTCGGACGAGACCGACGACTCGCATGCACCTTCAGGATCGCATCCCGGGAGTTCGGTGGTTCCTTCCGCCCTCGCAACCGGAGAGAAATTCGGGACCGCTGGAAAGATCTTCTTGCGTGCCGTCGCCCTCGGCTACGATGTGGGGCCGCGGGTCACCCTTGCACTCGGAGGGGAGGAGTTTCGAGTCAAGACTCACCGAGCGACGCACTCGATCGCAGGAACGTTCGGATCCTCTGCCGCTGCGGGGTGCGTGGCTGGGCTGAACGCGCAACAAATGCGCTGGGTGCTCGATTATGCTTCGCAACAAGCCTCGGGGATCGCGGCGTGGCAACGCGATGCGGATCACATTGAAAAGGGATTTGTATTCGCGGGCGGTCCGGCACGCAACGGAGTGACCGCAGCGCTAGTCGTTCACGCCGGATGGACGGGAATCGACGACGTTTTCTCGGGGAACGACAATTTTTTTCTCGCCTTTCAACCCGAAGCGGACCTGAGCTTTCTTGTCGACAAGCTGGGGGTGCGTTACGAAGTTACGCGGACCAATGTCAAGAAATGGACGGTTGGGTCGCCGATCCAAGCACCTCTCGATGCGCTCGAGGAGCTGCAGCAAAAGCACTCTTTTAGCGCCGAGCAGGTGAAGAACGTGGAGGTACGCGTTGCCGCTTCCGAGGCGGCGGTGGTCGACAATCGCGACGCACCGGACATTTGCCTCCAATACATGGTGGCGGTCATGCTCTTGGACAAAACAGCGTCCTTCCAGGCCGCACACGACAAGGCGCGCATGCAGGATTCCGCCGTGCTTCGGGAACGCTCCAAAGTGCACCTCATCAGAGACGATGAGCTGCAGAAGAGACTTCCGCACCGGGAAGCGATCGTCGAAGTCACTCTCGTCGATGGAACCCGAATGACCGAGCATGTCGCCGCGGTGCGGGGTACGGCGGACAATCCGATGACCCGCGAAGAGGTGATTGCGAAGGCGCGCGACTTGATGACTCCGATACTCGGGGCATCCAAAGTTGCCAAACTCATCGAACGGCTTTATGCGATCGAGAAAATCGAAGACATTCGCGAGCTTCGGCCCTTGCTCCAAAAATAGCGAGCGGAAATCTCCTCCATCTGCCGATCGCTGCAACCTCGTTCTGCTCCGCCAATGCACTGCGACCGCACCGCATCTCGCTGTACGACGCGCGGCATCCCAGGGCTTGGAACGCTTGGCAGTCCCGCACTCGAGTCGTAAAAACCGGCAATCGCACGAATAGGTTTTTTTTAATAAATATCTAAGACCGTTCGAAGGACATCGATAGCGAATTCCCTTAGTGTGTCGACGATACGCATGAAGTATCGAATTGCTTCGCAGACCGTCCGGGCAAGAGCGGCTCGAGCGGTGGCGCTCATGAGAGGGATCAACCTAGGATGGCCCAGAACTCATCCGCCGGCGGTCGGCTGCGAGATGCGGTGGACGCCGAAAGGCCGCTCCAGGTCGTCGGCGTCGTCAACGCCTACGCGGCGATACTCGCCGAACGTACCGGCTTCCACGCCATCTACCTTTCCAATGGGGGCGTCGCGGCTGCTTCTTTGGGATTGCCGGACCTCGGCATCAGCACGCTCGACGATGTGCTCACGGATGTTCGCCGAATCACCGATATCACCGACCTGCCTCTCTTGGTGGATGCCGATACGGGCTTCGGAGGCACCTTCAACATCGCCCGCATGGTCAAATCCATGATCAAGTTCGACGCTGCGGGCATTCACATCGAGGACCAAGTCGCCGCCAAACGCTGCGGCCATCGGCCCAACAAGGTCCTCGTAACCAGCAACGAAATGGTGGACCGCATCAAAGCTGCCGTCGACGCCAAGACGGATCCGACTTTTGTCATCATGGCGCGGACCGACGCCTTTGCCGTGGAAGGCCTGGATGCGGCGCTAGAACGTGCAGTCGCATGCGTCGAGGCCGGAGCCGACATGGTGTTCGCGGAAGCTCTGACCGACCTCGCAATGTACAAGCGATTTGTCGAGGTTGTGAAAGTCCCCGTGCTCGCCAATATCACCGAGTTTGGACTCACTCCCCTCTACTCGCTCGAAGCCCTGCACAGCGCGGGAGTAAGACTGGCGCTCTATCCGTTATCCGCTTTTCGCGCCATGAGCGCTGCAGCATTGAAGGTCTATATGGCTTTGCGTTCGGAAGGTTCGCAAGAGAGCGTTCTAGGACTTATGCAGACGCGCAAGGAGCTGTATGGATATTTGAATTATGAAGCCTTTGAAGAGAAGCAGAACCTTCTCCTTCAAAAAGAGAAACCGACGGCGAAGGACGACTGACCGGAACCCGCTGTCCAGTTTCAGTCTCTTCGTACAACCGGATACTTGGAAAAATAGAGCTTCAGATATTGAACGCGCGACGAGCAATTAACCGAAGAACTGGGATGCATCGCTGCATTTGAGGAGGTGGTCAGTGCTTACGATCGGTTCGACAAAGCTTCGCCGCGTTCTGCTGTCGTGTGCGGGTTTGCTGGTGCTGCTTTGCGCGTCCGGACCGGCCCGCGCGCAGGTAGCTGGAGCTACCGTTTCAGGGACCGTCACGGATGCCTCCGGTTCGGCCGTACCGCTGGCGCAACTCGCAATACGAAATACCGCCACGGGGATCGTTACCACCGTCACCGCGAATTCCGATGGCTTTTACACCGCGCCAAATCTGATCCCGGGAACCTATGAAGCGACGGTGTCTCATTCCGAGTTCGCGACCGCCGTACGGAGCGAAATAGTTCTCACGGTAGGCGCTCAACAGGTGCTGAACTTCACCCTCAGCGTAGGGTCGATCTCACAAAAGATTCAAGTTACAGGCGAAGCTCCGGTCGTCGAATTGGCTTCCTCGACCGTCGGCGCTATGGTGAACTCAAACACGGTTGTCGAGCTGCCCCTCAACGGTCGCGATTGGACCCAACTGGCAACTCTCGAACCCGGTGTCAATACCATTCCGACGCAACCCCCCGACAGTGCAAGTGCTGGGAACCGCGCAAGCCGAGGGTATGGAGCGCAGTTGAGCATCTCAGGCACGCGCCCACAGGCGAACAACTATCGCCTCGACGGCATCAGTATCGTCGATTACGCAGGCGGGTCGCCGGGCAGCGTATTGGGGGTGTCTTTGGGGGTCGACGCCGTAGCGGAATTCTCGGTGCTCACGAGCAATTATACCGCCGAGTACGGACGCACTTCCGGAGGCGTAGTCAATGCGGTCACGCGGTCCGGCACGAACGAAATCCATGGAGACGCCTACTGGTTCCTTCGCGATGAAGATTTCGACGCACGAAACTTTTTCGACAAAGCAATTCCGCTGTTTCATCGCAATCAATTCGGAGCGTCCGCCGGCGGCCCAATCCAAAAGGATAAGACTTTCTTCTTTTTCGACTACGAAGGACTCCGAGAAGACCTTGGCGTCACAAATATCGATAACGTACCGTCGCCCGATGCGCGCAACGGCATCCTTCACAACGCCAACGGCTCGATCACTACGATCACCGTCGACCCTTTGGTTCGGCCCTACTTGGCATTCTACCCTCTGCCCAACGCCGGACTCATCGGAGTCGGGAATACCGGCCACTACGATATTGCGCTCAACAGCCTCGGTGATGAAAACTTCGAGACCTTCAGACTCGACCGGCGGCTGTCCGCGAGCGACAGCATCTTTGGGACTTGGTTCCACGATACCGCTTTGAACCAACAACCCGACAAGCTCAACAATCTGCTGGTCGCGAATACTTCTGCCCGGCAGATGCTAGCCGTAGAGGAAACGCATGTCTTCAGTTCCACCATGGTCAATTCGCTGCGGGGCGGCTTCAACCGCGTCGCTACGGTGACTCAGCAGGTCGTGCAGGCATTGAACTCACTTGCGAACGATACTTCGTTGGGCTCCTTTCCCGGTCACGCCGCGCCGCAGATTACCGTTTCAGGACTGGCGTTTATGGCCGGCGGCGTGGGAGCGCCGACCCTCGTTCATCACACTTGGAATTCGTTCCAAGGCTATGACGACGCATTTCTGACCAAGGGCGTGCATTCGATCAAGTTCGGTTTTGCCTTCGAACGTATGCAGCACAACTTCGAGATTCCCACCCGTCCGAACGGGGCGTTTACCTTCGGATCGCTCACGAGTTTTCTCTTGAATGAACCCAGCACTTTCGTGGGAATCGTGCCGAACACGCTCAGCCCTCGGGGAATTCGCCAGAGCCTTGCCGGAGGCTATGTTCAGGACGACTGGAGAGTTCGTCCCAATCTGACTCTAAACCTGGGCCTGCGGTACGAGATGGTCACCGTCCCGACCGAGGTGCACAACAAGCTTGCGAATCTCTTGACCTATACGGCTCCAACGCCTCAGTTGGGTTCCCCATACTTCAAGAATCCGACTCTGCGCAACTTCGAGCCTCGCGTCGGTTTTTCCTGGGATCCCTTCCGCAATGGAAAGACCGCCATCCGCGGGGCCTTCGGCATTTTCGACGTCCTGCCCCTCAACTATGAATTTCTGGCGACGGAAGACCAGGCCGCCCCCTTCGCGACGGTGATCACGGCACAAAATTTGCCCGCGGGTTCGTTCCCGACAATTGCAGCATCCACCAGCAACCTCAATCCTTCCAAACTGCAGACTGGGTCGATTCAGTTCAATCCTCCGCGCAATTACCTCATGATTTGGAATCTGAATATCCAGCGCGAAATCACTCCGAACACCACCATGATGGTCGGCTACGTCGGCAATCACGGTGTCCACATGCTCAATCGTTCCGACGACGTGAATGTCGTGCTCCCCACAAACACCCCGGAAGGGCTGCTCTTTCCGTTCCCCGCAGGGTCGGGGACGGTCCTAAACCCGAACGCCGGCGAAATCCGGGGCATGTATTGGGGAGGCGACGCCGAATACGACGCCCTGCAGGTGCAGGTGACGAAAAAGATGAGCCATGGCTTTCAGGTGCAAGGCTCGTACACGTGGGGCAAGGGAATCGACACCGGTTCGGCAAGTTCGGAGGGGGATACGTTCACGAATTCCATCTCCAGCTTGTTTTGGTTTTGCAAGACCTGCCGGCGTGGCTTGTCGGATTTCAATATCGCGCACCGGCTTGTACTGAATTACATTTGGACGCTTCCGAAACCGAAAGGCTCCGGGGTTCTGAGTACCTACGTCCTGGGTGGCTGGGAGCTGGGTGGAATCGTGACCGCTGAAACGGGCGTACCCATTACGCCGCTCATTGGCGGAGACCCGCTTGGACTCAACAGCCAGGACCCGTACGATTTCCCGACTCGTCTGACGGGGCCGGGGTGCGGCTCCCTCGTCAATCCCGGAAATCCGAACAATTACATCAAGCTGAACTGCTTTGCACTTCCCGCCGCGTCGCCCTCCATCGCAGCCCTGTGCACGCCGTTCGGATTCCCCTCTGCACCGATACCGGGCACGTGTGCCAACCTGGCCGGCAACGAAGGCCGAAACATCGTGATTGGGCCGGGGCTCGTGGACTTCGACTTCTCGCTGTTTAAAAACAATTACATCCGGAGAATCTCGGAAACCTTCAACGTGCAACTGCGAGCCGAGTTCTTCAATATTTTCAATCACGCCAATTTTGCGGCGCCGGTCGACAACGAAACGCTGTTCGATCAGAAAGGAAACCCGATCGGGGGTGCCGGCTCGATCGACCAAACGTCGACCACCTCGAGGCAGATTCAGTTCGCGCTAAAAGTCATCTGGTGACCTTGGAACTCCGAACGGGCGCAGAGAGTCGCCCCCCAACCGATGCTCGCGCTGTGAAATTTGCGAAGAAAGGAACGGAAATTCGAATGCGTAAGCTTCTGGTCGTTCCACTGGTGGGACTCCTGCTCGCCGGTTCCGTCGTCGCCCAGGTAAATTCGCCCGAAGCGGCGGTCATCGCAGAGAAACAGGTGCTCGCCATCGAGCGCGAGCAGGTCGAGGCTACCTTGAAAGGAGGCTCCTTTGCGGCGGACTGGTTCAACCGCGTATTTGTGGACGACATCGCTTATACGGCTCCGGACGGAGCCGTCCTCAGCCCGGCGCAACTCCAAGCCGAATATCGATCCGGCGAGCAGAAGATGCGTTCGGCGCATCACAGCGATTATCGTGTGATCGCCTATGCGGATACCATGGTCGTCACGTACCGCGCGGACGATGTTTTGGAGCGCAAGGGCAAGATCCTGAGCGATCGAGCGCTGTCCACGGACGTTTTCGTCAAGCAGGACGGAAGGTGGCGGATGGTGGCGCATCAAGTTACGCCGGTTTCCTGGTAAGAGCTCATTGCTTCTCGATAGACTCGGCCGGAACTAGAATTCTCAGAAAGGGATGCGATGCAAAAAGTTCTCTCCATGGTTCTGGCGGCGATCTCGGCCGTCCTCGTTGCAAAAGCCCAGGAGGTTGCCAAGGAAGGGGCCGCTACTGCCGAGCAAAAGGAAGTCCTCCAAATCGAACAAGACAAGCTCAAAGCCATGCTTGCCGGCGGCTCCGCAGCCGCCGAATGGTTCGAGCGCATGGAGGACGATCGGCTCACTTATATCGCCCCATTCCGGGGCCGCGTCACCAAGGCACAGTATGTGGACCAGTACCGGTCCGGAGAATTCAAAGTGCACGCCAGCAATCATCACGATTTTCGCGTGCGCGTCTATAACGAAAACACCGCCGTGATGACGTATCTGACCCACAACACGAATGAAATTAAAGGCCAAATCCACAGCGACACGGACGCGGCCGCCATGGATGTCTTCATCAAGCGCGACGGCGCCTGGCACCACATCGTCCATCAAGTGACGCTGATTTTGCCCAAATGACCGGTTCCACGAAAAGCTCCAGGAATCCGGAAGCGCGCCGCAACCCGCCGTGCCGAGTTGAATCTTCGCTATGACAAGCCATCCCCTCGATACGGAAAAGCAAATTGCCGCCGGCGATCTGCGTCCGACGAACATCCGGTGGCGCATCATGGCGCTCGTAACGGTCATCAATATGCTCCCGGCTCTCGGAAAAATAAGCCTGGGCGTTACCGGCAAGTATATCCAGGAGGAGTTCCGATTCAGCGATTCCACGATGGGATGGATGTTGAGTGCGTTCGTGGTCGGCTACGCGTTATTCCAATTTCCCGCCGGTTGGGCCGGCGATCGATACGGTCCACGAAAAGTCCTGACGCTCTCCATCCTCTGGTACTCGCTGTTTCTGGCGGCCATGGCGGTCGTGCCGAGCCTTCCCCTCGCCCGCTGGATAGGGCTAGCGTGGTCGTTTGCCATGATTCGATTTCTCGTCGGTGCAGGAGAAGCATTTACGTCGCCGAATTCCGCCAAGATTGTCGGCTCGTGGATGTCCTCCGGTAAGCTTGGCTTCGGCATCAGCTTTTACAACCTAGGGATCGGGGCCGGCGGTGCCCTCACTCCGGTATTCATTGCCGCAACGATGCAGGCCTGGGGGTGGCGAACCTCGTTCTGGCTGGCAGGTCTTATCGCATTTCTGTTCGCTCTCGCGTGGTGGTTCTATGTAACGGACCGGCCGGAAAACCATTCAGCAGTGAACTCCGCGGAGTTAGAATTGCTGCATCCTCGCTCGTCGTCCGCCGCCGGAAGACCGACCCGAAACTTGGCCGCCGGACCGCCGCCATGGCATGCGATGTTTTCCAGCCGCTCGGTGTGGTGCCTAATTCTCAGCTACATGTGCCGGGCCTATGCGATGTATTTTTTCGATACGTGGTTTTTTATTTATCTCAACCGGGCGCGCGGCCTCACGATCCTGAAAAGCGGGTTTTGGGGTGCAAGCCCGTACCTTGCAATCCTGCTGCTCTCACCGGTGGGCGGCTGGGCTTCCGACATCGCGGTGCGTAAGTTCGGAAACCGTCGCGGGCGGCAAACCGCCGTTTGGATCGGCATGGCATGTTCCGCCTCGTTGCTCGCCGTCGGCTGCCGCATTTCAAACAACACGCTCGCGATTCTATTGGTGGCTGCGGGCGCAGGTTTCAACATGTTCGCGAACATTTCGTTTTGGGCGACTTGCATCGATCTCACGCCGAGCTACGCCGCTTCGCTTTCCGGCCTGATGAACATGTGCGGAGCGCTCAGTGGGGGACTCGCTCCGATCCTGACGGGGTATATCGCCTCCTCTTTCGGATGGGCGTGGGCGCTGGACCTGATCGCGATCTTAAGCCTCGTCAGCGCAGGGTTATGGTTCTTTGTGCACGCCGACGAGAATCTTGAACGCCAGCTCGTTCCCTCATCTCCGAGGCCCTGAGGGAAAATATGTTCCGATCCGGACTGCGGCGCATTTGATCTCGCGGGAGACGGAGTTGAAACCGATGACCGATGCCGGTGCTGAATCCAATACGTATACCCGGGAGATGGCTTCGTTCGTGTCCCGGCTGCGCTTCGAACGCATTCCCAGCGAAGTCGTCGACCGCATCAAGCTGCTGATCTTGGACTCGCTGGGCTGTGCAATCCTTTCCGTCCATTTGGAGTGGAGCCGCATCCTCATGGGAGTGCTCAGTCAGTTGGACAGCACGACCACCTGCAGCGTCTGGGGTTCCTCCTTACGCTTATCCGCGCCACACGCAACGCTAGTCAATGGGACGCTGGTGCAAGGATTCGAGCTCGACGATGTCCACCGGGTGGGAGTAATGCACGTTGGAGCCGTTGCGCTGCCGCCTCTGCTGGCGCTCTCCGAAATGCGCCCAGGTCTTAGCGGTCGCGACTTCCTCACTGCGGCGGTCGCCGGCTATGAAATTGGGCCCCGCGTCGGATTGTGCATGGGCCAAGAGCACATCGGACAAGGCTGGCACCAGGGGGCCACCGTAGGGGTATTCTCCGCCGCGGCCGGAGCGGCCTCCGCCCTCAGGCTCTCGCCGGAAAAGACCGTACACGCTTTGGGCATCGCGGGCACCCAGGCATCCGGGCTGATGGCCGCGCAGTATGGATCGATGGTCAAGCGAATGCACGCAGGTCGCTCCGCACAAAGCGGCCTATACGCAGCACTTCTTGCAGACGCGGGATTTACGGGGATTGTGAATGTCTTTGAGAGCGAATACGGGGGATTCTGTACGACCTTTTCTCGATCGCAAGACCGCTTCAACCTGGCGGAGCTTACCTCGGGTTTGGGCGAGCGATTCGAAACCATGCAGATTGCGTTGAAGTTTTACTCCTGTGTCGGCAGCAATCACACCACTCTCGACGCGATTCGACAGATTCGCGCGGGGAGGCGGTTCTCCCCTGCCGATGTCGACCGGGTCGTCGTTCACGCCTCGCAAGTTACCGTGGATCACGTCGGCTGGAAGTATCGGCCCAAGGATTTCACGACCGCGCAACTGAACTTGCCGTTTTGCGTGGCGACACTGCTCCTTGAAAACGATGTCTTCATCGACCAGCTATCCGAAGACGCACTCGACGATCCCCACCGGATGGCTCTCGCGGATAAGGTTCAAGTTGTGCCCGACCCCGCGATTACCGCCCGAGGCGCCAAGGCCCGTCATGCCGTCCGCGTCGAGGTACTCTTGAAGGATGGAACGCACCTCGAACGAAGCGTTGAAGCTCCGAGGGGAAGCGAGCAGGACTTCGCGACGAAGGAGGAGATCGTCGCCAAGTTTGAAAAGCTCGCAGGCCGCACCCTTTTGCCGAACCAAGTGTCCTCGATTCGCGAGGCCGTTCTGCATCTGGAATCCTTGCCGGACGCGGCGGTGCTGACAAGGTTGCTGACGAAGCCCGCGCCTGGCACGACCAAGGAGCGGCTCGTTTGAGCTTCGAGAAAAGCGGAGCGGAGTTGCGTCGCTGCGAACGCGCTCGTTTTGAGAAAGTGGATTCCATGCGACGGCCGCTCCTGCTCCGAAGGTGAAGCACCGTCCTTATCCGAAGTCTCGAAGGAGGAACCCGTGGCACCGAGCAGGCTCCCGGCCGTATTCATGCGAGGCGGCACCAGCAAAGCGCTGATATTCCATGCACGCGATCTACCGACGGATCGTGCCGAGTGGGACGCCATATTCCTTTCCGCCTTGGGGAGCCCCGATGCGCACGGCCGACAGCTGAACGGTATGGGCGGTGGAATCTCATCTCTTTCAAAAGTATGCATCGTCGCTCCATCGAATCGCGAAACCTCGGACATCGACTACACGTTCGCCCAGGTCGCGATTAAAGAGGCCCACGTCGATTACAACAGCAATTGCGGCAACATGTCGTCGGCCGTCGGCCCTTTTGCAGTCGACGAGAAAATCGTTTCGCCGGCGGACGGCGAAGCCATGGTGCGAATCTTCAATACCAACACGGCAAAGACGATTCACGCGACCTTCCGCGTCAGCGGCGGCCGTGCCCAAACGGAGGGCGAACTCGAAATACCGGGAGTCGCCGGTCGCGGCGCGCCCATCCGGCTGGATTTTCTCGATCCGGGAGGAGCCTCGACCGGAACGCTCTTGCCGACAGGCCACCCCGTAGACGTCCTGGACGTACCTGGAGTTGGGAGAACCGAAGTTTCCATGGTCGATGCCGGCAACGCCTGCGTCTTTGTCCGTGCCGGGAACCTGGGAATCGTAGGCACCGAGATGCCTGACGAACTCGACCGCCGAACCGAAGTACTCGCGAAACTCGCCGCCATCCGCCAGCACGCCTCGGTCGCGATGGGAATCAGCCGGTCCCTCGATGAGGCTCGCCGAAAGACCGCCATTCCCCTGATCGGAATGGTTTCCCCCACGCAAGATTCAGAGACGCTATCCGGTGAACGGATAACCGCACCGGCAGCGGATCTGACGGTGCGAATGATTTCAAACGGACAGCCCCATCGCGCACTTCCGCTCACAGCTTCAGTCTGTATTGCCGTAGCAGCTAAGATCGCGGGCACGACAGTGTACGGGGTTACCTCTCATCTGGGCGAGAGCGGAATCCGACTCGCGACCCCTTCTGGGGTGCTCGCCGTCAGTGCGGAGATCCGCAAGGAGAACGGGAGATGGCGGGTAGAGCAGGCATCCTTGTTCCGGACCGCACGCCGGCTCTTTGAAGGTTTCGTATATTTCTGACCTGCGCTGCCCGGTCGTCGTGGCGTGCTCGCGCTCGACACTGCAATTGCAGACGTGACGATTTAGGCGCCGAGTCCAAACACCGCCCTATTGAAGTCTCATCCGATGAAGCAAGACGGCAAATCGCGGATCGGCACGGACGGAATCGAGCAAGGGGTCCGTCTTGGCGTACACCATATAGGTCGAACGATCTTGGTAGGACTTTTCAAGCCACTCGAAGGCCTGGTCGTGTTCACCGAGTCCGACGCACGCGAGCGCCATACTGAATGCGGGAACATATTGGCGATCCGCGCGCCGCTTCAGGTTCTCCAGAATTGTGCGTGCTTGGCCGACATTTCCCGAGCGGGCCTCGACGTACCCCAGCAGCCCATCGAGGTAGGGATCGGCGCCGGAGAGTTCTTGCGCCACTTCGAATTCGCGGATAGCTTCGGAAAAATTCCCGGCGGCGGCATAGGTCATGCCCAGACGGGTATGCGCTCTCGCATACTGGGGGTCCAGATCGACGACCTTACGGTACGCGTCGATGGCCCGATCGTACATTCGGCTCCAATAAAAAATTCGGCCCACCTCGATATGTACGCCGAGCGAGAGCGGGTCGATCTCCTCGGCGCACTGCACCTGAACGAGCGCCTCGCCAAGCCGCCCCATGGCGGCAAGATTCAATGCGTACCAGTTGCGCGCTAGAATGTAGTTCGGAGTTATGGCGATCGCACGCTGAAACTCCTCCTCCGCTTGGAGCCAATCCCATTCATAGTAAAAGTAAACCATACCGAGCGAGACGTGCGCTTCCGCCAGTGAATTGTCGAGCTCCAAGGCTTTCATCGCTGCCGCTCTAGCGATCGGCCCAGCCTGTAAGGCCGACTCCACCCCGAAGGAAGCGAGCAGCACATAGGAGTCTGCAAGACCTGCGAACGCAAGCGCGTAGTGCGGATCTCTGGCAGTCGCCTGCTGAAAGTGCTCGATACTCCTCCGCAATCCTTCCTCCGTTCTCTTGTTCCAAAAGTAGCGCCCCTCCAAATAGAGACGATAAGCCTTGGAGTCTTCCGTGGTCCGCCGTGCCAAGCCTGTCTTTTTCCCTTCCGAAGGACGAAGGGACATCGATTCGGCGACCCGTTCGGTCACTAGATCTTCGAGGACGAATACTTTCTGGAGATCCTCCTCGAATGAATCGGCCCACAATAGGATTCCGTCGCTGACACGCACCAGCTGAACGGTGACGCGAACACGATCCGACAAAGCCTCTATATGGCCCGTAAGGATCGCATCTGCATGCTGTTCGCGGCCGATTTTCAGCGGATCGCCGGGCTTATCCGCATATTGGAGTACGGCACTGGTCGGTCGTACAACGATCTGCCCGGTCCTGCCTAGTCTTGTGATAATTGCATCGGCCAATCCCACCCGCAGGTGTTCGAGGGCCACATCCGAGGTGTGAGAATGGAACGGCAATACAACCAATGAATGAATTCTCGCAACCTCGGACTCCACCACCTCACGGAGATCGCCTACGAATCGGTATCCACGTTTGGCCACAGTTTCAATGTACTTGTGTTTTCCGCCCTCATCCCCCAGCGCTTTTCGAAGTACCGAGACGAGAACCGTGAGGTTCCCCTCCTCAACGAAGCTCTCGCCCCATACCGCCTTCATCAGTTCCGCTTTTTCGATAAGATGACCCCGCCCTCGAACGAGGACAAGAAGAGTGTCGAAAGCTTTTGCAGTTACATGAACGGGGTGACCATCGCGCAGTAGCAGACGTTCGACTGGGTCAATCCGATATGGGCCAAAATCGTAAAGCTGGCGAACACGGTTACTCATAGCTCGAATAGTTTCTTGAACGAATATCTAAAACCTCCCAAGGAAATCTACGACAAGAATGGCGATTTCCCGCTCTCGAAGTCGAACCGCCACCCATGAGAGCGCCATGGTCGATTGCCCCATGATACATCACCGCCACGACGTAGACTCTTTCGCTTGTCGGACGTAGTACCGTGTCACTTCGAGATTCAGAGTCGCAGTATATAGACGCCATTTTACTAAGGATTAAGATAGCGCTTCGGCGGTTTTCCAAATCGCCGCCACCCGAATGAATCTGCACGTCTACTGCCGGCCTGCTGAGCGCCGCAGCGCCCGCGTAGGTCGCCAGACGTCGCCGCTAAGGCGCCGGGCTTCAGTCCTCCGAGAAGCGCCGCGACGAAGACTCCCATCGAATGCGAGGGACAGGCTGAACGAGCGTCGACGCCATCGAGGAACGAAGCACGCAATGCTGCGCCACAAGGGGGAAAGAGAACGGCGAAGCCATCGATTTTGAAAGCATCTGGGCTGGCGGCCCATTAAAATCAGGAAACGTCCCGTCTCTCCGAAGTTTCCAAGTTTCTAGGCTTTTGTCGCCAGGTTTCGGGGTCTAAGTCCCAGGGATTCCTTTGTGTTAGGAGGTTTCCTGTTTCTAAGAAGGAATGTAAGAAACGCTTTTCACTGGGAGTATGGTGAGGATTAACCCCAAATCAGAACGATGGAGCCCTCGACGATATTTTCGAGCGAGCTCTGTTGTTGCAGATATGCAGGAAGAAGGTATTTTGGAGACGAAAAAAAAGGAAGATCCCCAGCGCGAGCGCCGATGAATTCAAGAGTGCGCCCCCAACGGTCAAAGTCACGGACTCGGACGGTTTCGGCGAGCCGGTTTTGTCCAGCGCACGACCCACAGCTGGGAAGCTGAGGGTACCGTTCTTGCTGCACAGCGGGTTCCGGGATTCGGCGCTTGGACTTTAAGACTTCTTTGCCTCGCGCCCTTCACTGGACTGTGCCAGTTGCGGCTCAGGCGCCTTCGGATGCGGTTGCCATTCCTCGAACCAACGGTTGGTAGCTGCTTTCCCCGATAACCTCATCAATCAGAGCCCCGACATTAGAGCCTTTATCTTCCGCGTGGCGGCTTACTTGTCAGGAACCTCTTTCACGATTCGTTGAATGTCCATACCCTTTCTGGTCAACGGTGTTCCATCCCGCGCAAATCCCATCGGAACCATTACGTTGACAATGTGATATGTAACTTCCGTATGGGTCGTTTTAGATGGTTGCGCCGGTTCGTCTGCGACGTTCCGGTTGACGTAGCTCGCATGAGGTGATGTCCCGCTGGTAACCACGGAATAATTGCCCGTACGCTCGACAACATGAGTTTCATCGGGCACCGGAAGAGGCTGCATTTGGAGCTCCGTCCTCAATGACTGAATCTGAGCATTGATCTCCCGGACTCTCCTTTGCAAGTCACGCAACTCTCTGGACTCATCTTCAGCACTAGAATCGGCATCAGGGTCTTCGACGTTTAGGCTCGTTAGAACGAACGACAGGTGCAATCCTCTATAATTTGCCTCCGCAACCAATGCGGCAGCTTCCGAACGGAGCAGCTGCATCCGGTGATCGGGCGAATCGGAAAGCCAGTAGGCCTGTGCAATCGCAGGCAACTGTCTCATCGGCAGTTCCGGGCGCGACGCGGGATGTGCTGACGGGGCGAACTTTATAACGACGGTAAGTTCGGTTGGATCGAAGGCATCTGCGCTAAGAGTCTTAGGAATTTGATTGTCAAGTGACGGCGCAAGCGGAGGTATTATCAGGTTCCTAAAATCCAGAAGCGGCGGTGGCGGGGGAGGAGGAGGTGGAGGTGGATAGTATGGATGAGCCGATTCTACAACTTGGGCACAAGCCGAGGTGCCTGAGAAGCCATAAGCCATGACCATCAAAAACCCAATTACAAACGTAATTACAATGTGTCCTACCGTGTTTAATGACATAGCTTCCCCTTCTTAACGAGGCATTTATTCAAGAGCCGGCTCTGTTATCTGTGTTGCAACCACTATATACGCCTATCTACTCCAAGGGTCGTGACAATTCCCGCAGGTTTCCTATACGTAGGGAAAACCCACCAATTCGCACGTTTACATGCCACGTTATTCGCACGAACAAAAGCGATATTGCAAGTCCCGCATCCGCAGTGTGCTTGCTCGGTCGCCTGCAATGACGCAGGTCGCTCTACGCGAGCGTCTCAAATCCGACGGCTCAGAGCTTGATCGCTGGTATCTTGCTTCGCTGCTCAAGAGCATCGGGTTGAGCGGGCCAAATCGCTGCTCCTCGATGAGGGTGTCTCTGCGGAAGTGAAAGGCGGTTCCGATCGCTTGCGGCTCTTCTCCGAGCGGAACGCGCAAGGCGCGCAGACGTCCGTGTACAACGTCAAGACCAAGAAATGGATTGAGAATATCGACGACGGCAAGGAGAAAGCGGCGGCGTACGCCGCGGCCCACCTCCAACGGGTCGCCAACCTCGAACTACCACGGCTCGAGTGGAAAGCGTCTCGCGCAGCCTAGCGAGAGCCGCCCTTTCGAGGGTCCGTCTCCTTCTCTTCCAAAGGAGGGCGAAGAAACAACGAAGGAATCCGGGGTTATCGCCTATCCTTATATACAGCCGCACGCCAAAGCGGGAGATCGGACCCGAGGAGAGAGAAGCCCCCGGAAAACATCCATCGACCCGGGTACCGCGACGCGTCACCTCCGTCTTCTCGTGGGTTATCCAAAAACGCCATTCGGATACAACAGTATCTTGCCGGCGGAACCGCTCTCTAGCGACGCGAAGGCCCGTTCGAAAGATTCAAGCGGAAGCCGCTCATCGAAGAGCGGATCGAGGTCGAGTCGCTTGGACTTGAGGAGCGCAGTCATCTCGACCCACGTCGCATACATCTTCCGCCCGTAAATTCCGTGGATGGTCACGCCCTTGAAGATGACGTCGTTCACCAGGTCGAGTGCGACGCGTTCGGTTGGTAGACCGAGCAGGGACACGCGGCCGCCGTCCCGCAGCGCTGCAAATCCCTGCCGGATCGCAGTGGGATTGCCGGACATCTCAAGGAGTACATCGACGCCCGTTCCGTCCGTCTCCGAACGAATGCGGCCCGCGGCATCTCCTACGCTGGGGTTCACGACTACATCTGCACCCATTTCGCGAGCGAGCTCGCGGCGATACTCGTTCGTTTCCGTCGCGAACACCGTCGAGCTGCCGCACGCCTTTGCGACCGCAATGGCCATGAGTCCGATCGGCCCACAGCCCGTGACGAGCACGGTTTGCCCGGCAATGGCTCCTCGAAGTACCGCGTGCACCGCGTTTCCAAGAGGATCGAGAATCGCGCCGTAGTGCTCCGGAATCGCGCGATCGAGCTTCCGGACGTTCGAAGCGGGAATTTTCACGAACTCCGCAAACGCACCGTCCCGGTCGATTCCGATAATGCCGAGGTTCTGGCAGATATGCGCTTCGCCTAGCCGGCATTGGTGGCACTGCCCGCATTGCACGTGCATCTCGGCGCTTACCAAATCTCCGCGATCGAGGCCCGCGACTTCTTCTCCGACCGTCTCGACCGTCCCGCAGAACTCGTGACCGAGCGTCAGGGGAGGCTTGATGCGGTATTGCGCCCAGCGGTCCCAGTCGTAGATGTGCAGGTCCGTCCCGCAAATCGAAGCGATCTTCGTCCGCACGAGCACGTCCCACGGGCCGATCGTCGGCACCGGAACGGTCTCGAGCGAAAGACCCGCGCCTGCTTTCGTTTTTCGCAGCGCTTTCATCGTCGAGCGCGCACGCGTCGACACCGAATCGACCATAGATTTCATCGCTCCTTGCCAAATCGTTTGAGGAAACGTTTCAATCGGCAAACGTGGAATTCGATCGCCGGATTCGCGTGAGGAAGAAACTCCTTTCGCAGCCATTCTTTTCGACGACGTTTCAAGAGGCGCGGGCCGCACCACTCTGCCTGAGCGGAACTGCGGCGGCCTATTTCCTACAACTTCGGTTGCGATTGAAGCTGCAGCGCGCCCTTCAAACGAGAGATAGCACAACTGGCCCGGAGCCGAGTTCAATTCGGCTTATGCCGTCGAAAACAATCCTGCGAGATCCGAGCGCCGCCCAAGGTGTGCGCGTCTCGGGTGAACCTTGCGTGTTGCGTGTTTCGAATTGTGCTCGGATGTCCTGCAAAAGTCAGAAACGCGACGCAAGGTAGGTCGGAGCGGTCTATGCTCCGTCGCGCCGCGTTTCTCGAGGTTGCTCACCGCAGGTGGTGGCCCACGGTGAGGCGGTTGCCCAAAAGGATTATCTCGGAATGCACCTCGGCACAATACAATTCCGCTTATCTCTAGATTTACGCCTTGCATGCTCGAATCGCTGCGAACTCGTCTCGTTCTCGTCGACCCCGGGCCGCAGACCGGAGCTCGCTGAAGCCGGCATAAACGGAATTAAGCTCCGAGATTCGGTACCTGCGTTATGCCACTCCATGCGGCTCGGGCGCTTCCCCCGAACGGAAAGGTTGTACTCACTCGTGCATACAAGTCTCTTCGACCTCTTCAAAATAGGCATCGGCCCTTCGAGTTCCCACACGGTCGGGCCCATGCGCGCCGCCTATCGCTTCGCCGAGCGGCTGGCGACTCGCGAAGCGCTTGGACGGGCAGCCCGCATCCGCCTCGACCTCTACGGTTCGCTCACCCTCACCGGCATCGGTCACGGCACCGACCGGGGCGTTCTGCTCGGGCTCATGGGCAAGCAGCCCGACGAAATCGATCCCGCGGAGATCGCTGGCCTTATCGAAGGTGTGAAGGAACTCGGCTTGCTGACGCTGTTCGGCCGGCACGCCGTCGCGTTTGCCGCTTCGGACCTGGTGTTCAGGAAGGGTGCGCTGCTGCCGGGTCACTCGAATGGCATGCAGTTTACGGCCTTCGGAGCGGACGGTCAAATCCTCGACACGCGCATCTACTACTCCGTCGGCGGCGGCTTCATCGTCGAGGAAGGCCAAACGGCCGCAACACGCGCCGAACGATCGGTCCTCCACCCGTTCGGCAGTGCCGCCGAATTGCTGCAGCTCGGCCGGGACAAGGATCTTCCGATCCACCTCATCGTGCTCACCGATGAAATGACCTGGCGGCCGCTTGAAAAGATCCGCGAGGGCATACGAAAAATTTGGCAGGTCATGCGGGAATCGACGGCCCGGGGACTCACGACTCGCGGCATACTTCCCGGGGGTCTCGAAGTTCGGCGTCGCGCGGCCGACATGGCTGAGAATCTAGAGAGGATAGCCAAGGGCGATCCCTTCGAGGGCATGGACTGGCTGACCGTCTGGGCCATCGCGGTAAACGAGGAAAACGCCGCGGGCGGACGCGTGGTGACCGCACCGACGAACGGCGCCGCGGGAATCGTTCCCGCCGTCGCGCATTACTATCTCCGTTTCCTCGAAGGAAACGAGGAAGGCCTTCTCCGGTACTTTCTCGGAGCCGCCGCGATCGGCGTGCTCTACCGGGAGAATGCCTCGATCTCCGGCCCGGAAGTCGGATGCCAAGGCGAAGTGGGCGTCGCCTGTTCGATGGCGGCGGGAGGACTCGTTTCCGCTCTCGAAGGGACGAACGAGCAAGTGGAACATGCCGCGGAAATCGCCATGGAGCACAACCTCGGCATGACCTGCGATCCCGTCGGAGGCCTCGTGCAGATCCCGTGCATCGAACGGAACGCTTTCGGCGCCGTCAAAGCCGTGAATGCCGCGCGCATGGCCATGCGGGAAACGGGGGTCACAAAGTTTCGCTCGATCAGGTGATTCGCACCATGTACCAGACCGGCCTCGATATGCAGACGCGCTACAAGGAGACTTCGCTCGGAGGCCTTGCGCTGAACGTCATCGAATGTTGAACTACACTGTTTTGCGGGTTTCTGCAGGCGGAATACCGACTCGCGAGCCATGAAAATCGTCTATCTTCTGACCACCGGCGGAACGATCGAAAAAGTCTATTCCGAGCGGACCGGCTCGGTCGCCAACCTCGAAAGCAAGATCGACCGCTACCTGCACGCTTTGCGGCTTCCCGACGCCGACATTCACGTGGTTTCGATCATGAACAGGACAGTCTCGAGATGACCGACGACGACCGCGCGCTCATTCTCGGGATCGTTCGCGGAGTCCTCACGGAAAAGGCCCCCATCATCGTCACCCACGGAACCGACACTATGGTCGAGACTGGACGGTACCTCGAGCGGGCGCTCATTGAACTAGCCGTTCCCATCGTCCTCACCGGTGCGATGACACCGCTCGGGTTCGAGGGGAGCGACGGCTTGCAAAATCTGACCGAGAGTCTTCTCGCCGTTCGCCTGCTTTCGCCGGGAATCTACGTCGTCATCCACGGGCAGATCTTTCCCGTCGGCCGCGTTCGGAAGGATCGCGAGCGGGGTCGGTTCGCTTGGACCACAGAGGTTCCGTCGTGAAATTCCTTTCGAACGCATAACACGCTCGGTGTCGGAATATTCCAGGTAACTTACTGAAAATCCGACGCGAATGAAACGCAAAAACCTCAGAATTGGACGGAATGGTGTACGTATTGCGTACGAGCCTCAAATCTTGTGGGTCTGCTTCGTGACTTTAATCAGCTGGCGCAACATCTTTGCATGATCACGCCGGCCGCGTATTTCCACCGCGGCAAATCTCGCCTGGTCAGCGTCCATGTCTTCTCGCATTTTTTCCAGGTTCTTCGCAAGCAGATCGTATTTTCTCGCATCGTTTTCAAGCATCTGAATGAACCGGACGACTGCATTGGCCATAGCCTCACCTCATTCAAAAAGGACGGCCGTGGCCGCCCCGCGGTTAATCGAACTTGCCGGGATTTCTGAACCAGATGATGGAAACAGAGTTTTCCGGGCAAAAAACTGCGGCGGTTACTTGCGCGCTAAGATACTATCACTGAAGAATTTTCGGTACAATCGACTTTGCTTTTATTTCGCCCTTTGATAAAATCCTGCCGAGGAGAGGTTTTTATGCGCCTGGATAGCGGCATGGGATTTGACCGCTGCATCGGTCTCCAAGACAGAGGCGATGATGGCGAAGTATTCGACGCCACTGGGCTCATGTGTGACGAGAAACCGTCGAGTGTGGGAGAAAGCATCTTGGTCGGAGGCAGGCCCTATCGGTACGACGGTGACGACAGCCTCGGAAACTCGATCTTCACGGCACTGGAACCATTCCCTGAGTTCGAGAGGGTCGAAAAGCCGTACAAAGACCTCTTCATCGTGCTGGAGCTATATCCGAAGAGGAATGGGCACGTCTATGTTTTGCCATACGTGCAAAGCGGCGAGACCTCCTCGGGCACCTTTAACCGCAAAGTATTTGGATTCGCCGGAGAATTTGAGACCCGTGAGGCAGCGGAACGGGCAGGCTTGGAAGCTGGGCAGAGAGAAATCGACAGCAACTATGCCCTGAACTGAGGATGGCGATTATGACGAAGAACAACAAACTCACTCGACCGTTTGCGGGACCGCAATTTAGATCACAAATCGGAGTCGGACCTATCCTCACAAATTTTTCTCGGAACTTCAATCCAGATAACAATGAATGGGAAGTGGTGCGCGGAATGCCGGAAGGCACGGATGACGTGGTTGTGTTCTCGAGTCCTTCAAAAGCTGCGGCAGATGGCGCACTCCGAGAATCGATTGAGAATGAATACCCCGGTCTGCTCGCCCAGCATGGAGGAATCGCACGTTGAGTCTCGGTAAAAGTCGATGCCTCTTACTCGTGCGGATGCTTTGGAGAAATTCAGAACGTGGAAAACAAACCGCGCTAGAGTTCAGATTACTTTGACGGGAGTTAGTGCTGCCGGAAATCAACGCTTGCTTACAGCGCAGGTGGACGGAACCGTCCAGGTTGTGGAACCCGATGGAGATCGAGCCTTGGTCGTGGTTGCTAGAGACAACTGTACGATGCAAATGTATTTGACGGACGAATGTCTCTTCCAAACCATGACGTTTGGTGCCAATGAACCCGCTCATATTGCGGATGTGGAATCTATAATGCGAATAGGGTTTCCCACTGGAGAGGCTTGCTACGTCACATTCTATCGTCAACCCAATTAGCGTCGTGAACTCCGCCTACTACTGGTCATTGGACGCTTCTTTTTTGGTTCAGTCCGCAAGAGGGTGACTTACAATTCTCTGCCTTGATATTGAGGCAAAGCACTCATCCGATCACGTTCAACGTCAGCCTTCTCTTTCGTCTCCGAACGTCCCCGCGGCGATGGTATCAGTCACGCGACGGCAAGGCCTCGAAACGAACCTCCATCGACATGTCGGGGAGCAGCTTCCAATCGCCGCGTGCAAGAATCGCTCGCCCTTCGCGCGCCGCGAACATCCAAAGACTGCGGAATTGCCCGAAGTTCACGACGGCACCGAGATACCGTGGGATATCGACGGTGCGAGACGCCGTGATATCGTCGATGCGTTTGCCGAGCAATTCACGTTGCTCATACCCGACAAGGCTGCAGAATTCCTTCGAGACCTCTTTGAATCTGCCCTCGAGATCGAGCACCACTCGGCAATCGCCGGTCGACTCTACTCCGGCAGTCGTTTCCGATACCAACCGCACAAGCTCTCCCCGCAGCTCCGAGGGCAAGTTCTTCAGATCGGTCCGTTTCATCTTGGGAGCCACGTACTTCTCCCGCACGTCCGCCTCGTCACCGGTCATGGCGAACTCATCTCCGAAAGAAAACTCCCAGCGTTTTCGCGTCGACCGGCGGCAACTCTAAATGCGAAGGGCGAACGCTTCTCGGGAACAAATCGAGGCTCAGACCTGGCTCTTGGCGAGCGGCACCTTCTCTCGCCTCAGAAACGTTGGCGAGGGAGACGGCTTCGACTTGGGCATAACCGCAGGCACTCTTCCCCGCAGTTTGTCTCCGAAGCAGACCACGGTCTCTGTGAACGCCTTCGCCGCGGGCGATTGCACCGCGCGGCGGCGCAGCAGCCAGACCGAACGTTCTAGGTGAAATCCGTCGACTTCGATAACCGCCAACTCTCCGCTCTCCTTTTCTTCTCGGACCGACATCAACGGAACGAATCCTACGCCCACACCGACGGCCACCAGTTTCTTGATCATTTCGATCGGCGCATTTTCGACCGTCAGGTGCAGCGGCGCTTTCACCTGAAGGAACGCCTCGGCGATCTTTCGATGCCAGGGCGAAGGCTCCGAAACGTCCATCACCATCAAGGACTCGTCGCCGAGATCCTTGATAATAGAGCAGGGTCGCCAGAATGGCGCGGTCCCGTAGGCCCTTGAGCGATTTCTCGGCCGGGGCAACAAGCAGCTTGCGGGCCTGATGGTCGGCGATTGCCGGGGTTTTGCCTGCGTCGCTCTCCACCTTCGGGCGCTTCACACCCTTGACCGGGTTGTGGGTCACGGCATTCTTGTCGCAGAGATACTGAAACAGCGACGACAGCGCGGCCAGCCTGTGCCGGATGGTTGTGCCGATCAAGGTCCTGTCGCCAAGCCGGTCACCGAGATCGTCGCGCCAGGCAATGACATGTGCGCGGGTCACGTCGCGGAATTCTTCCGGCCGCTTGATGCCGGTAAATAGCATGAAGTCCTTGATTGCATTTTCATAGGCGCGCTTCGTGCTGGGGTAGCGGATATTCTTGAACCATTCGAGCTCGGGCGGAACATTGGCGAGGCGCTGGAATTCAGCGGCCGACAGCAGCCGTGTTTTGACGCTCAGTTGATGGGTGTTTTGGCCGAATTTATCGGCGGAGGTTACTCTTGATAAAATCTGTTATCAATAGTAATGCGGCGTTCCGCCTAGCGCGCCCGGCAAGACCATTCGGTTGTAGTTTCGAGACAGACATTTGCAGCGTCCGAGCGGTTGATCTCGGGCCTTCGCGCAACTATTCAAAACCTATCCTTTGTTAAAGGGCGGCGGCCAGCTGGTGTACGCGCCGCGGCCGAGCTCTATTCAGAGTGGCGGGTTGAAAGCCCATCGCCCTTAGGTGGCCGAACCACTGTTTCTTCGGTTCCGAGATTTTTCATTCAAGAAAGGCATCGCGGACAGCTAGCAAAACTGATCCTGAGCAGGTGGGCTGCCGTGCTCTTACCGTGCATTTAGGAGCGAGGTTGAGGCCATTGGGGTTAGCTTTTGAACGAGAAGCAGATTCCCCAGGTTGTTGTAAACAATAGAAACCGAAACAGAAGACAGAAGGCTTAGAATGAATTATCGTGCGCCCAAGGCAGGCGCGCTCCTTCCCATGTCGCCGAGGTGATTTAGAGCTCTGTACTCTAACCATCGGCTACTGTCCACCAACGCAGAGAGTGAGTGCCTCAGGGGTCAACTTTCAGGGACGGGCTTAACGTATCCGCAGGCGCACCGCCCAGTCGTAGGCAAAAATCGATGGCTGCGGTTTTTGTAGCGGAGGCATCGCGGGTATTTGCGCCGAGCTGCCTGAGCCTTTTGAAGGTTCGCCCGGACAGCAACTAACTTCGCAGCCGACCTCGAGCGTCCACCCCGGCGACCGATCCGCGATAGGTATTTGGTCACTTCAGAAGGCACGAGCCCAACCTATAGAAAGCCGCTTTCATCGTCAAGTCACACTCTGCCGCCAGAACTCTTTGCCTCGTGTTCACCACCTATTCACCGACTCTGAAGCGGAGGCGAACGTCGCCTTACGCAACGCGCATTGATTCTAAGTAACTTAGCCAATTCAAGCGCAGAAACATGAGACTTACAGTATCGAAGGGGAGCCGAAATGTCGCATTCCATAGGATAGTGCAACTTAACCTTGATTTACAAAGCCGCTTTGCACATTTGACATACAAAGCGGCTTTGTATTATAAATGTACCTAATGAAAAAAACTGGAGTAGAGCGAGACTCTCAGGCGGAGCGATCAAACTCGCTCAAACATTTGAGCGAAGATGAATTGCTCGACGTTTTCGAAACTGCTCGACGACGGAGCACTCGAGATCACGCCTTGTTGATCGTTTGCTTTCAGCACGCTCTTAGGGCAAGCGAATTAATTTCTCTCAGGTTGGGCGACATCGATTGGCGCAACATGGAAATCACGATTCAGCGACTCAAGGGATCGTTGAAAACTACTCAGCCTCTCTTTCGGATGCGGGGACGACCGTGCATGGACGAAGTTTCCGCCTTACGGACCTGGTTGAAAGAGCGGCCTGCCGATTTGGGTTCTAGCTTTCTTTTCGTCTCGCAAAAAGGCCGGTTCAACCGCAACACCGTTAACCGCATTTTTGCGAAGTACTGCCGGCTGGCGTCCGAAGCTCGCGTTGCCAGAGGCGAGAGACCAATCGGTGAATCGTGTTGGCACATTCACGCTCTGAAGCACAGCCGCGTTACTTCTGTTGTCGGCAAAATGGATTTATATCTGGTGAAATTGCTCGCTGGACATGCTGCTCTG
>Ga0182024_10003612_pt1 | contig 36595 bp, 30 predicted proteins | sample P32metaG_FD_120480 | JGI IMG/M metagenome (GOLD analysis project Ga0182024, IMG submission 120480) | Permafrost microbial communities from Stordalen Mire, Sweden - P3-2 metaG (Illumina Assembly) | ecosystem: Environmental > Terrestrial > Soil > Wetlands > Permafrost | place: Sweden: Stordalen...
CCCAGCGCCGCCAGCGGCCGTTTGTCGTCGCCGAGCGGCAGCCGATCCGCGGCGAGCTGCTGCTCGATGAACTGGTCGTAGGGCAGGTCCTCGTTGAAGGAGCGGACGACGTAATCGCGGTAGGTGTAAGAATAGGGATAACGCCGCTCTTCGGTGAAGACATAGCCCTTGGTGTCCGAGTAGCGGGCGAGGTCGAGCCAGTGGCGGCCCCAGCGTTCCCCGTAGTGCGGCGACGCCAGCAGCCGGTCCACCACCTTGTCGTAGGCGTCGGGCGACGGGTCGTTAAGGAAGGTTTCGACCTCTTCCGGCGTCGGCGGCAGGCCGATCAGGTCGAAGGAAGCGCGGCGGATCAGCGTGCGGCGGTCGGCGGGCTTCGACGGCGCCAGACCCTTTTCCTCCAGCTTCGCCAGGACGAAGGCGTCGATGGGGTTTTTCAGCCATGAAGGGTCTTTGACCGTCGGGACCGCCGGCATTTTGACCGGCTGAAACGACCAGTGCTTTTGCCGCGCCTCGTCGATGGAGGCGCCCTTGGCGGCCACGGCGGGGCCGTCCGGCCAGGGGGCGCCCATTTTCACCCAGGCGGTCAGCGCCGCGACGGCCTCGGGCGCGAGCTTCGTCCTGGGCGCCGGCGGCATCTTCTTGCAGTCGCCGTCCTGGCGGACGGCGTGGACGAGGTCGCTCTTTTCCGGATCGCCGGCGACGAGAACGGGGCCGTTGTCGGCGCCCTTGAGCAGGCCGGCTTTGGTGTCGAGCCGCAACCCGCCGCGCGGCTTTTGGGCTCCGTGACACGAAACGCAGTTCTCGGCCAGCACCGGGCGGACGCGCACCTCGAAGAACTCGGCGGCGCGGGCGTCGGCGGCGTCGGCCGCACGGCCCATCGGCGGAACGGCGAACCACAGCACGGCGGCGGCGAGAAGTGCGAGGGGCCTCATCGGGTTGTGCTCCGTGCGCGGCGGGAGGCGAGAATCCTGGCGGGAGGACGGCTGGGGGCGCGAAGCCATCCCTCTGCATATTATCACGTCGGAGCGGCCAAAGGGAAAGGCCGGGTTGGCGGCGGCCGGCAAAATCCGCCGGCCCGCGCCCCCGCCAAGCCGTCCCAATGTGCTCTTGCACCGCCCCGGTCGGGTCGCTATCGTCCGCCCCATTCCATCGGTCCACGGACGGAGCGAGCGGGCGCCTTACGCCTTGTGCAATAGGGCGGCCCGGCGAGTTTTCCATTGCTCGGCGACGGCCGGGAGGTAAACTACCTGTAAGGTACACAGGCGAAGACGAGGGCGAGGGTCGAAACCCCTTTTGGCGCACCATGCACAAGCCCGAAAATCCGATGCTCTTCGTCCTCATCTTATGGCTGATCGGCATCGCCCTGGTGGCGCTCATGTGGTTCGCCTTGACCCGGCGCCTGTCCTGAAGCGCTGCCGCTTCGCGGCCGGCGGGTCGATGACGGATTCGTTCATCCGCTCCGATAGTTCCGTCCCTCCACGGAAGGGAGTTTCTCATGGCCAGGTCTCACGGGCTGGTCGGCGTTTCGTGTCTGTGTCTTTTCCTTGTGGGATGCACCCTGGACTCCTTCTCGCTGTCGGCGCTGGGCACGGCCAAGGACGACGGCGGCCCGGTCGTCGTCGGCTCGCTCGACGTGGTGACCGCCTCCACGCAGAACGCGATGCACGACCTGGGTCTGTTCGTTAGCACCAGCCGCGACGGCAACACGGCCCGCCTCACCTCCACGACGCCGGGCGGCAAGCGCTTTACCCTGCTGCTCAGGGCCACCAAGACCGACCACGGCGACGAGACGCAGGTAAGCATCAAGTGGGAGAAGGAGGCCGACGACGCCTTCTGGCTCCAGCTGACGGGCGCCCTCGCCAAACCGAGTGCTCAACAATAACTTGGTCCGAGCCGGAAGCGTGAGCGACGGTCTTTCTCCGTCGCTCACGCTTCCGGCTCGGACATGCCTCGGACGGAAGGCCCAAGAGTTTCCTCCATGCGAGCCGTCGTGCAGCGAGTCCGATCCGCACGGGTGACCGTCGGCGACGAAGTGGTCGGCCACATCGGAACGGGCCTCCTCGTGCTGCTCGGCGTCGCGCCGACGGACACGGCCGCCCATGTGCAATGGCTCGCGGACAAGGTCGTCGGCCTCCGCATCTTCCGCGACGCCGACAACAAAATGAACCTGGGCGTGGCCGACGTCGTCGGCGGCGTCCTGGTCGTCAGTCAGTTCACGTTATACGGCGATTGCCGCAAGGGCCGCCGGCCCAGTTTTATCGGCGCCGCCCCGCCGGAAATCGCCGAACCGCTCTACGAAGCCTTCATCCGGGCGGTGCGGGCGCTGGGCGTGCCGACCTCGACCGGCCGTTTCGGCGCCATGATGCAGGTGGAATTGGTCAACGACGGCCCCGTCACCCTCGTCATCGATACTCCCTAAATCCGCGCCAAATCGCACGGGCGATCCTTGCCCTCGGCCGTCCGGCCGTAGATAATCCTCCCTACGCCGTAAACGCCGTGTGCCGAGACCCGGGCGGGGAGATCGCGCATGTTCTGGAAACAGCTGTTCGCCACCAAATCGCTGGAAATGCTGCACGCCGAAGCCGCGGGCGAGAACCGCCTGCGCCGCATCCTCGGGCCGATCAACCTGACCTCGCTCGGCGTCGGCGCCATCATCGGCGCCGGCATTTTCGTCATGACCGGCCGTTCGGCCGCCCTCGACGCCGGGCCGGCCATCCTCCTGTCGTTCGTCGTGGCGGGCCTCGGCTGCCTCTTCGCCGCCCTCTGCTACGCCGAGTTCGCCGCCCTCGCCCCCGTGGCCGGCAGCGCCTACACCTACGCCTACGCCACCCTCGGCGAGTTGCTCGCCTGGATCATCGGCTGGGACCTCATCCTCGAATACGCCATGGCCTGCGCCTGCGTCGCCGCCGAGTGGACGAAATATTTTAATGAACTCCTCTTCGTGCTCTTCTGGTGGAAGGCGCCGCAGTTCCTCTGCAACGACCCGTTCAGCACGTCGGGGGCGTGGCTGAACCTCCCGGCCCTGCTCATCACCCTGGCCGTCACCGTCATCCTGGTCATCGGCATCCGCGAGAGCGCCACCACCAACGCCGTGCTGGTCGGCGTAAAAATCGGCGTGGTTCTTTTCGTCATCGGCGTCGGCGTGTTCTTCATCGACCCCGCCAACTGGACGGGTATTTCGCCCGACAACCGCATTTTCCCGGAGGACCAGACGACCATCCCCGCCCTGGCGGAGAAGGCCGTCAAAGAAGGTACGCTTTCGACTAAGGAGTCCGACCAACGCATCGACGCCATCACGGCCCGCGTCCGCACCCTCTACGACGACAAGGAGGCGCTGACCCCGGAGGCGGCCCGCAAGCGCGTGGAGGAGATCAAGCGACAAATCCAGGCGCTCTACGAGGAGACGGCCAAGCTGCCCGAGGACGCCGCCGACGAGCGGGTCCAGCAGCTGACCGCCGAACTCCGCGGCTGGAACCGCGTCGAGCGCACGTCGAAGGAGTTGGACAAGGCCGTGGCCGCCGGGACGATGACGCCGGCCGATCGCGACGCGGAGGTTCAGAAACTCAAGGACTCCCTGGCGGCGTCCACGGTGCCGGGGCGGCAACGGGAGCTGGACGCGCAGCTCAAGGCCGGCAAGCTCAATCAGGCCCAGCGCGACGACCTCCTGGGCCAGGCCCGGAATGAAGACGCCTACCTGCCCGCGACGCCGGAAGAAGAAACCCTCGTCCGCCGCCTTTACGAAACGGTTCGGAAGGACGCCCAGCACAACGCGACCGATAAATGGGGCATCCTCGGCTACATGGGCCTGAACAGCTCACTTGAGAAGATTGACGACCGCGTCCGCTCGCCGTTCATGCCCTACGGCCTGGCCGGCATCGTCTTCGGGGCGTCGATCGTGTTCTTCGCCTACATCGGCTTCGACGCCGTGTCCACGCACTCCGAGGAGGCCAAGAGGCCGCAGCGCGACGTACCCTTTGCCGTCCTCGCCTCGCTGGTCGTCTGCACCGTGCTGTACATCGGCGTGTCGGCGGTGCTGACCGGCATGTTGCCGTATTACCGGATCAGTCCGGATGCGGCCGTGTCGGACACCTTCACCGTCAAGGGACTCGAACAGAACAGCCCGCTGCTGCTCGGCGCCTCGGCCGTGATTTCCGTCGGGGCGTTGGCCGGCATGACGAGCGTTCTGCTCATCACCTTCCTCAGTCAGGCGCGCATCTTCCTGGCCATGGCCCGCGACCGGCTGCTGCCCCCCGCCATCTTCGCGGCCATCCACGAGAGGTTCCGCACGCCGCACATCTCCACCATGCTCACCGGCGGCATCATCGCCGTCGTCGCCGCGATCACGCCGATCCAGAAGCTGGAGGAGATGGTCAACATCGGCACCCTGATGGCCTTCGTCATCGTTTGCGCCGCGGTCATGCTGCTGCGCGTCAAGCGGCCCGAGGCGCCGCGTCCCTTCCGCGCGCCCCTCATCTGGGTCGTGGGGCCGCTCGGCATCCTGGTCAACGTGATCATGATGCTCTTTCTGCCGCTGGACACCTGGCTGCGGCTGGTCGTCTGGTTGATCGTCGGCCTGTGCATCTACTTCTTTTACGGCATGTCGCGCAGCAGCATCGGGCGGCAGATGCGCGGCCTGGCCCCGGCGCCGGTCATGGGGCCGCCCCCGGACGGCGACGTGATCCTTGAGAAAAGTGTGATGATGGCCGACCCGCACGTTCCCGAGAAGAGCTAATGCGCATCACCGCCATCGATTGTCAGTTATTGAAAGTCCCGCTGTCGCGGCCGCGCGCCTCCCTCAACGAGGCCGCGGCCGGCCGCCTCAACCACGTCGGCGTCCTGCTCGTCCGCCTCGACGTGGACGCCGGCCCGAGCGGCCTCGGCTTCGCCTACGCGCTCCAGGGAAGCGGCCGCGCCCTGCACGCCGTCGCCGTGGACGACATTTCGCCTCTGCTTCAGGGGCAAGACGCCCGCGACCACGAACGGCTCGCCGCCAAGGTCTACTGGGCCTTGCAGACCGTCGGCCGCCGCGGGTTGGTCCAGCAGGCGTATTCGGCGTTCGACGTGGCCCTGTGGGACCTCAAGGCGAAAGCGGCCGACATGCCGCTTTATAAGCTGCTCGGCGGCGCCCGCGAGTCGGCCCCGGTCTACGGCTCCGATTCCGCGTGGCTGTGGATGAGCACCGACCAGATCGTTGAGGCCTCGCGGCCGTACCTCGACCAGGGCATGATGGGGATCAAGGTCAAGGTCGGGGCCGGCCCCGAGGCCGACGCCGACCGGCTGACGGCGCTGCGCGAGGCGTTGGGCGACGACGTGTGGCTGGCCGTGGACGCCAACGAGCGCTACGACTACGGCACGGCCCTGGCGATGGGGCGTTTTTTCGAGGAGGAGGTCGGCGCCGACTGGTTCGAGGAGCCGATTTCGTGCGAGGACGTGGAGGGCCACGCCCGGCTGGCGTCGAAGCTGGACGTGCCGATCGCGGCCGGCGAAATGCTGTTCGGCCGCGACGAGTTCGCATCGTACCTCGACCGCGGCGCCTTGGACGTGGTGCAGCCGGACGTGACGCGGCTGGGCGGGATCACGGCCTGGCTGAAAGTGGCGGCGCTGGCCGAGCAACACGGCCGGCCGCTGTCGCCGCACCTGCTGCCGGAGATCGGCGTCCATCTGGCGTGCGGACTTCCGCAGGTCGCCTCGGTCGAATACATGCCGTGGCTCTACCCGCTGTTCACGGCCCCGCCGCGGATCGAAAAAGGGCGGATAACGCCGCCGCCCGGGCCGGGGCTGGGGTTGGAAGTCGATGCGGACGCGGCGGCGAAGTACCGCGTCGATGGACGGTAAAAGAGATTGTAAGAGATTCAATACGCCCGGAGGGGCTCGAACCCCCAACCCTCGGCTTCGAAGGCCGATGCTCTATCCAGTTGAGCTACGGGCGCTTGGATTTTAGCCGCGTCCGGTCGCCAAACCCGAACGGCCGTCCCATGCGTCATCCTACCGGCCCTCGGCGTCGTGACAAGCCCGCGAAGTCCCGTCCGCGCGGAGTCGGGCCGCACGCCACTCGGCCTATTGCAACTCGCCCTCCGAGGGGTTAGACTAACCCCGCCGCCGGCGGTTAAAAACGTGGTTCGAGTCGGGGTAGGCCTCATGGGAGGCCGCGTTCGGGTTCACGGCCGATGCGGCGCACCGCGCGGGCGTTTGGGCGTTTCGAGGGACCGCCGCCCACCCGTCGTGTTCGACCGGAGCGTGGACATCGATCAGGGTGAGGGCGTGTAAGCAACTGGATCATCCGCAGCGGGAACAGGCAATGACCACGCCGATTCATCCGTCCCAAGGTGGCGTGCCGCGCTGGACGGCCCAGACCGTCGGCATGAACGGAGAGATTCTGGACCGAATGGAGCGGGCGGTGGCGAAAGTGCGCGAGAGGTTGTTGCGGGCGACGGCGGCGTTGAACAGGGCCGGCGTTCCCTACGCCGTGGTCGGCGGCAACGCCGTGGCCTCGTGGGTGGCCACCATCGATGAGGGCGCCGTCCGTACCACGCGCGACATCGACTTGCTGGTCCGCCGGAGCGATCTGCCCGCCATTACCGCCGCCCTGGAGCAGGCGGGCTTCGTCGCCGACGAACTGCTCGACGTCGTCATGTTCCGCGACGGCCCGGAGGGCAAGCCGAGCGAGGCCGTCCATCTCCTGTTCGCCGGCGAAAAGACTCGCCCCGACCACTTACTGCCGGCGCCGGAGATTCAGACCGTCGAAGATCCGGCCAACTTCCATGTGATCGCTCTCGAACCGCTGATAACGATGATGCTGGCGTCATATCGCAATCAGGACCATATGCACTTGCGCGACCTGATCGGGGTCCGGCTGATCGATGCGTCGTGGCTTGCGAAACTTCCGCCGGAATTGGCGGGTCGATTGAGGCAGATCCTTGACACGCCGGACGCCTGATCGCTGGTTTCGCTCCTCTCAAAGGCCGACCGATGCCAAGTCCCTTTCCCGGAATGGACCCGTACCTCGAAGGCCACTGGCGCGACATCCACGCCGGCCTCGTCATCTACGCGCGCGACGCGCTCCAGGGCGTCCTTCCCGGCCCGTTACGCGCCCGCGTCGAGGAGAGCGTCCTGCTGGAAACTCCCGAGGGGCTGGGCGATCATCCGCTGTTTCCCGACGTGCGCGTGGTCGAATATACGTCGAAGCGGAACACGGAGGCGCCGCGTTCGACGGGCGTCGCCGTGGCCGAGCCGCTCCTCGTCGATACCGAGCGGGGGCCGGTCGTCGAAACCTTTCTCGAAATCATCGACCGCGAGAGCGGCAACCGCGTCGTCACCGTCATTGAATTCCTCAACCCGAGCAACAAGTCGCCCGGCCCGAACCGGGCGCGGTACCTGCGAAAGCAGCGCGAGGTCTGCTCGTCGGACGCCAATCTGGTCGAGATCGACCTGAACCGATTCGGCATTCACACGCTGGCGTTTCCGTTGGAGCACATCAAGACCCGGGGCCGCACGGGTTACATGACCTGCGTTCGCCGGGCCACGTTGCGCGACAAGGCCGAGGTATACCCGATGCCGCTGTGGTCGCGGCTGCCGGTCGTGAAGGTTCCCCTGCGGCCGACCGACGCCGACGCGCCGCTGGACTTGCAGGCGTTGGTCGAACAGTGCTACCGCAACGGCGCCTACGAAGGCACGTTGAATTACGCCGTGGACCCCGACCCGCCGCTGCTCGGCGCGGAGCGGGACTGGGCCGACCAGCATCTGTACGAGAAGGGATTGCGGACGCGAAAAAAGCCGCCGCGGCGCAAGGGCAAGCCGAAGTCGGGCTGAGGAGGGCGTTCGGCCAACGACTCGGCCGTTCAATCCCCCACCGGGTAATACACCGCCGGCGACGCCACGCAGCCCAGCCGCTCCATGTCCGCCGCCGCCGAACGGAACGCCCCCGTCGCGGCCGTGTGCGTCATGATGACCAGCTGCACCCGCGTCCCCTCCGTCTCGTCCGGCGTCTCGTGCTGGATCACCGACGCGATGCTGATCTGATGCGCCGCCAGCAGTCGCGCCACCTCCGCCAAAACGCCCGGCCGGTCGTCCACCAGCAGCCGCAAATAGAACCGCGTGCGCACCGCCGCCGCCGGCCGTAACTGCGTCCGCGTCCCGTTGGCGTTCCACAGCCGCAGCGTCTGGAACGTGCGCTGGCTGCGGCCGACGGCCAAGTCGATCAGGTCGGCCGTCACGGCGCTGGCCGTCGGCATTTGCCCCGCCCCCTGTCCGTAATACAGCGTGTCGCCCACGGCGTCGCCGACCACGGAAATGGCGTTGTAGGCGCCGCGCACCTGGGCCAACGGCGTCGGCCGCCGCAGCAACACCGGCGAGACGTGCAGCGCCAGCTGATTGTCCGACAGGAACGCCTCGGCCAACAGCTTAATGACGTAGCCCAATTCGCCGGCGAAGCGGATGTCCAGCGCGTCCACCTCGGCGATGCCGCGACACTCGATGGCGGCCATCGGCACGGCCACGCCGAAGGCGATCTGCGCGAGGATGGCCAGCTTGTGGGCGGCGTCCGTGCCGTTGACGTCGAGGGTCGGGTCGGCCTCGGCGTAGCCGCGGCGCTGGGCCTCGGCCAGGGCGTCGGCGTAGCTGAGGTTGCCCTCGGTCATGCTGGTCAGGATGAAGTTGCTGGTCCCGTTGAGGATTCCTTGGATCGCTAATATCTGGTTGGCGGCGAGGCTCTGGGCCAGGGCGGCGATGATCGGTACGCCGCCGGCCACGCTGGCCTCGAAGGCGACGGCCCGGCCGTGACGACGGGCGGCGTCGAAGACCTCGGCGCCGTGCTGGGCCAAGAGCGCTTTATTGGCCGTCACCACGTCCTTGCCGGCCGCCAGCAGCGCCAGGTCGGCCTGCCGCGCCCAGTCCACGCCGCCGACCACCTCGACGGCGACGTGAATGCTCGGGTCGCGCAGCACCTGTTGCAGGTCGGTGGTCACGAGGTCGCGCGGCAGGCGGACGGCCCGCGGCTTGTCGGGGTCGCGCACCACGACGCGGCGCAGCACCAGCGGCCGGCCGGCGCGGGCGGCCAGGCGTTCCGGCTGCTCCAGCAGCAGCTTGGCCACGCCGCCGCCGACGACGCCGCAGCCGATCAAGGCGATGTTGAGGGGTTCCATATGCGCTTTCACCGCGAAGGCCGTGGGGACGCGGAGACGATTCTACGGCCGGCCGGCCGCGGCGTCCCCTCGCGGGCGGCGCCGGGAAGGTAGTCGCCGCCGCGGCCGCCGCCTATATTAGGAATTGTCCCGTATCCTTTCGGCAAAATGCGCCCCCGACAAAGGAGCCGCAGTGACCCCCACGCGTCTGTTCCTGGCCTCCACCGCGATCCTCGGCGCCCTGTGCCTGGCGGCCGGACCCGCCGACGCGGCCCCCTACCGCGGCCGCTTCGCGCCCGACTACCGGCCCGCGCCCGACCCCGACCACATGCCCGGCTGGGACTGGTGGAAAATCTACCCCTACAGCCCCTACAACTACGGCCGCAACCCCTACAACCCCATCATCTACCCCCCTTATCCTCCTCCGTATTATCCGCCGTACTACGCCCCCGAAGACGCCATGCGGACCTACCCCGTTTACGGCCCGGGCAACGCCGCCGCGCCGGACGGCGCCATGTTCCCGTCGCAACTCGGTCAGGCCGTGCTGATGCCGCACCCCAGCGGCGCCGTCAAGTTCCCGCCGCCGGGAGCGGCCATCGTGCAGGTCCGCGTCCCCGACGCCTCCGCCCGGATCCTGTTCGACGGCGAACGCACTTATACGGAGGGGACGACGCGCTATTTCATCACGCCGGAACTGCCGGACGGCAAGACGTGCCATTACACGGTATCGGCGAATTGGAAGGACGGCGGCGGTAACGACGTGACGAAGAAGCGCGAAGTCGGGGTGTCGGCGGGGCACACCACGGTGGTCGATTTCACGCGGGCGGCGGCCAAGTGACGGGCGCGGCGGTGGGCCTCGTGTTGACAAGGCGGTTCGGAGTGGGGAATACTACAGGTATGGAACCGACCCAAGAACTGATCGACGAACTGTTCCGCGAGCGCGTCCTGCGCGCCCGAAGGACGCCGCCGGAAGAAAAGCTTCTCGACGGCGCGCGGCTCTTCGACCTCGCCTGCCGGATCGTGGCGGACGGCATTCGCGATCAGTATCCCGACGCCGACGAGCGGCGCGTGCAAGAAATCCTCGCGCAACGTGTGGCCTTGGCCCGGCGCCTGGAGGAATCGCAATGACCAGCGACGAGGCGATGCTAGCGGTAGTCGATGTCTTGGAGTCGCTCGGCCTCTCCTACCTGCTGGTCGGCTCGTTTTCCAGCAACTACTACGGCATCGCCCGATCGACCCGCGATGCGGATTTCGTGGTCGAATTAGGATCAAAATCAATCTATCAAATCGCTGATAGTCTTGGGGCGCGGTTCCGGCTGGACCCTCAGGCGTCTTTCGAGACCGTCCCCATGACACTGCGGCACGTCGTAGACGTGGTTGGCGTTCCTTTCAAGATCGAATTCTTTCATCTCAGCGACGAAGCCCACGATCAGGAACGCTTTCGCCGGCGCCGGCGCGTGATGATGCTGGGTCGTGAGGTCAGCGTGCCCACCGCCGAGGACGTGATCGTCACTAAGGTCCGTTGGGCGTCCCTGGGACGGCGGTCGAAAGATCGCGAGGACGCGCGGACTGTGATCGCCGTCCAGGGCGACCGCATCGACTGGCCCTACGTCAACGCCTGGTGCGACCGGCACGGCAGCCGCGCCCTCCTCGAAGAAATCCGCCGGTCGATCCCGCCGATCTGATCCTCGAACCGCGTCACCACTCGACGGGAATGGTTTTGATCTCTTGCCCGTCGCGCAGCTCGCCCTGGTTGCTGTTGACGACCGCGTCCTCGGGCCGGAGTTCGCGCCAAACCTCCTGGCCGTCCTTGGTCTCACTCACCAGCACCTTGTCCAGCGTGCCGTTCTCCGCCTGAACGTCCACGTGCGTCAGCACCGCCTTGCCGTCGCGGACCAGGAAAACGTAGCGCACGCCGCCCCGGCTGAAGACGGCGCTGCTCGGCAGCAGCTCGGCGTTCTTGAAATTCTTCAGCACCAGTCTCATGTCGCCGTACATGCCCGGCAACAGCCGGATCTTTTTGGAGCCCGACGTTATCGTGACGGCCGGGAACAACGGCAGTTCGCCGCCCTTGAGGCCTTCCCGCGTCACCGCCGTCGTCTTCAAAAACTTCTGGTATTCCTCGGCCGTGCCGTTGTACAAATCCACCTCGACGCGCATGGTGCGGTCGCCCGTCGGCGAATTCAGCGTCGGGGCGAAGCGCGTGACCTTGCCGTGGATGACCACGCCCGGCAACTCGCTCATCTCCAGCAGCACCTCCGTCCCGTTGCCGATGTACGGGGCGTACACGTCCGGGAAATTGCCGACGACGGTCAGGATGTCGGTGCGCTCCAGCGTCAGCAGCGCGTCGCTGTGGCCGCCCGACGAATTGGAAACGAACGATCCGGGGTCCACCAGCCGGCGGACGACCACGCCGTCGAACGGCGCCTTGAGCGAGGCGAAGTCGAGCATCGCCTGGGCCTTGTCGCGCTCGGCGATCGCCTGGTCGATCTCCGACTGCTTGAGCCTGAGGTCGGCCCGCGCCGCCCCCAGCTTCGCCGTCGCCTCCGCCACCTCCGTCTGCGACCGGTCCACCGACGCCTGGGCGCCGACGACGGACGCCTGGGCCTTCCTCGATTCCGCCAGCGTCTCCGCCGCCACGTCCGTGACGGCCGCGCTTTCGCTCACCAGCTTCGCGAAGCGTCGCGCCCGCGTCGCCCGGTACTCCGCGTCGGCTTCGGCGACCGCCATGCTCTGCGTCATCTCCCGGACCACCGCCTGGGCGGCCCGGATCGCCGCTTCGGCCAGTTCCTTTTGGCTCTGCGCCACCTGCAACTCGTCCCGCTTGTCCGCGATCGTGGCATCCTTGACCTTCACGTCCGCCGCCAGGTCGGGGACCGAAAGCTTCAGGACCTCTTCATCCTTCTTTACAGGGTCGCCAATGTCCTTTACAAGCTTCTCGACGACGCCGGGAACCTGGGCCTCCAGGTCGATGCGGTAATAGGCGTTGATGTAGCCGGGGTTGGTGGCGATGACCTCGAAGTTGGGGTCGAGCTTCGGCCGTACAGTCTTGACCGAATCGGCGCCGGCCTCGGCCGCCGGCCCCGCCGGCGGGGGATTGTTCGTCGTGCTCTGGTTGTGGAGCACCGCCGCCGTCACCGCGCCGGCCGCCAGCAGGCCGACGAGCACGAGGGCGCCGATGAAGAGGAGTCGCCGCCAGGTCGTCTTGGGCTTCTGAGTCATTTCGAGTTCTCTCCTGCATGGGGCGCCGCCCGATAAGGTCGCCTTTTACTAGCCCGAAGCGCGAGCGCGGGATTCGGTTCAGCCCCTCGCTTGCGCTTCGGGCCGGTCAATTATTTCTTATCCCTATCCACTGTCTCCCTGAATCAGCGCCGCGCCGCCACCGTCCGTCCGGACCCCGGTGAACACCTCCGCCGGTACGCCGTCCTCATCCGGGATCGGCGCCGGCGGCCCGGCGGCCGGCGCGTCCGCCGTCTCCGCGTCGAGGTCCACGCGCGGGTCGGCCCCGTCGCGGATGAACAGCGAATAGAGGATCGGCACCACGAACAGCGTGAGGGCCGTCGAGGTCAGCAGGCCGCCGACCACCGCCCGCGCCAGCGGCACGTTGGCCTCGCTGCCGCGGCCGAAGCCGATCGCCATCGGGATCAGGTCCAGGAACGTCGCCAAAAACGTCATCAGGATCGGCCGGAAGCGGATCGACGCCGCCGTCGCCACCGCGTCGCGGGCCGTGGCCCCCTGCTGGCGCTGCTTGTTGGCGAAGTCCAGCAACAATACGCCGTTGTTGACCGCGATGCCGACCAGGAAAATCACCCCCATTTCCGATTGCACATTGAGGGTGGTGTGGCTCACGAACAGCATCGACAGCACGCCGATCAGGCCCAGCGGCACCGTGAACATGATGATGAACGGGCCGACCCACGAGCGGAACAGGGCCACCTGCAACAGGTAGACCAGCACCGACGCCAGCGCCAGGCCGATGGCCAGGTTGTAAAGGGACTCGTTCATGCGGCCGTATTCGCCGTGCAGCGCAACGGTCACGCGGTTAGGGAACGACATCTCGCCGTCGGAACCGTCCTTGGGGACCGCCGCCGCGGGCTTGTGGTTGTCGGCCGCGTCGCGCTCCCAGGCCTTGCGCTGCACCTCGCGCAGCCGCGGGATGATGTCGCCGGCCACGCCGGCGATGTCGCGGTTTTCGGTGTTTATCAGCACATTGAAGGTCGGGTAAAGGCTCGTATGGTTGACCTCCACGGCGTCGGTGTCGGAACGGAGGCGGACCAGGCTGGACAGCTTTACCGCCTCGGGCTGGTTGGTGCCGGTGGCGAAAATGTTGAGCAGGTCCTGCAAGTCCTCGCTACGGCTCTCGGGGTACTGGACGGCCACGAAGTACTGGTTGCCGCTGCGCGTGTCGATCCAGAAGTTGCGGTTGATCGACACGCTGGAGTTCATGGTCGCCACCACCTGGAGGATGACGTCCTGGGCGGACAGGCCGACGGAGGCCGCCTTCTCGCGGTCCACGTCGATGATCAGGTACGGGGCGTCGAGGCGCTGCTGCACGCGCACGTCGGCGGCGCCGCGCACGCCGGCGATGGCGCCGCGGATCTGCTGGGCCAAGTCCATGGCTTTCTGCTGGGCCGCCCGCGGGTCCTTGCCGTTAGTGAACTGGATCTGAACGTTGATCGGCGACGAGGCGCCGAAGTTCAGGGCCGTGGACACCATGCCGCCGGTGTCGAAGCTGACGCGCAGGTCGGCGAAGTTCGGATTCCGCTCGAAGGCGTGCCGCAGCTTGACGGCGTATTCCTGGGAGCTGAAATGGCGCTTGTCGCTGAGTTGGATGCGGATGACCGAGTCCTGCTGGCCGGAGTTGGCCGTGTAGGCGGCCGACCAGTCCGGGTCGAGACCCATCTCCGAAACCACCTGGTCGCGCTCGTCGGCGGGGATGTTGTCGTCGATGAATTTCTCGACCTGGGCGACGCGCTGCTCGCTGGCGTCAAGGCGCAGGTTGGACGGCGCCCGGACGTACATGGTGATCTGGCCGGCGTCCACCTGGGGGAAGAACTCGCGGCCGATGCCGAGCGTCAGAAACAGCGACCCGACAAACAGCGTCAGGACGCCGCCGAGGACGATGAAGCGATGGTTCAAGGCCCAATGCAGCGCCGCCGTGTAGCCGCGCGTCACCGCGTCCATGAAGCGCTCGAAGCGGTGGTGCAGGGCGCCGAACAATCCGCCGCCCTGCGCCCCGTGGCCGTGGCCGTCCCCGTTTTCGCCGGCGGCATGGCCGCGACCGTGTTCCTTGCCCAGGAAGTTGGCGCACATCATCGGGACGTAGGTGCGCGACAGGACGAACGAGGTGACCATGGCGAAGGCGACGGCCAGGGCCAACGGCTTGAACAGGAAGCCGCCCATGCCGGGCATGAGACCCAGCGGCGCCAGCACGATCATCGTCGTGCAGGTGGCCACCATGACGGGCACCATGACCTCGACCGAGCCGTCCAGGGCGGCGCGCAGGCGCGACTTGCCCATCGTGCCGTGGCGGTGGATGTTCTCCAGGGCGACGATGGCGTCGTCCACCAGCGGGCCGATGGCCAGGGCCAGGCCGCCCAGCGTCATGGCGTTGATGGTGTTGCCGGTGACGTACAAACCGATGACGGCGCCGAGGATGGCCAGCGGGATCGACGTGCTGGCGATCACGGTCATGCGCCAGTTGCCGAGGAACAAAAGGATCATGAGCGACACCAGCGCCGCCCCGATGGCCCCTTCGTGGACCAGGCTCCAGATGGCCTCGCGGACGTAGACCGACTGGTCCATGATGAAGTTGAGTTCCGTGCCCGGCGGCAACCGATCCTTCATGTAGCCGAGGTGGCCGACGAGCTTATCGACCACGGTCAGGCTGCTGGCGCCCTGTTGGCGGTAGATGGGGACGTAAACCTCGCGCTGGCCGTCGATGCGCACACGCGAGGTCTGAATCGTGGACGAATCGTCGGCGCGGCCGATGTCGCGGAGGTAGACGTTGTTGCCCGGCTTGATGCGGATGGGCAGGTCGTTCAGCTCGGAGACGTCTTTGACCATGACGTTGGTGTCGAGCAGCACCTGATTGTCGCCGAAATAGGCCGTGCCGGGCGTGACCATCAGGTTGCCCTTCTGGAGGGCGCTCACCACGTCGAGCGGCGAAACGTTGCGGGCCTCCATCTCCTTGGGCTTGAGGTAAATGAGGATGGTGCGGTCCTTGCCGCCGACCACCACGGGGGCCACGCAGCCGGGCACGGCGCCGAGCATGTTGCGCACGTCGATGCGGGCGTAGTCCTTGACGTCGGCCTCGGTCTTGCCGGGGATGCTGACGGTGAGGATGCCGAGCGGCAGCGTGCCGGTCGGATCGAAGGGCAGCACCACGGGCGGCAGGGTGTTGGGCGGCAACGTCGGCAGGGCGCCGAGGGCCAGCGAGTTGGTCATCGTCAGGGCGGCGTTGGGGTCGATGTCGTCGCGGAAGAAGATCTTGACGATGCTGACGCCGGGGACCGACTTGGACTCGACGCGGGCCGCCCCGGGCGCCTGGTTGGTCCAGCGCTCGATGCGGTTGGTAATGGTCTTCTCGACGGACGAGGCCGGCATTCCCTGGTAATAGGTGAGCACCTGCACGGCCGGCGATTTGAAGACGGGCAAAATGTCGATGGGGATGCTGGTCAGGGCGACGATGCCCAGGGCGAGGAGCATGAAGACCAGCGTGGCCACCATGTAGGCATTTTGGAGCGAGGCCCGGATCAACCACATAGCGTTTCACCCGCGAAAGCGACCATGCTCAGGGAGTCCGACAGACAGGCCAACTCCCTCATTACATCACCGCCCAACCACCGGCGCCAGGGAGAAGCGGCGCGCCGTTCCACGAAGACGTGGGAGCAGCGCCGCCAGCGGGCGGCGCGGGCCACGGCCGTCGGCGCGTCGCAGCCCGCCATCAGGTCGAAATCGGCGGCCAGGCGGCGGGCGGCGAACGCCTCTTCCGCCGCGCGCTCACACGATCGCGCCACGGCTTCGGAAGGGCTTACCGTTAAAACGACCGGAACGACCTGGAAGGTCCGACAAAGGACGGCGACCGTGTCCAGGAAGCCGTCGCCGGGCCGGTGACCCTGATTCAGCACCAGGACGCGCGACAGCGGCCGCCACGCCGGCGGGCAGGTCAGCACGGCCGCATCGGGCGTGCGGAGCGAACGGGCGAGGAGCGTTTGGCGGAACGCGGGCGGCAGCCCGCCGCCGAAGACGCAGAGTTCAAAGGGCCGGAAGAATTCGCGCGCCGCCGGCGCGGGGCAGGCGACCGTGCGCAGCGGCAGGCGCAGACGTTCGGCCCACTCGCAGGCGTGTGCCATCGCCCCCCCCTGCGGGGGCTGCTCGTCGAGCAGCACCGAAACGCCGCGGAACATGTCCCCTCCTCCGACGCTACGCGCCCCGAATCGCCTTACCCGCCGCGCCCGCTCCCGCCAAGAAGTCCAGGAAGCCGCGGGCGCACTCGGCCTCGACGCCGCAACGGTCCCGAACCACCACCGGACATTCCCCGTCCGCACCCATGCGCGCCGTGTCAAAGTAGTAGGAACGGCCCTGGCCGTCTTCGGTGAACTTTAGATAGTGTCGCGGACGAACGCCGCCGTCCAGATCGTTCATCAACACGATGTCGCCCCACAATCCGTTCCGAGGCAGCCCGAACAGGTCGTGTTCGACGAAGGCTTGCGAACCGAAGGTGCGCAGAAAGGCACGGTAGCTTTGGGGAAGTGGGGCGGCCAACTCGCGCTCCGCGGCGTCCAGTTCGAGGTCGGCGACGACCCCGTCCGGAGAAGGATGCATTCGGAACCGGCGATAGACCAGGGCCGCGACCTCGGCCGCCAGGCCGTCCTCGAATCCCATTCGCCCTTCTCCTCCTGCCGGGCGCCGGCCGGGCCGCGCCCGGGCGGCGGGAAAACATGGATTCCCGCGTCTATCGTCGTCACGTCGGACATGGGGCGTCGCAATCCCCGTCGCCTTGCTCGGACACGATTCGGTCATGCAATTCTTTCCGATCCACGCGGACGGAGGAGGGGGCGACGAAGCCGAGTTTGATGACCCCGGCCTTGACCCCCAGGACGACCAGACGGACCCGTCCGTCGATCACGATTTCTTCACCGACCCGACGACTGAGTACCAGCATGGCGTCCTTCCGTGGTGCGGGGCAAGGAGAGCAGTCGCTGTCGCGGCGGACGAAGCGGGCGCTCGCGCCTCGCCATCGGCCGCCGCCACCCTTATAGCAAGGATCGTGCCGCGTCGGGCGCGGCGCGCGATCCGGAATAAACCCTTTGATTCCACAGTCATAAGGCAAAGGAGGTGGAAAGGGCGGTAAGGCGGTGGGCCATCGGCCGCGAGACCTTGGAAGGTTATTGGCCGCCGCGGGCAAAGATTGTTCGCGCCCCGGCCATCGACCCGCCGCCGTTCATGCGGTACGATCCAAAGCGAGGCGACAAGGAGAACAGGCCATGACGTGCGACGAAACGCGAACGGCGGCGAGGCGTCGGGCGTTCACGCTGATGGAACTGCTGGTGGTGATCGGCATCATCGGCGTCCTGATCGGCCTGCTGCTGCCGGCCGTCCAGAAGGTCCGCGCCGCCGCGGCCCGCATCGCCTGCGGCAACAACCTCCATCAAATCGGGCTTGCCCTGCACGGCTTCCACGACGCCAACGGCTGCCTGCCGCCCGGCATGGTCACGGAACTCGACGTGCAGGACTCCTACCACACCGGCTTCACCGACCTGTTGCCGTATCTCGAAGAGGACGCCGTCCACCGCCTCTACAACTACGACGCCCCCTGGTACGACACCACGAACTACACGGCGGTCGCGCAGCAGGTGAAGGTCTTCTACTGCCCCGCCAACCGCACGAGTGGCGCCATCGACCTCACGCCCCTCGTTCAACAGTGGGGCAACGCCATTCCCCCCTCCGTCGGCGCCTGCGACTACGTCCTGTGCAAGGGGGCCAACGCCGGCCTGGCCGCCGACCCGACCGAGATCCCGCCGCAGGTCCGTGGGCTGTTCAACGTCGCCCAGGCGGACGGGGCCGTCGTCAACGGCCAGTTCCAGTTCGGGCCGACGCCTCGGTTCCGCGTCCGTTTCACCGACATAAGCGATGGCCTTTCGTCCACTTTCGCGGTCGGCGAGGCGGCGGGCGGCAACCCGACCTATCTGGTCGCCGACCTGAACGATCCCACGCAGCCGGCGACCGACCCGTTTCTGGTCGGGCCGCCGGTGATGGACCAGGCCTGGGCCGTCGCCAGCATGGGGGACACGCAACACCCCTGGTACGCCGGCCTGTTCGGCGTGACGGCCCAGTACGGCATGGCGCCCGACCCGATGGACGAGCCGATGAATCGCCGGCCCGGCGCCCCCACGGTGATCGGCGCGGACGGCTCCGGCTACAACGCGACGGGCAATTGTCGCGTCAGCGGTTTTCGCAGTATGCACGCCGGCGGCTGCAATTTTCTCTACGCCGACGGCGGCGTCCACTGGGTCGGCCAGTCGATCGACCCGGCCGCCTACCGCGCCCTGTCCACCTACGCCGGCGGCGAAGTGATTCCGGCAACCGACGGTTATTAAGACCGTTCGGAAGGAATGAGAATGGACCCGCGAGCCCGCGGCGCCAAGCAAGGGCGAGACGTCTCGCCCTTGCTTGGCGCCGCGGGCTCGCCAGACTGCTTATCCCGCTCCTCATTCTTTCCGAACGCTCTAAGGAACGGGAGCGGGATCATGGGGCGACGGACGGCAACCCTTCTGGCGCTGGCCCTGACGTTGGCGCCCGGCTGCGCCCATAAACCGCCTTATGAGGGGCGGACGGTGGCCGAACTGGAGAGAATGCTCGACGACCCCAAACCGGCCGTACGGGTGCAGGGGGCGCAGGGGTTGAGTTTGCACGGCCCGGAGGCGCGGCCGGCGGCCCCGGCGCTGACGCGGGCGCTGCGGTCGCCCGACGCCCTGTTGCGCACGCAGGCGGCCCTCGCCCTGGGCGCGGTCGGCCCCGACGCCCGCGAGTCCGTCCCCGATCTGGCAACATGCTTGAACGATCCGGAATGGTCGGTACGACGGCAGGCGGCCCTGGCGTTGGGCGCGATCGGCCCCGACGCCCGCGCCGCCGTGCCGGACCTGCGGAGGCTTCAGGCGAACGACCCCAACGGGCTGGTCCGCAAGGCCGTCGGGCAGGCGCTTCCCAACATCGAGCGGTGATGAGAGTCGTCGGCTTTGCCCATAAGCGGCGCTGCCTATAAAGGCCAAAATGGCAGGGATTCTAAGACTCGGCCGGTCGTCAAGTTGCCGGTTCTCTCTGCCAGTGCTGGCCCACTTCTGCCCGCCATGCACGCCAGCCGAGCGGCAAGTCGGCGAGTTCGGCCACCGACGGGTCTATCTCAAGCACGCAGTCAAGACCCAGCACGACACCATCAGCCGGGTCTGGATTGTCCCGCCCGTCCGTGAACTGCCAGCAGCCGTCGTCTGCGTCATGAGAGACGTACAGAATCGGGCGGCGGCGTTCCATGATGTCTCGCAGGGAGATCGTCGCCACGTTCGGTGGGTCAGCGAATGGCCACTTGTCACACATGACTAACCCTCTGCGAATCGCCTCGCGCAGGAACTCTGGTATCAGCCCTCATGTTCTCCTGGCCGGCGGCGGCGGTCAAGTGAGAGAGGAGTACCGACTACGACAGGCAGCAAAGGGGACTTCCATTGCTCACGCTTCCGGCTCGGACGGACTATGGCTAGGGACCACGTCGGGCGCCCCCGTCAGATCGAGACTCACCTGCCAGAGACGCTTCGCGGCGGCCACGTCGAGGGAGGCGGGCGACGACGGCACGGCCCGTTCATGCACGAAGTAGCCGCCGCTGACGCCGGCCACGTCGGGCGACGCGGCCAGGTAAACGACGGTTCGCGCCCCCTTCTCCGGCCCGATGGCGAAGAGCCGGGTCAGCAATAGCCACGCCTCGCCAAGCAGGCCGTTGTTCCGCCCGAAGCCGGTCGCCACCCAGCCGGGGTGCATGGCGTTGGCCGTCACGCCCGTTCCCTCCAGCCGCCGCGCCAACTCATCGGTGAACAGCAGGTTCGCCAACTTCGACCGGCAGTAGGCCGTCCAGCCGTTGTAGCTTTTCTTCATCATCAGATCGTCGAAGTCCAGTTTCGCCCCGCGGTGGGCGCCCGACGAGACGTTGACCACGCGGGCCGGGGCGGACGCCTTGAGCAGGTCCATCAGCGAGAGCGTGAGGAGGAAGTAGGCCAGATGGTTGACGGCGAAGGTCATTTCCAGGCCGTCCGCCGTTTCCCGGCGATTCATCCAGATGGCGCCGGCGTTGTTCACCAGCACGTCGAGGCGCGACTGCCGCTCGCGGAACCGCCGCGCCAGCTCGCGCACCTGTTGCATCGACGACAGGTCGGCCAGCAGACTTTCCACGTTCGGGTTGCCGGTCTGGCCGCGGATTTGCGCCACGGCGGCGGCGCAGCGGGCCTCGTCGCGCCCGGCGAGCACCACGGTCGCGCCGCGTCGGGCGAGTTCGCGGGCCGTGACCGCGCCGATGCCGGAGGTCGCCCCGGTCACCAGACAGACCTTGCCGTTCATGGTCGCATCGGGGGCAGTCATGGTTTACTCCAGCCTCCTGGTTCCCACGCTCCGCGTGGGAACCAGGAAATGGCTGTTCATCGTGCCGTAGGAATCGCCGGTGCGGCCGCCGTACAAGATCGTTAGTATGGTTGTAGTCTCCCCGCCGCGGATGCGGCAAGGCGCCGGGTCGGAATCGATGTGCATCGGGGAAAACGAAGCCGGCGGCGCGCGGTGGCAGGCAGGCCCGCGGTGTGGTATTATCCTTCTGTCCGCTTGATTCGGGAGGCGACCGCAAGTCGGTGGGGGAGACGCAAGGGATGGCGCTGCCGATTGACCAAATGCCGATTGGTGAGGGGCGTCATCCCAATGGCGAGCCGGGCGAGCCGACCTTGCCGCGCTACGGGTTCGTGTTCGTGGCGTTCGCCCGTCCGGGAATAGGCGGCTACGTTGTGTTCGATTGGGAATGGCGGGAGGAAGACCCGGACGCCCCCGGGCGCCCGCTCAACGGACAAAGCGATTTCACGAGGCGGACATGGCCGACGACCTGATGGATTACCTGAAGACACACCCATGCAAGGGGTTCCGGCCGGCGCCTCGTTACTCCGCGCCGGGCGACTTCGTGACGTTTTACTTCCGCGAAGAACGCGCCTTCGCCCGGCGCGTGGACGATCTGCTCACGGTCTACCTGTCGATGGAGACGAAAGAACTGGTGGGATGCAAGATCAAGGGCGTAAAGCATCTGCTACAAACGGCAGGCAGTTTGTTCGTCTCCATCGACGCCGGCAAGGTGAGGCTGGCCTTCTTTTTCGCCCTGGGGGAGAAAGTCGCCCGCGATCCGGAACAGAAGCGTCTTTACCAAGAACTGGCCGCCCTCACCAAAGACGTCGAACTGCAATTCGCCTGACCGACTCACTCCTCCGGCGCCGCCAGCGCCAGCGCCATTCGGCAGCCGTCCACGAACTGTTTCACGTCCACATATTCCTCCGTCGTGTGGATGTTGTTCTGCCCCGCCCCGAACGTCACCGTCGGTATCCGGTGGCGCACCAGCCAGTTAGCGTCGAGGCCGCCGTTGCCCACTTTGAGGTAGGGCGTCAGACCAAGACTTTCCGCCGCCCGAACCGCGCGGCGCACCACCGGGGCGTCGTCCTTCAACCGGAAGGGGTGGTAATCCAGACGCGACGTGAACTTCGCCTTGGCCGGTCGGCCCTTGTCGTCCGTCACCAGCCCCGCCGCCATGGTAAACGCCCGCCGCCATGCGGCCACGATCTCCCGCACGAACGCCGCGTCGTGGCTGCGCGACTCGCCGCGAATGTGGACGTAATCCGTGACGACGTTGGTCGCCTCGCCAGCGCTTCGGCCGTCGCGGCCGCCGAAGACGCCGACGTTGGCCGTGCCCTCGCGGCCGTCCTTCCGGATCTTGCCGAACCAGCCCTCCCGCGCCGCCAACGCCAACGCCATCGATGCCGCCAGCGTCGCCGAGGTCCCCTGTTCCGGGTGGACGCCGGCGTGTGACGCCCGGCCGACGATCTCCACTTCCCAACGATCCGCCCCCACCGCCCCCACCGTCAGCGCCGCCGGCTCCTTGCCGTCCACGTTGAAACCCATCACGGCGCCGCCGAGGTCGGCGGGGTCGAGGTAGTGCGCCCCGAACAGGCCGCTCTCCTCGCGCACCGTGAACAGCAGCGTCAACGGCGGGTGCGGCAATTCCCGCCCCAACAGCGTCGCCGCCAGCGTCACCAGACAGGCCACGCCCGTCCGGTTGTCGCCGCCGAGGGCCGTGGCGCCCTTCGCCGTGATCCGGTTCTTCGACCGCACCGGCACGGCCCCCGCGCATAACGGCACCGTGTCCAGGTGCGTCGAAAACAGCAGGCGCGGGGCGTCCGTCCGCGTGCCCGGCAGATTCACGATCAGGTTGCCCGTCTCCGTCGGCACGGGAATGCGTTCGTGGGCCGTGTCGTAGCGGATCGCGGCACGCGGCACGCCGGCCTCGCGCAACGCCTTATCGACCTCCAGACCGATCGCCCTTTCGCGGCCGGTCACGCCCTCCACGGCCAGGAAGCGCATCAGCCGGCCCACGGCCGCGTCCGCGTCGAGCGACAGGTCCACGCTTGCCATACGGATCTCCTGTACAGGCGCCTCGGCCGGGGGCGCTGGCCGGGCGGTAGCGGCGCCGCTATAAACTAGGGTTAAGAGCAACGAATCGAAGGGCGAGCGGCCGGCGTAAGCCGGCTGATTTAGGATAGCGCCTCGGGACGCATGAAGAATCAGGGGGCTTACGCCCCCCGCTCGCCCCGACGCCCCCGCCCTTCACTCCAACGGAAGATACCACACATGACGACCCCGGTGCCCCCCAATCCGTCGGGTACCCTCTCCCAGCAAATGCGACGCGCCGGCCAGGTGATCATCGTCAGCAGCGTGATGTTCACCTTCATCTCCTTCTGGCGCACGGCCGCCGTCGTCCTCTGCGATCTCGCCAGCACCGTCTACTACATCGGCGGCGTCGTCGAAAGCTCCATCGGGCCGGCCGCCCCCTGGTTCATCCTCGGCGTGATGGTTTTCAGCTACTTCGTGCGCATGGTCTATATCGAGAGCTGTTCGCTGTTCGTCCGCGGCGGCGTCTACCGCGTCGTCAAGGAGGCGATGGGCGGCTTCCTGGCCAAGCTCTCGGTGTCGGCCCTGATGTTCGATTACGTCCTTACCGGACCCACCAGCGGCGTCTCGGCCGGACAGTACGTCATGGGCACGGTGCTGCTCTTCATCAAGATGGCCTTCCCCGCCGCCTACACGGCCCTCCACCTGGACCAGCAAGATCCCGGACAAACCGGCGAAATGGTGCAGCGCTGGGGTTCCGTCGTCCTGGCCGTTCTCGTCACCGTCTACTTCTTCCGCCAGAACCTGCGCGGCCTGCACGAGTCCAGTGACAAGGCCATGAAGATCATGTGGGCCACCACCGCGATGGCGGTGATCCTGATCGTCTGGTGCGGCGTCTCTCTCGTCTTTCAGGGGCCGGCCCAGGGCGTGCCGTGGAAGCCCGACCTCCATGAGAAAGTCGAGCACGTCGAGCTGAAGCCGAATGAAGGGGAAACGACGCACCAGTTCCGGCAACGCCTTGCGGAGGAATTCAAGAGACTTAATATCGATCCCGAACGAGTCCATCGGTTCACCGACCTGGAGCTGGAAAGCGGCATCAACGTTCAGGACCTGAGCCGACTCGACCATCTCCTGCCAGAACCGGCGAAAGACGACCCCGACATCGACCCGCGGCGAGTCACCGCCGAAGGACACGTGATCAAGAACAACGACTCCGTCCAGGAAGTCGATGACACCTTCCTCCCCAAGCTGGCCCCCCGCGACCAGTTCTTCAAGCCGGACGACCCTCTCGGCTTCCTCGGTCAGTACCCGGCCTTCGGCTTCCTGCGGATCGTCGGCTTCCTCGGCCTGTTCCTGGCGTTCGGCCACTCCATCCTGGCGATGAGCGGCGAGGAGACGTTGGCCCAGGTCTACCGCGAAGTCGAGGCCCCAAAACTGCCCAACTTCAAGCGGGCCGCCTTCATCGTCTTCGTCTACAGCCTCGTGCTCACGGCCGGCATCAGCTTCCTGGCCGTGATCCTCATCCCCGACGAAGTCCGCATGAAGTTTTACAGCGGCAACCTCATCGGCGGCCTGGCGCGGCACGTCCTCGGCCCCGCCTGGCTGAAGCTGGTGCTCGAAACCTTCGTGGTCGGCGTCGGCTTCCTCATCCTGGCCGGCGCCGTCAACACCGCCATCATCGGCTCCAACGGCGTGCTCAACCGCATCGCCGAGGACGGCGTGCTGCCCGACTGGTTTTTGCGGCCGCACCCCAAGTTCGGCACGACGTATCGGCTGCTGTACCTCATCACGGGGATGCAGCTGCTCGTCATCGTCGGCAGCATGGGCCACGTCATCATTTTGGGCGAGGCCTACGCCTTCGGCGTCGTCTGGAGCTTCGTCTTCAAGGCGCTGGCGATGGTGGTGTTGCGCTTCACCCACCGCGAAAAGCGGGAATACATGGTGCCATTCAACATCAAGGTCGGCAACGTCTACTTTCCGATCGGCCTGTCGCTGATCTTCCTGACGCTGCTCATCACGGCCGTGCTCAACTTCTTCACCAAGGAGGTGGCCACCATCGGCGGCACGGCCTTCACCGTGGTGTTCGTCATGGCGTTCATCATCTCCGAGCACTACCACGAGAAGAAGCGCAAGGCGTCCGGCATAGGCGGCAAGCACCACCAGCACATCGAGCAGTTCAACCAGGCGACCACGCCGGAGATCACGCCGGCCGGCCTGGGACTGAAGAAGCCCTACCACAAGCTGGTTTCGATCCGCTCGGTGCAGAACCTGTTCATGCTGGAAAAGGCGTTGGCCGAGACCGACCCGGCCACGACGGACATGGTGGTGATGACGGCCAAGATGGCGCCGACCGGCGAGGCGTTGGCGGGCGATGTGGCCGACCTGGATGCCTACGACCAGAAATTGATGACGGCCGTGGTGGACAAGGCAGAGAAGGCCGGCAAGCAGGTCAAGCCGCTGATCGTGCCGACCAACAACCCGCTGCACGCGGTCCTCAAGACGGCGATGGACCTCCAGGCCCAGGAACTGATCATGGGCGCGTCCAACAAGTACACGGTGGACGAGCAGCTGGAGCAGATCGCCTTTTACTGGATCAACCTCCACGGCGGCAACACGGCGCCGCTGACGGTGCGCATCCTGAGCCGCGAGCGCGACGTGTACCTCGACATCGGCGGCGGCAGCCGCGTGCCGAAGATCAGCGAGCGGAGCGCGCGGTCGGTGGCGGAGCTGCGGGCGGCCGGCGTCGGCGTGGACCGGGTGTTGCTGTTGCACGACGGCAGCCGGGCCAGCAGCGACCTGTTCCAGGCCGTGATGACGCTGCTCGACCCGAACGTGGCCCTGGGCGTCCTGCCGCTGGCGGCGAACGGCGCGGGGCCGGCGGCCGTGAACGGCTTCGTCCAACAGGACGAGGAGAGGGCGCGGAAGTTGGGCCGCGGCATGACGGTACTGGACCTACCCAAGGCCGACGGGCCGGCCATCGTGGAACGGCTGCGGCGGGACCAGTACGATCTGGTGATCGTGCCGCTGCCGGAGGATTTGCCGTCGAACCTCAACGGGGCGGTGGACGACCGCGCCCGCTACGTCCTGAAGAACGCCCACTGTCGCGTCTTCCTGGCGGCGGCGCCGGGCATCCCGCAGGAGGTGGTGGATACGACGCCCAGCGTCGTGTGAGAAATGTCCGAGCCGGGAGCGGTCCCATAGGTCGCATAGGTCCTATAGGACACATAGGACCGCTTCCGGCCCGGACAATCGCCCGTCCGCCGTAAAGCACGCCTGTTCCGTCCCCCAATCCCACGACGGCGGCGCCAGCTCCTCCGCGACCGCCAGCAGCGCCCCCGCGAGGTTGAAGCGCGCCAGTGCCCGTAGACCGACATAAGAGGTCGTCATTCTCGGATTGATTTCCATCACGGAGTCGCCGTCGGCGGTCGGGCCGAGAACGACATCGACGCCGACGTAGCCTCGAAGCCCCTCCACGGCATCGACGGCGCGGGCCGCGAGGGCCGCCGCCCGTTCGGCGGACTCGGGGGTCAGCGGCAAACGGCCGCCCCGGTAATGAAACCGGCCGTCGGCGGTCAGGCGCTGCGAAACGGCGGGCAGCGCCAGGCGGCGTGCCGGCCCGATCAGGAAGGCCACGCTCGCCGGTTCGCCGGGGACGAAGGGCTGGACGATCAGGTCGCCGTCCCAGCCTTCCGCGCGGGCTTGTTCGGCCGCCCGTCGCAATTCGTCTTCATCACGGACCAGAAATGTCGCTTGCGACCCTGCCCCGTGGCGCGGCTTGCACACCGTCGGGTACGACGGCGGCTCCGTCGGCCAAACGACGGTAAACGGCGTCGGCACGCCCCGTTCGCGCAGCTGCCCGGCGAGGCGCAGCTTGTCGCCGGCCAGCCGCGCCGCCCCGACCGTCGATCCGAGCGACCGGCCGCCGGCCTCTTCCAGCCAGCGCAGGCGTTCCGGCAGCACGTCGTCGCATTCCGGCGCCACGACCAACGTCCGGTCGGCCGCGGCGGCCAGCCGGCGAAACGTCGCCTCTTCCCCTCCGTATTCCACCTCATGTACCACGACCCCGGCAGGCGGCGTCTCCCCGGACGCCAGGAACTCGCGCCCGAGCATCGTCTCGACCGTCACGCCCGGCAGGGCGCCGAAGTCCTTCAGCAGCGCCGCCAGCATCGCCCATCCTTCCGGAAGCAGCGGCGCGGCCGCCCCTTCGGCGCCGGTGCAAAGGTACTCGTAGAGGAATATTCGCATGTTCGTAACCGCGACCCGGCCGGGGCCGTCATTCACGGCAGCCGCAGCCGCGTGACGGCGATGCGGCCGCCGAAACAAACGTCCACGTCGGCGCCGGCCGACCGACGGCGGCCGTGATAGTCGCCGTCGTAGTGGAGGTGCTCGCCCTCGGCCCGGAAGCTAAGCGGCAGCGGCAGGGGATCGAGAGGGCAAAAGACGCTTTCCGGCGCCGCCGAACCGGGGTCGAGGTGCGGCAGATTCACGTTCCAGAAGCCGCCGGCGTCGGCCGGCCGGGCGGTCAGGTCGCGCAGCAGCGGCCGCACCCACGCCGCGACCTGCTCCCAGTCAATCGGCATCCCTTTACGCTTGTATTGCGAGAAGGCGGCGCCGGTCCAGCCGTGCAGCACCGCCTCGCGCACCGCGGCCACCGTGCCGGAATGGTACACGTCGGCCCCGAGGTTGCCGCCGTCGTTGACGCCGGACAGCACCCACGCCGGCCCCGGGCCGAAGCGGTGTAGGGCCACGCGCACGCAGTCGGCCGGCGTCGCCTCCACGGCGAATCGGTTCGGCCCGACTTGGCGGACGCGGATGAGGGCGTTGGTGGTGACGCGGTGGCTGCAACCGGAGTGGGCGTCGGCCGGGGCGACGACGATCGCCTCGCCGAGCGGCCGGGCGGCCTCCTCCAGGGCGCGGAGGCCGGGGGCGTCGATGCCGTCGTCGTTGGTAAGGATGAATCGCATTCCGTCAGCGTATCGCGCGGGCGGTCATCGGCGAGCGGCCGGCGTGAGCCGGCTGATGGTTGCTCCCATCAGCCGGCTCACGCCGGCCGCTCGCCTGAAATGCCGCCGAGTCGCGCCTAGCTGGCGGCGAGGATGCTGGCAATGCTGCCGTCCGGCGTCACCTGTGTCGTGACGCCGAGCGAGATTTCATCCACGAAGTCGGGCAGCCCGGCGAAGACGTCGCCGGCGTCGTCCATGGCCAGGGCGATGGGGACGGGCAAGGCGAACGGCTGCCATGCGCCGCTGGCGATCGTGTGCAGCCAGACGCCGTCGGCCGCGCCCGGGAACGCGCCGGCCACGTCGCCCCGGGAGTCGATGGCCAGCAGCGAGGCGTTGCCCGGAGGCGCCAGCGGGCGCCGCGCCAGTGGCGGCGATGAACTCCTGCACGCCGATGCCTGGGAACCCGGCCACGACATCGCCGTTGGTGTCCATGGCGAGTGCCGAGGCGTTGATCGGGAACGACGGCGCCAGCGGCAGCCACAAAGTGCCGGACATGTGCTTCTGCACGCCGTAGCCCGTGAACTGGGCCACCAGGTCGCCGTTGCCCCCCGCCGTCAGCAGGGTGGCGTTGACGCCGGCCACCGTCAACGGCAGCCAGTTTTTGTTGCCGACGTACATCTGGACGCCGTAGCCCGCGAACTCGCCGTAGATGGCACCGTTGGCGTCCACGGCCAGCAGGGTGGTGTTGACGCCGGCCACCGTCAGCGGCAGCCAGTTGTTGGGAGAAATGTACATCTGCACGCCGTAGCCGGAGAACTCGCCGACGACGCCGCCGTCGGCCCCGACGGCCAGCACGCTGGCGTTGACGTTGTCCGGCGTCAACGCCAGCCAGTTGTTGGGCGAGAGGAACTTCTCGACGCCGTAGCTGGGGAACTCGCCGACCACGACGCTTTTGGCCAGGATCTGGAACGTGGCGCTGCCCGGGTTGGCGATGGCCTCCGGGCTGGCGACGCTGGCGACGGCGGACAATCCCGCGCCCCCGGTGACGCCGGTCACGGTGACCTTGAAGCTCTGGCTGCCGCCGTTGGCGGCCAGGGCGCCGAGGGCGACAGTGACGGTCGTGGCGGTCACCGTCGCGCCCGTTGGCGACGAGGTCACGGTCACGTTCGATGGCAGCGTGAGCGTCACCGTGGAGTTGTCGTTGGGCAGGGGGGTGGCGCCGGTATTGGTGACGGTGACGGTGAAGTGCAGGACGCCGCCCACCGCCACGGCGGGGCTGGACTCCGTCACGGTCACGGCGAGGGTAGCGCTCTGGGCCTCGAAGGCGCCGATGTCCGGCAACGTGGCCCCGGCGTCCGGACGGGTGAAGCCGCGTTCGTCGGTGGTCAGGCCGTTGGTCACGCCGCGGTCGATGGTGGTGCTGCCGGTTGCTTCGGCCTCGGTGGGGATGGTGATCGCACTACCCGGGGTGCCGATCAGGAGGCTGCCGCCGTTGTTGGTGAGCGGCCCGAGGGTCAGCGTGCCGGCGGTGCCGGTGCCGCCCACCTGGTCGCCGCTCGTTTGCACGAAGGTGGCGCCGGAAGGTGTGCCGATGAAGTTGCCGCCCTGCGAGGTGAACGTCCCTTCGCCGAGGCCATCATCGATGTCCGGCCCGGCGTTCGCGTGGTTGCCGGCGATGATGGTGTTTTCGAGGTTGATCTTGCCGATGACGGCCACCAAAACACCGCCGCCGGCGACGAGGCCGCCGCGGGCGGCGGTGTTGTTGTTGATTGTGTCGTTGACGAGCGACAGGGTGGTGCCATCCACCTCGAGGCCGCCGCCGACGGGGGCGTTGTTGGCGCTGATGGTGACGTTGGTCAGCGCGGAGCCGGTGGCCGTACTATTGATATAGAGACCGCCGCCGCCACTTGTGGGAGAGTTGTTGTTGTCGATGGTGGTGCGCAGGACCGTCAGGACTTCCGAAGCGCCGGTGACGGCGAGGCCGCCGCCGCCGTTGTTGCCGAAGTTGCCGGTGATCTCGCTGTCGGTGATCGAGACCGCCGTCCCGTCCGGGGCGTTGATGCCGCCGCCGGCGCCCGCGCTGTTCTCGGCCTTGTTGCCGGCGATCAGGCTCGCGGTGACCGTGATGGTGCTTCCGGCATCGCTGTTGATGCCGCCTCCGCCGTCGCTGCCGTCGCTTACGTTGTCGCTGATGGTGCTGTTGGTGACGGTGATTGTCGTCGATCCCCCTCTGCCGTTAGCCACATTGATGCCGCCGCCGTCGGAGCTGGCGAAGTTGCCCGTGATGGTGCTGTCGTTCACGATGATGCTGCCGCCCGATCCGCTGCCACCGGCCGCGATGCCGCCGCCGGCGTCGCCGGTGGACTGGTTGTCGCTGACCGTGCTGCCGTTCAGGGTGACCGAGCCGTCGCCCGAAAGCGAGATGCCGCCGCCGTCGAAGGCGCCGGTCGTCGAATTATTGGTGACGATGACGTTGTTCAGTATCAGGGTGCTTGTGTTGGGGGTAGAGTCAGAACCCACGCGGATGCCGCCGCCGGCGCCGGTGTCGCCGTTGCCGTTGCCGTGCTGGATGGTGATGGTCGGCGTCAGGAGGCTGCCGATCGTCACATTGATGTTGTCCGTCGCGATGTCGGGTGCGATGTCGAACACGCGGCTGCCGCCCGTGCCGGCGTCGATGACGACCGCGCCGCCGCTGGCGTTCTGGATGCTCACGCTGTTGGCGAGGATGGCGAACTCGCCGGCGCTGTTGTCGGTCGCGCTTCCGTTGAGGGCGATCGCGTAAGTGCCGGGGAGCGTCAGGTTGATGACGTTCGGCCCGGCGGTGGCGTTGGAGCCGGCGATGGCCGCTCGCAGGCTGGGGGCGTCGAAGACGCCGGCGGACACCGGCGTCAGCGCCGCGGTCTGGAGGCCGTCGGCCGTGCTGACGACGTTGAAGATCGCCGGGGCTAGGCGATCCTCCAACCGTTCCAGGGTGGGGCGGACCCGGCGTTTCCGGGCGTCCGCCGATTGCCGCCGCGCCGGGAGGGGTCGGCCGCTGAACCATCGACTCAGAGGATTGAACATGTGCGAGGTTCCTTCATCAAATGAAGGGGACGGGGGAGAAAACCCGCAGGTCCGTCTCGCGGGCGTGTACGCATCAGGACAGGATCAGGGCGAGGCGGAAAAGGCGGCGGCGTTCGGGCGCTAAAGACGGCCCAAACCACCCAGACCACCTAACGCTCGCCGTATAAGGATTAGAGCTTGGTCGCCGGAAGCGGTAAAGTCAAGAGTTTTCCGATGCTTTTGGGGAAATATTTGCGGACGGGAGTGCGGTCGCCGGAGCGGCGGCACAAGCTAAAGCTTGTGCTACGGGGTTGTAGCACAAGCTTTAGCTTGTGCCGCGAGGACGATTCCCCTCACCCCCCGACCCCTCTCCCCGGAGTACCGGGGAGAGGGGAGGAAGAGCGCCCATGCCGGACTCAGGAATAAAAAAGGGCGCCGGCGGAAGGATCGCTCCTCCCACCGGTGCCCCACGTCGCTTCCAAGAAGCGCCGCCCCTACTTGGTCAGCTGCTTCTTCACCTCGTCGTCCAGGTTGTTGATCTGGACGTTGCGGCTCACGACCTTGCCGTCGCGGCCGACCAGGAACAGGTTCGGCAGCACGAAGATGCCGTAATCGGTGGCCAGTTTGCTCTCCAGGCCGCCGCTCTGGAACAGGTGGACGCCGGGCGCCGGGGAGCGGCTCAGGAAGTCCTGCGCCTCCTTGGCCGTGTTGTCCAGGTTCACGCACACCAGTTCCACGCCCTTGGTCCCCTGCGTGTCCATCAGGGCCTTCAGCTTGTTAAAGTCGCTGGCCGTCTGGCTGTTCCAGCTCGCCCAGTAGTAGACCACCACCACCTTGCCCTGGGCTTGGTCCACGTCGTAGACGACGTTCGGCTCGTCCAGCTTCGGGCCGGCCAGCTTGATCGGCTGGCCCTCCAAACCCAGACGGCGGATGGCGCCGCCCGCCTTGTGCCCCTGCGGCGTGTCCGGGAAGTTCTTGACCAGCACGCCGTACCAGTTCTTCGCCTCCACGTCCTTGTTCAGGAACTCGTTGACCATGCCCAGCTGCAACAGGGCGTCCGGCGTGTCTTCCGCCTTGGGGTAGGCCTCCACGAACTTCGTCAGCCGGTCCACCCACGCCTGTTGCAGCGCGTTGAAGTCCGGGGCGCCCTTGGCGTCCTTGCCCCCGGAAGTGCTCTGCTGGATGCGGACGGCGTAGTCGGCCTGCATCTCGCGGTAGGTGACGTAGGCCGCCAGGTTGCTGCCCGGCACCGACTTCGCCATGCCCTCTTCCAGCCGCACCAGCTGCGTCATCGCCGCCGTGTCGCCGGACGGGCTGTTCTGGGCGGCCGTGCTCAGGCTGTCCGCCATCTGGCGGATCCACGGGTCGCGCGCCTCCGGCTTGGCCGCCGCGATGATCTTTTCCAGTATCTCGACGCGGGCCAGATGGTGCCGAGCCATCAGCGGGTTGGGGCCGTTGGTCGCCTCCGGCGTCTTCTTATCGAGGTCCGTTAACTCGTTGATTAACTCCATCAGCTTGGGGTCGCCGTCCAGTCCCTTGTCGATGCCGGCCGATTCGACCGGCGTGGCTCCGGCGGCCGGGGCGTCGGTGAGCCGCCAGGCCGAGCCGACCTGGATCATCTCGCCGGTCTGGACCCAGTCGGTGGCGCCGGCCACCTCGAACAGGATCGAGCCGTGCGAATACTTCACAATGTCGGCGTGGGCGCCGGTCTGTTCCGCCGGGGCGCATTCCGGGGCCGAGGTCTCCAGGTGGACCCAGGTCGGCTTGCCGGCGGTCAGCTTGGGCAGGTCGGCGACGGCCTTCTGGAACTTGGCGGCCGCCCCCTTTTGCAATTCGCGGACATGGGCGATCTGGTCTTCCGGCAGACCGAGCTGCTTCATCTCCGCCTCGGAGATCATCAGCGTCTGCAAGCGGGCGAAATCCTTGGTCGCCAGCGCCTGGAGGACTTCCTGGCTGACTTCCTCGGCCGAGATGACCTTCCAGAACTTGATGTGGCCCGTCTTGGAATCGTCCACGCCCCATTTCATGCCGTCGGCGTTGACCCAGCGGAACTGGTCGGGCTTGCCGGCGCCGCCTTCGCTCTCGAACTCGCGGTAGACCTCGACGCCGTCCTTGTAATAGGACCACGTGTCGAGGTTCTTGTCGTTGTGGCTGAAGAAGAGGCGGAGGGTCTTGCCGTTGGCGTCCTTGAGCGCCCAGCCGCTGCCCTGGCCGTTCGGCCCCTTGACCAACTCCACCTTGCAGCCGGCTTCCTCTTCCGGCTTGGGCGTCGAGACGGCGACGCCGTCCTGCGCCGGGTGGTAACGGAGCATGGTGGAGACGGGCGGGGCGTTGCCGGCCCAGGCCGCCCCCGCACCCCCCGCCATCACGCAGCCCGCCACGAACCAGCGCGCCGCCCTACGCGCCCACTTCCCCGCTCCCGCGCCGCCCGCGGTCGTTGCCTTTACCATCCGTGTCTCCTTTCCTCGCCGGGTTCCTACCCGCACGTCCGTCCTTCTCTTTCTTCGGCACAACCGGCGCGATCAATTCAACCCAAACCGAGTTCGAGTGAGGAGTGAGGAGTGAGGAGTGAGGAGTGAGGAGAAGAGACAACTGGAGGTTTTTTCTCCTCACTCCTCACTCCTCACTCCTCACTCGCGCGGATCGTGCCGTGTCGTGGGATTGTGCCGGCGAGAACCGGGCAGGCGTCTTCATGGGGCTAAGTTGTGGTTCATTCGGGGGATAAGACGAAACCGGCTTGTCGGTTTTGGGGCTTACCTAACTTGACTGCTTTTTGGCGTGCGGCTATAATTACACACGCGCTCCCGGACAAGGTCGTTACGTCGGGCCGAGGCGCGGCTTCCAGCGAACAGGGATGGAAACCGCGGTTGACGGAACGAATTGGGCTAGGCCGTTTCGGTCAGGAGGACCAACGGCTTCGGGGCGTCAGGCAAGGGAATGCCGACCATGGCCAGGTCATCCGTCGCCGCGCGGCGGGCGACGTCGCGGGAAGGAGTGGACGCACGGACTCCTCCGAATGGCGGGTTCCTCCGGGCGACGGGGGCCATGGGATGCGGGTCCTGTCTTTCTCTTTCCGGCCGGGTTTCCGCCGCTAGAAGCTTGCCTGCTCCGCTGTCTCAGATACACGCCGTCTTCGGTGCGCTAAGAACGTGCGACAAGGTCGAAGTCGTCGTTTGCACCGCCGCACGGCCGGCTCCTACGTCATGGGTGGCCTTTGGCGGACGACCGGGTCAAGCAGGTCAAAGAGGCCAACGACATCGTGGAAGTCGTCGGCGAATACGTGGCCCTGCGAAAAATGGGGCAGACGTATAAAGGCCTCTGTCCCTTCCACGACGACCATAACCCGTCCTTCGACGTCGATCCCCGCCGCCAACGCTACCGCTGCTGGGTCTGTGAGAAATACGGCGACGTGATCAGTTTTGTTCAGGAACACGACCACATCGGCTTCGTCGAGGCGCTGCAATTGCTCGCCCGCCGGGCCAACATCACCCTGGACGAGGCGAGCGCCGCCAACCACCAGGGCCGCGCCCGTCTGCTCGACGTGGTGCGCTGGGCCGCCCAGCAGTTCCACGAATGTTTGCTGGACGATCCGTTGGCCGAAGAGGCCCGCCGCTATCTCGGCGAACGCGGGCTGGTCGGCGAGACGGTTCGGAAGTACGGCCTCGGCTACGCCCCGGCCTCCGGGAACTGGCTGGCGCGGAAGGCCGAGGCGGGCGGCGTGCCGCTGGAACTGCTGGAAAGCGTGGGGCTGATCGCCAAACGCGAACAGGGGCCGGGCCATTACGACCGCTTCCGCGACCGCATTCAATTTCCGATCCGGAATATCCAGAGTCAGCCGATCGGCTTCGGCGGCCGCATCCTGCCCAACTCGCCGCTGGCCTCAAGGGCGCCGAAATATTACAACTCGTGCGAAACCACCCTTTTCAGCAAAAGTGACAGCCTGTACGGTATGGACACGGCGCGGCACGCGGCGACGGCCGCCGGCTGCCTGGCCGTGGTGGAGGGCTACACCGACGTGCTGATGGCCCATCAGATGGGCGTCGGCCACGTCGTCGCCACGATGGGCACGGCCCTGAACGCACGCCACGTCCAACAGCTCCGCCGCTTCGCCCCGCGCGTGGTGCTGGTTTTCGACGCCGACGCCGGCGGCGAGGCCGGCGTGGACCGGGCGCTGGCGACCTTCGTCAGCCAGGACGTGGACCTGGCCGTGGCCGCGCTGCCGGGCGAGATGGACCCCTGCGACCTGCTACTCGCGCAGGGCGCGGACGCCTTCCGCACGGTGCTGGACGGGGCAATAAACGTACTAGACTTCAAGCTCAATCAGCTGAGGGCAAGAGAGGGATCGCTTAGCGTAGAAGGGCGACGCAAGGCCGTGGACTCCCTTCTAGGCGTCATCGCGCTAACGCCACCCCTAAAGGGCAAGGCTGGCGCGGTCAAAATGCAATTAGTGCTAAGTCTCATCGCTCAACGACTGCATCTCAAGGAGGAGACTGTATGGGCGCGCCTGAACGAATTGCGGCAGGAGCGCGGCGGCGTGACGGACCCCCGTCCCCGCACGAAGCCGGCCGCGGAGGAGGCCGAACGCAAGGCCGCCCCGGCCGCCCCGGAGGAGCGGCAGTTGCTCGAACTGCTGCTGGCCGATCCGAACCTCGTGCCGGAGGCGGCGGTGGCCGTGCGGCCGGAGGAGATCGCCCATCCGGGGCTGCGGCGGCTGCTGGAGGGGCTGTACACCCTGCTCGCGGAGGGTGAGCCGCCCACCCTGGACCAGCTACGCGGCCGCCTGGACAACCCGCGCCTGGCGGAACAGGCTCTCAAACTACAAGAAATCGGCCGGTGCAACCCCGACCGCGCGGCTTGGCTGCGCCCGCTGCTCAAACATTTTGAGGAGCGCCGCGCCCGCCCGGCCCGACAGGAACTCCATAACCAGCTGCAGTCCGCCGGCGACCACGAGGCGGCCCTGGAACTGCTCCGGCAGCTGACCAACCGTAAAGCCGTGGGGGCGGGCTGACGCCCGCTCCCCCCTTTACCCGGCGCTTTCGCTGTCGCACGCGCCGGGTCGTGACGCGAGGAGGGTTTGATGGAGAAGATCGACGACGGCCTGAAGTCCTTGCTCGAATCCGGCAAGGAAAAAGGCTACCTGACCTACGATCAGGTTAACGACCACCTCCCGGACGACGACGCCAACCCCGAGAAGATCGATCAGATCCTGATTCTCCTCGAAGAACAGGGCATCGAGCTGATCGAGGAGTCGGAGGCCGAAGAACGCGAGGGCGGCGCCGCCGTCCCCGTGCTCGACGACGAAACGCGCGCCGAACTCGACCTCAGCTTCATGGACGAGGACGACAGCCGCCGCATCGACGACCCGGTGCGGATGTACCTCACCCAGATGGGTTCGATCCCGCTGCTGAAGCGCGAGCAGGAGATCGCCCTGGCCAAGAAGATCGAAGTCACCCGCAAGCGCTTCCGCCGCAAGGTGCTGGAGTGCGACGGCGCCCTCCAGCAGGTCGTCGAGCAGCTCAAGCGCGTCCGCGACGGCGACCTGCCGTTCGACCGCACCGTCAAGGTGTCGCTGACGGAGAACCTCGAAAAAGACAAGATCATCCAGCGGATGCCGCACAACCTGCGGACGCTGGAACACCTGATGGAGCAGAACCAGGAGGAGTTCGCCAAGGTCCTCGACCCGCGCACCGCCGAGGACGACCGCCGCCGCCTGCGACGCCAACTCCGCGTCCGCCGCCGCAAGGCCGTGACGCTGGTCGAGGAATTGTCGATCCGCACGCAGAAGGTCCAGCCGCTGATGAAGAAGCTGGAGCA
>Ga0182024_10003613_pt1 | contig 36592 bp, 41 predicted proteins | sample P32metaG_FD_120480 | JGI IMG/M metagenome (GOLD analysis project Ga0182024, IMG submission 120480) | Permafrost microbial communities from Stordalen Mire, Sweden - P3-2 metaG (Illumina Assembly) | ecosystem: Environmental > Terrestrial > Soil > Wetlands > Permafrost | place: Sweden: Stordalen...
AAGGCCGAGAAGACCAATGTCGCCGCCGCGACGGTGTTTCGCCAGGGCCATATCGGGCGCCTCTCGAGCTATAGCCAGATGGCGGCCCGGGCCGGCATGATCGGCCTCATCACCGCCGATTCCGGGCGCTCGCCAAAGGCGGTGGCGCCGTTCGGCGGGCGGGAGGCGCGGCTCGGCACCAACCCCATTTCGATGGCGATCCCCTCCGACCTCGAGGGGCCGCTCTATCTCGACATGGCAACATCGGCCGCCGCCGCCGGGAAGATCGCGCTCGCCGTCGCGCGCAACGAGCGGGTCCCGGACGGCTGGGTCATCGGCAGCGACGGGAAGCCCACCAACGATCCCTCCCAGCTGCGCCAGGGCGGCGCGCTCTTGCCGCTGGGCGGCCCGGAGGGCGGCTACAAGGGGACCGGGCTCGCCGTGATGGTCGAGATCCTGTGCGGCCTCCTGACCGGGCTCGGCTTTGGGGTCGAGCCGACCGGGCGGCACAACGACGGCTGCTTCATGGCGGTGTTCAAGGTCGACGCCTTCCGCCCCCTCGCCGAATTCAAGAAGGAGGTCGGGGAGTTCATCCGCTATCTGAAGGAGACCCCGCCGGCCGAGGGATCGTCGGGCGTCCTCTATCCCGGCGAGATCGAGCACCGCCGCGAAGCGGACCGCCGGGCCAACGGCATCGAGGTCGAGGACACCACCTGGTACAAGCTGCGCGCCCTCGCTGACGGCTATGGCCTCACCGAAGAGCTCGCCCTGGAGGACGAGGAATGATCGGAGGGCCGCTCAGCGACGATCGCTTGACGCTCTACGGCAGCTTTACCTCGAGCTCGAGCTATAAGCCGATGCTCTACCTGGCATTGACTGGGCTGGCGTTTTCGTTTCGCACGGTCAACCTCAAAACGGGCGTGCAAAACACCCCGGAATACCTCGCGGTCAACCGCTGGGGCGTCGTGCCGTCGCTCTCTCATCAGGGCCTCGTGATCCTCCAATCGAATGTGATCCTCGATTACCTCGCGCGGACGACCGGGCATTTCGAGGGGCATGGCGAGCAAGAGCGCTGGCGGGCGCGCGAGTGGCTGTCGTGGGAAGCCGACCACATCACCGCCGTCGCGCGGGTGCGCCACTCGGCGCGGTTCCGCAAGATGCACGATGAGGTCATCGCCGAGTTCCGCCCGAGGGCCGAGGCGGCGCTTTCGTTTGTCGACCGCACCGTCAAGGACCGGCCGTTCCTCGTCGGCGACCACTGCACGATCGCCGATATCGGCTGCTGGGGCCGCATGGTCTTCATGGCCGAGGGCGGCTTCGAGATCGCCCGGTGGCCGCATCTCGAAGCATGGGCCGGGCGGCTGAAGGCGATGCCCGGCTTCGCATTGCCCTACGATCTGATCCCGAGCAAGGACCGCGAGTACGAGGCGGCGCCGCACTACGCGCCGGCTTAGGGTAAGGGATGCCGGAAGCGGCCGATCAGCCCGGCCGAGCCCTTCACGTGGTCCTTCAACGCGGCGGCCAGCTCTTCGCGGGTCATGCCCGGCGCCAACGCCTTCGGATCGAGGTCGGTGGCGATCAGGGTAAAGGTGAAATGGTGCCAGTCGGTGTTCGGCGGCGGGCCGGGGCCGAAATACGTTCCCAGGCCCATCAGGCTCTTGCCGCCGACATATTTGTCCGAGGGCTTGCTCAGCTCGCCCTCGGCGAAGCCCTTCACATCGGCCGGGATGCCATAGATCACCATATGCGACACCCCGGCCGGGGGGCGCCCTTCCGGATCGAGCATCAGGAGGGCAAAGCTCTTGGTCCCCTCCGGCGGGTTCGACCAGGCAAATGGCGGCGAGATGTTCTCGCCGACGCAATTGGGGTTTTTCTGCTTGTCGCTGCACGAGTTTTTCGTGGCCAGCGTGCCGTTGTCCTGGAATGCCGACGAGGTCAGTGTGAGCACCTCCGCCGCCATCGCCGCGGGGCTCGCACCCGACAGCAACATGACTAACCCGCCGGCCGCCGACAACAGGGCTGCGAAACCGCATTTCATGGCATTTCCCTCGCTGTTTTTCTTGCTTCACCTCATCCGCGCGCAAGCGGGCTGAAAGATGTCACTCCGCCGCCAGCGTCGCGGTGAAGGCCGCCGGTTCGGCCCGTTCGGCCCGCGCCATCGGCGCCGGCCACCAGCGGTCCTCCCATTCCGGGAAGAGGCCGGTCAACTGCGGCATGACCTTGTCGGCAAAGAGCTTGGTGTTGTACTTGGCGAGGTCCTTGCCCATGCTGCCGAATTGCAGGAGCATCATCAGGTGGCCGACATTGAGGCTGGTCGCCACCTCTTTTAATTGCTCGGCGACTTCGTCGGGCGAGCCGATGATCACATAGCCGCGCTCGACGATGTCCTCCATCTGGGTCGTCGCGCGCGCCTTCTGCCGGGCGTCCAGACTGGCGGCGCGGCCGATCTGGCCCTGGATGCCGGCGCGCTGCGTCGCCTCGGTGATGTAGCCGGGCGGCACCGCCCAGCGCGGATCGACGCGCAGGCAGCGGCCATAGAAATATTCGGCCGGCTCGCGGTAGAGCTCCATCGCTTGCGCCCGGCTTTCGGCGACCCCAACGAATTGCAGAAAAGCCGCGCGGTACGGGTTCCGGTCCTTGCCGAGCCGCGCCATCTCGTCCCAGAAGCCGCTCATCGTGGCCTGGCCGTCCTTGTAGCCGAAATAAGAAAGGTAGGCGTAGACGTAGTCCATCTGCGCGCACCACTGCCAGGTCTCGACCGAGCCGCCGCCCGGGATCCACACCGGCGGGTGCGGCTTCTGAATGGGGCGCGGCCAGATGTTGACGTAGCGCTGCTGGTTGAAGCGCCCGTTGAAGGCAAACGTGTCCGCTTCCTGCCAGGCGCGCATGACGAGGCCGTGCGCTTCGAGATAGCGCTCGCGCAAGGTCGAGGGGTTCTGGCCATAGGCAAAGCAGGTGTCCATCGGGGTGCCCACCGGGAACCCGGCGATGAGCCGCCCGCCCGAGATGACGTCGATCATCGCGAATTCCTCCGCGACCCGGGTCGGCGGGTTGTAGAGCGCCAAGGAATTCCCCATGACGCAGATCGCCGTGTCGGTGGTGCGCCGCGCCAATGAGGAGGCGATCAGGTTGGGCGACGGCATCAGGCCATAGCCGTTCGAATGGTGCTCGTTGACGCAAACCGCGTCGAACCCGCATTCGGCGGCGAATTCGAGCTCATCCATGAAGTCGTTGTACATGTGATGCGCCCGCCTGGGGTCGAACAGCGAGGAATGAATGTCGACCCAGACCGAGGGATGCTTCTCCCGGAAATCGTCGGGCAATTCGGTATAGGGCATCAGATGGAACCACATCAGCTTCATGGCTCGCTCCTTAATCCATTGTCGTCCCGGCGGAGGCCGGGACCCACCCTCGGCCGCTCGTGCCGCGGATCAGTGGATACCGGCCTTCGCCGGCATGACAACAAAAATCCTTCGATCACATCGTCCGCGCCGGAGGCCCGGTGCAATCTGGAGTTTAATACGTGCGACGGCGCTCCTGATACATCAGGCCAGCATCAGGCCAATTTCCCGTTTTGGTTGAAATGCTGCCCTCGCCCCGACCCATGACAAACCGACGCTATCACAAAAATGCGGCGAATTTAGCGGCGCTGCTTCGAACCGCGCCGCGTTCCGAGGGACGGCCATCGTGGGATGGGCCGAACGCAGTAAAGCCAATCGGCCCTTTCGGCTGCCGCGCAGCGATGGGTTTCGCTGCGCTCAACCCATCCTACGTGCTCGATTTTCGTCCTTCCGCAAAGACCTGATGAGGCGCTGGCAGATTTGGCGACGGCGGGCCGGCGATGCCCTCGAAAATTGGGCAGAGTGCTCCTCCGACCAGCCGGGAAATCGGAAATCCGCCTCGGCGCCTTTTACAAAGATCAAGAATCCGATCATTTCTGGAGTCGAACGATTCAGAATATCAGAAAACGAAGCCATCGCAGATACAAGCAACATTTTGTTCTCTTCGCCTAAATTCTCAATGGACAGAGCGAGGTCCGAGTCTCGATCCGCATGTTTCAGGAAATTAGCTGTTTTGTTAAAATTTCTCCAAGCTGCTTTCTCTGGTGGAACGTCTAAGCGACGGGAAACGTCCGACACAGTCGGGGTTAATCCCTGTCCAATTTCCCTAACAATATCTTCGATTACCTTTACGACGGTCGGCCCGAATGTCGTCTCAAACTCAGCCGGTAGCAGTCTACCAGCGACCGCGAGTTGGGCGGCCCCGATAAGGAAGCGGGCGTACCAACCGGCAGCCGGCCGGCCACCGCGCGCTTCTTCAATTTCCCGCAGCTGGCGATACCCAGCCGCCGCAACAGGACTGCCAACTCATCCTCGTCGGCCAGCATCATCCGGACGGCCGCGTTAAGCTGGCGTTCCGCCGCGGCTAGTTTGGTGATGAAAAGCGCTGTTGTTTTGGCAGTTTCCAAGGCCCCGCCCCGTTAAGCTGGACGGCGGATGACGTTCGGCTTCTTCTTGTTCTTCCGATACCCATCTCGACCGGCCGCAGCTCGGCGGCGCCACCCTCTCCGCGCTGAAGTCCGAAGGCGGAAAGAGGAGTTCACGCCGCCATCTTCACGAATTCCGGCGTCGGGGTGAGTGGGCGGTAGGTGTCGACGCCGACCATTGTCGCGGTGCGGTGCGTCCCGGGCTTCCGCTTTTTCTGGAATTCGGCGCGGGTGGCCTCGTCGGCGCCGTGCAATATGCCTTGCGGAGTGTGGCGGAACATGCCGGGGCGGCGGCCGGCGGGGTCGGTGTCGGCATGGCCCAGCATCACTTCGTCCATGTCGATGTTGCGGTGGTAGCTCGGCAATTCCTCCGATTGCATGTCGCTGACCGCGATTTGCGGCGGGATCGTCAAGACGCAGAAGCCCGGCGCCTCGAACGTCACCCATGACGAGGGCGGGATGTGGATGCGGTCGGACATGATCGGCAAGATGTGCCGGACATTGAGTTTGAACGGGAAGAGATCGCCCTTCCAGCCGACCACGTTCAAGGGATCGTTCCTGTAGAAGATCGAGCTGTGCCCGCCCCCGGAACCCCAACCGTGCTTGATGCGCACCTCGTATTCGCTCCGCGGCTTCCCGCGGTAATCGGCGACGTCCGGCACCTCGAGCATCGTCGGATCGAACGGGGTGTGGCGGCCGACATTCTCGTGCTCGGCGAGGCGGATGGCCGTTGGCGACTCGACGACCAAGAGGAGGCTGTCGCCCGGATCGGGCAGCTGTTGGAAGGTCGTCGCCTTCGGCAGCAGCACCCAGTCGCCGGGCTCGTAGGCGATCGGCCCGAACTCCGTCCTGAAGGTGCCGGTGCCCCGATGCACGAAATAGAGGAGGTCGCCCACCATGTCGCGGAAAGCATAGGGCATCGCGTGCTTCCGCCGGCTGATCGCGACCGCGACATCCGGGTTGGCCAAGAGGGTCTGCCAGGTGCCGCGCGGGTCATCGGCATCGGGCGCGACGACGTCGGCGCTGTCGACCGCGCGCGGCCGGTAGTCGCCCTCGACGCGGACGATTTCATTCGGCCCGTCGGTGCGGTAGAGCATCGCCACCGGGCCTTGAAAGCCCTGGCGGCTCAGATGCTCCTCCTTGAGCCCCGCTTCGTCGAGCCCGATCCGCGCCTGGCGCACAAAACGGCCGCGGGTGAAATGGATCCATGAGCGCATTATGTTGCGTCCTCCCGTGAAGCTTTCGCCGATCTTATCGCGTTTGCATCCAACGCCCCGCGATTTTCGCATTGGTGCGCCCAGCGCGCCCGGGGTACGGTGTCGGCCGCAATGATGCGAGCGCGCGGGCTCAGCCGGGGCGCGGAAAAATTCGACGGAGGAACCGAGACGATGCCTCAATTCACCACCGAAAACGTCTGCTATGTGAAGCACGGCGAGCGCCAGATCATGGCCCGCGTGTTCAAACCGGAAGGCGCGGGGCCGTTCCCGTGCTTTATCGATCTCCACGGCGGCGCCTGGAACAATGGCGACCTCGCCGACCGCACCGGGCTCGGCGAATATTTGGCGCAGCACGGCACGGTCATGGTCACATTGAATTTCCGCCATGCCGCCGACGGCTATCCGACCTCGTGCGCCGACATCAATTACGGCATCCGCTGGACCAAGGGGCATGCCAAGGAACTGAAGGCTGACCCCAACCAAATCGTGATCGGCGGCGCGTCCTCCGGCGGCCATCTGGCGATGCTGGTGGCGATGCGGCCCAACGATCCGCGCTATGCGGCGATCCCCGGTCCCGCCGGGGTCGATGCCAGCGTCAAGGGCGTCGTCATGCTGTGGCCGGTCATCAACCCCTTGTCGCGCTATCGGAACGCGATCCGCCGGTCGACGGAGGCCAACCCGCCGGCCTTCACCGTGGGCATGAAGGAAAAGCACGACACCTACTGGCACACCGAAGCCGAGATGATCGAGGGCAACCCGATGCTGATCCTCGAAAAGGGCGAGAAGGTGGTGATGCCGCCGGCGCTGTGGCTCCAGGGCCGGCCCGACGAGGTGCATGATTATCACGACCCCGACGGCGGCTTCCCGGGTAACGAGCCCGAGCGCTTCGTCAGCAATTACCGGAAGGCCGGCGGCGACATCGAGATCGCCTATTTCGACAACGCGAAACGCAACACCGACACGACCCACGCCCCGGTCGTCGACTTCATGAAGAAGCACCTGAAGTAGGCGACGGCAGCAGCCCCCACCCTTCCCTCCCCCGCATGCGGGGGAGGGTTGGGGTGGGGGCTTTGGCGCTCAGTCGAGCACCTCGAAATGCGCTTCGGTCGGCCTCAGGGCCAGGCCGTTGACCGGCACGATGTCCTGCGGGCAGGCGGAGAAGGCGAGGATGCAGTCCGCCTCGGCCCGAAGGCTGACATAGCTGCCGGGCATGCTGACCGGCGGGCGGATCTCGACCCGATTGCCGTCGATGACCGGGATGTTCATGAAGAGGTTGAGCGGCGCCGGAATCTCCGGCGGCGCGAGGCCCAGTTCCGCCAGCGCCGCGGCGAGATTGTCGGTGCAGTTGTCGTGGTATCCCCTAGCGCCCAGGAGCTCGTAGCGCCAGCGGTCGCAGGCGGCGAAGAGGGTGTCGTGGATGCCGCCGGAGGTGTCCGCCGTCAGCGTGAGGATCGGGCGGCGCCGGTTGGTGACGAGCGTGTCGCCGATGCCGGGGATGATATGGCCGATGGCGACCCGGCTGTGCTCCATCGACATGAACTCGGCGATATCCTCGGCGCGGAACGCCCAGGTGTCGACGACCTGCTGGCCGGTCGTATTGATGACGCGCACGGTTTGGCCCTGCCGCAGACGATGGGCCTTGCCCCGCCGCGCCGGAATTTCGATCAGCATTTTTCCTCCTCCGCCCCGCCCCGGCTCATTCTGCGTATCGCCCCGGCTCATTCTGCACGCTTGAGGCCAAGCCCGGCGAGGCAGGACTCGAGCGGTGTTGCGTTTCCGGGCACCGCTGAGGTAGACCGGGGCAGCGGCCCTTTTGGGCCGCGCCGTTATTTCCGGACCTTCTTCGCCCTAATGCCCGTCGATTTCCCGGCTCCGGGACCCGCCTTCGCGAAACCCGTTTCCCCGTCCCGCGCCGGGTCGGGGCCGGCCGAGCTCTACCGCGAGCGCTCGGGGACCGGGCTCATCCGCGCCGACCCGGCGCAAGAGCGCGCCGTCCTGAAACTGCAGCAGCTCCATGAGGCGCTCTTATCGTATCGGCCGGCCGCAAGATTCGGGCTCCTGGCGCGGCTCGGGCTTGCCGCGCGTGCGGCTTCCGTGCCGCGGGGGCTCTATCTGTGGGGGCCGGTCGGACGCGGCAAATCGATGCTGATGGATCTGTTCTTCGCCGCGGCGCCGGTCGCCAACAAGCGGCGGGTTCATTTCCATGCCTTCATGCTCTAGGTCCACGACCGCCTGGAAGAGGAGCGCCGCGCCAAAACCCCTGGGCCGGTGGGCAAGGTTGCCGCCGATCTCGCTTCGGGCGCGAGGCTCCTCTGCTTCGACGAGTTCCAGGTCAACGACATCGCCGACGCGATGATCCTCGAACGGCTGTTCCGCGCGCTCTTCGAAGCCGGCACGATCGTCGTGGCGACCTCCAACCGTCCGCCAGACCGGCTCTACGAGGAGGGTCTCCAGCGCGAGCGCTTTCTGCCCTTCATCGCGCTCATGCAGCGCCGGCTCGACCAGCTCGAACTCGGCAGCGGGCGCGACTACCGGCTCTCCCGCATGACGGGCAAAATTGTCTATCACCGGCCGCTCGACAGGGCGGCGCACCAGGCGCTCGAAGCCGCCTTCGCCGAGCTGACCGACAATATGCCGGGGATGAGCGAAACGCTGATCGTCAAGGAGCGGGCTCTCATCGTGCCGAAGAGCGCGCGGAAAATCGCCTGGTTCCAATTCGACGAATTGTGCGTCCGGCCGCTCGCCGCCGCCGATTACCTCGCGATCGCCGAGCGGTTCGCGGCGGTCATTCTCGAAGGCATCCCGCGCCTTGAACCGCGCCAGCGCAACGAGGCCCGGCGCTTTCACATCCTCATCGATGCGCTCTACGAGGCGCGCACCCTCTTCATCGCCTCGGCCGCGGTGATGCCCGAGGAAATCTACCCGGCCGGCGACGGCGCCTGGGAATTCCAGCGAACCCTCTCGCGCCTCTATGAAATGCAGAGCGAGGACTACATCGCCAACCGCGCCCCGCCGTGAACTGCTCCTCCTTCCTGTCATGCCGGCGAAGGCCGGTATCCACGGTGGGGTGGATCCCGGCCTTCGCCGGGATGACAGGAAGGGTGGGCAGGAGTAAGCGGGAGTGGAGCCCTCGACGGGAATATTAGGGATATCTCTTCGCCCCCGGAGGAAATCATGTCGCAAGTCACCGTTGGCAGATGGGGCAAGAGTCTGGCGATCCGGCTCCCGGGTGAGATCGCGAAGGCAGCCGGGATCAGTGACGGCGAACGCGTCGAGATCGAGGCGCGCGATGGTAATATCGTGATTCACCCCGCCGCCCCGCGCTTCACTTTGCACGAGCTGTTCGCAGGCAAGAGCCCGCAAGAATGGCGAGCCGCTTACGCCGGCGCTTTTGATTGGGGGCCTGATGTCGGTCGTGAAGCGGTCGAGGAATGACGCCCGCGGGGGGCCGAGGCGAGTTCTCATGTTGCCCTGTAGGGGATTTTTGATGGGACTGGCTTGATCATCGTACCATGGAATACACGCAGGCAGTCTGTCGCAAACTGACACGCCCTGTCGTGATTAGCCGCCGGTCCTGTAATAATTTGCTTAAGTGCTCCCGGCGCTGAGCTTCTCCAATCGAATTCCCTGTACTTGACCAATGAATAAGCGCGGGTTTTGAATTTTACCTCTGGCACGTCCGCACCGTGCATTTCCAAAAACCTGAATTCCTTCTCGTTGCTGTAAGCTTTGTGTTTAAAAACATGCCCAGTGCGCACAGCGTCAATTGCCAGGAGCGCATACAGGTGGCCCGTGTACGCGCTCACACCCGGGCTCTCCAACCCTCGGCCGTGCGGGAGGGATATCAGGTCAAACATTTTTTCAACAATTTGCCTATGTAGCTCGATGCACCTACCGTCATCATAGGTAATCGGGAATGTGCCTTTGTTTGGGATGGGCGTGCCGGCGGGTCGCTTAAAGGCTCTTACCAATTCTCCAGCATCAAAGCCAAGTGCATAGCCGCGTCCATTATCAGCGTAAGCTCGCCACTGTCCAAGATCGTTGCCTTCGAAACTGAATGAAGAGATAAAATAATGAGCAAGCTGTTTATATTTCTCCTCCCTAACGAACGCCCCAAATGCCTGGGCGAAATCTTTACTTTCTGGAGGGCCGTCAATCGCCTTGGTGTTCAGGATGTTGACCACATGTGAAAGGCTATGGTTTAATTCAGACGGATCGTTAAGATTAAACATATCCGTGAGCCACAATTTCCCAGTTTCTAAAATTCCTCTTAAGCCAATGTCGTTTGTATAGTGATAGATAATCGGCGGGCATGGCACTTCGATTGTTTTGAAAAACGAAGTGATGAGTTGATCCGCAATGTGGTCGAATTTTTGAAGCTCCAGCTTTAGGTCTGGTGGAATTATATCAGCGACTGGCATCATTGCTCTAACCTCGAAATCGTCCAGCCGCTCATATTGTAGCTTCGGCCGATCCCGGCAAGCGTCTCGTCGCCGCGCTCGCGACCTATACTACCTCGCACAAACGATACGACTGAGCCTTACGAACGCATCGATTCGAACGCTACCTTGTAATTGAAGATCAGCTGCTGACGGGAAGTGGTAAGTTCACTCTTCGCCAGTCGCGACAGGGTGTCGTCGCGGATTTCGGAAGGCACATGTGCTGCCTTGAGAACATCCTCAGCCGTGGCGACCACATCTTCTAGGGAGACCGAACCACTAAACGCCTGGAAGCTATCTTCTCGACCTACTACCACTGCGCTTCGTGCAAGCCCCGCTTGACCGGAGTAGTGGATTACCCGAGTGAAGGGTCTTCGGAAACCTCGTCGCGCCAGATGCTGGGCAACATCGTTGCCAACTGCGACGATGCCTGCGCTGGGACTGGCGCAGAGGTCTATTTCTTCCTGCAACAACGCGTACCATCTGTCATATCGTTGGATCCTGGCGAGGCCCGCATGATCGACGAGCATCGCTCCCTTGGAAAAATCGGTAATGTGATATCGCTCCGCAGGCCCGCAAAGATAGCGTCGAACGCAAAAGTGAAGGATGAAATCCTCAATCGAGAAGAGAAAGTTCCTGAATCCCGCTTCTACTCTCGACCTTGCATGGTCTGCCGAACGAGCCCACCAGCCCAAGGACGGCTCCATACATATCAGAACGTACTGAACGGTACCTAATGGTTCAGGATTCGGGAGAAAGACGTCGCCATCGGCCTCTGCGAGCGCCTTCATCCGTTCTTCAAGCTCTCGGTACGCTGTATGGAAGCTTTCGTCGATTAGCATGGCGTTTTCTCAGGCGACGCCGTCATGGGGGCGGCGGCCATAGGATTAAATGAGTGTGAGGGGCAGGCACCGCGAGAGCTGACCTGATCGGAGTTTTCTTTAGCGGCCGACGCCGATGCCGATGCGCTCGACGGATTGCGATTGCGGGGGGTTGAAGAGGTCGGCGAGGACGACCGGCCGGCCGGTCTCTTCGGGCTCGGGCAACCCGGCGTCCTTCGCCGCGACGCAGGCCTCTTCATAGGTCAGCGCGCGCGCCTTGATCGCGCCGAAACAGCGTCCCGGCCGGATCAGCGCCGGGTCGACGCCGCGGAAATCGTTCTGGTTGGTGGTGAAGATGATCTTTCGGTTCGCCAGATGAACCAGCCCATCGGAAACGTTGAGAAAGCGCGTCATCAGCGTGGTGCCGGCGCCGGGCTCGCGGGCGTTGACCAGCGACTCCGCGTCTTCGATCACCATCACCGCGTCGTCGCCCATCGACAGGAAGTTGACGAACATCTCGTCGGTGTTGAGCAGCTTTTCTTCGTAGGTGATCACCGCCTTCAGCTGGTTCTGATAGATGAAATGGCGCAACAGCAAGGTCTTGCCGGTGCCGGGCTCCCCCATGATGAACAGCACCGAAGCGCCGTCCTTCAGGTAGCGGGCAAAATAGCTCGCCACCGGCTCCCCGAGCCACGGATAGTAGGAATCGTGCACCGGCGAGGGCGGCTGCATCGTGATGTTGCGATAGTCGGCCCCGTCCTTGGTCTCGTACCACCATTCGACGGCGGCGAGCCGCGAGTGGCCGAACTTTTCGCCCATTTCGCGCGCGACGGTGGCGACGGCCTCGTGCTCGCCCCAATACTGCACGGAAAAGTGCAGGCGGCGCGGCACGAAAACGTCCTTGTCCTCGTCAAAGCGGACATAGGCGTAGAAGATGGCGCCCTCTTCGGAGGATGGGTGCACGATCACGTCATACCCGCCGGCGGCGACCGACCTGACCTGGCACCGACAGTGCGGGAAGTTTGCCCGAGCAATGTCGCGCAGCGCACAGACAAAATCGAACGCCGAGATCAACAGCGAGTAATCCGCCCGCACCGCCGTCGAGTCGCCCTGCGCAGACAGCGCCGCCGCGATCGCCGGCATGACGCTCGACGGGTGGATGTTGCCGTTCAACAGAAACTGCATTTTGTTCATTCCCGACCTTCCGCAATATCGCCCGCTCGCCAGCCAGGACCGCAGTATCGATGGGAGCCGAAGCCGATACAACCCGAGCGCCTTTCGGGTTCTCCAACACATCCCCGTTCGGATTGACCGATGGAATACAGCGTATTACATCGTAGCGGACGAACGGAGGTGCGCGATGCCAGAGGGAACCAACGCGATCCCGGTCTCGATCCGGCTGCCAGCGGATGTCATCGAGACCTTGGACAAGGTCGCGGCGATATTGGAGCGCCCGCGGTCGTGGGTGATCTTGCGCGCGATCCGGCAATACCTCGCCGATGAGGGGCAGGAAATGCTCGATGTGCAAGAGGGCATCGCCGAAGCGGAGCGCGGCGAGGTCGTGCCCATCGAGGAGGTCCTGGCTGAGATGGATGAGATCATAGCCAGAGCCAAGGCCAAGCGCGCGACGGGCTGATGCCGCGGCGAATCTTACTCTCCCGCCGCGTACAAAATTGGGTGGACATTGAAACCGAGTATTTGACGGCTCGCAGCGCGACCGCTGCCAGCCGCTTACGCGAACGCATTGCTTCGGCTCAGCGCCTGCTTGCTGACTTTCCGCATGCCGGTACGCAGGGGGACGCGGTGGGAACGCGGCGGTTCGTCATCGCCCCGTATGTCCTTACTTACCGGGAAGTTGGCGCGGACGTTGTCATCGTCAACATTCGCCACAGCAGGCAGGCGGAACGGCCGATTCCCGACGAGGCGTAACACACCGGGCGGCCAGCTTGCCGGCTCCGGCAATACGCGGTAAGACCCGCGCCGTCTCGCGCCCCCTTTTGGCGCAGCGATTGGCCCCAGATGAGGACATGTCCATGGCACGCAAGAAGATCGCCTTGATTGGCGCCGGCCAGATCGGCGGCACGCTGGCCTTGCTCGCCGGTTTGAAGGAGCTGGGCGATGTTGTGCTGTTCGATGTCGTCGAGGGCGTGCCGCAGGGGAAGGCGCTCGACATCATCCAAGGCTCCTCGATCGAGGGCTACGATTCCTCGATCACCGGCACCAACGACTATAGGGACATCAAGGGCGCGGATGTGGTGATCGTCACCGCCGGGGTGCCGAGAAAGCCCGGCATGAGCCGCGACGATCTCATCGGCATCAACACCAAGATCGTCGGCGAAGTCGGCGCGGCGATCAAAACCCATTGCCCGGAGGCCTTTGTCATCACCATCACCAACCCATTGGACGCGATGGTGTGGGTCATGAAGGAGGCGACCGGCTTGCCGGCGAACCGGGTCGTCGGCATGGCCGGGGTGCTGGATAGCGCAAGGTTCCGCTATTTCCTGGCGCAGGAGTTCAACGTATCGGTCGAGGATGTGACCGCCTTCGTCTTGGGCGGCCATGGCGACACGATGGTGCCGCTCATCCGCTATTCGACGGTCGCCGGGATTCCGCTCCCCGATCTCATCAAGATGGGCTGGACCACCAAGGAGAAGCTCGACGCGATCGTCGCCCGGACCCGCGACGGCGGCGCCGAGATCGTCAATTTCCTCAAGACGGGCTCCGCCTTCTATGCCCCGGCGAGCGCGGCCATTGCGATGGCCGAATCCTATCTGCGCGACAAGAAGCGCGTGCTTCCCTGCGCCGCCTGGCTGACCGGGCAATACGGCGTCCGGGACCTCTATGTGGGCGTGCCGGTGGTGATCGGCGCCGGCGGCATCGAGCGCATTGTCGAGATCACCCTCGACCCTGACGAGAAGACAGCGTTCGACGCATCGTGCGCCGCGGTAAAGGGGCTCGTCGACATCGCGAAAAAAATGCGGGCGTCCGCCGCGGAAGCGATCCGATGAACATCCACGAATATCAGGCGAAAGAGCTGCTGGCGAAATTCGGCGTCGCGGTGCTCGCTTTGGTGGAACCATATAAGCCGAACGGGAGGCTGTACGATGATTCACACCCCTCTGTGTGATCTCCTCCGCATCGACACCCCGATTATTCAAGCAGGCATGGGCGTGTTCACTTCGGCTGAACTGGCCGCTGCGGTCTCCAACTCGGGCGGGCTCGGCAGCCTCGGCGCCACCGCGCGCACGGTCGCCGATTTCCGATCGCAGCTCGACCGGACACGCGAGCTGACCAACCATCCGTTCAACGTCAATTTCACGCTGGCACCCGCCGCGCCCAACGAAGAGGCATTTGTCCTCGCGCTCGCCGCGCGACCGCATCTCATCTCCTTCGCGATGGGTGATCCTGGCGATTACGTAAAGCGCGCCCATGATGTGGGCTGCCTGGTCATGCACCAGGTCACAACCAGAAGGCAGGCAGAACAAGCGGTCAACCGCAACGTCGACTTGATCGTGGCGCAGGGCAGCGAATCGGGAGGTTTTGGCGGCTTCGTGTCGGGTTTAGCGCTGGTCCCGCAGGTCGTCGATGTTGCCGGCTCGATACCAGTGGTCGCGGCCGGCGGCATTGCCGATGGGCGAGGGCTGGCAGCGGCGTTGATGCTGGGGGCGCAGGGCATCAACATCGGCACGCGATTTCTCACTTCGGCGGAAGCGCCGATCGCCGATGAGTGGAAACAGGCGCTGCTTGCCGCAGATTCCGAGGAGACGATGAAATTCGATGTCTGGCACGACGTGTTTCCGCCCTCGGCCCAGGCCTATCACGTTGCCCCGCGCATGCTGTATTCGCCGTTTGCCCGCCAATGGGAAAGCCGGCACGAGGATGCTCAACACCAGGCAAAAGAGCTTCAGGACGAGGTAATGGGCGCGATTGCAGCGGGACGGCTCGGCGAATTGTTCCCTTTTGCCGGTCAGACGGTCGGATTGATTCGGGAAATTTTGCCCGCCGCCGAGATCACCCAGCGGATCGCCGCAGAGGCTGAAGCTGTTTTGCGGCAGACGATGAAGTTTTTGGCATAGCCCGCCATCACAAGCCGCCGCCGTCGATCGCTGACTAATTCGATGCGGCGGCAATCCGGATACGGAAGAGGTCGGCGATGAACATCCACGAATATCAGGCGAAAGAGCTGCTGGCTCGCTTCGGTGTCCCGGTTCCGCCGGGGCGGGTCGCCTATACCGCCGCGGAGGCGGTCGACGCGGCGAAGATGCTCGGCGGCACGGCCTGGGCGGTGAAGGCGCAGATCCATGCCGGCGGGCGCGGCAAAGCGGGCGGGGTGAGGCTCGCGCGCTCGGAGGACGAGGTCGGGGCGGCGGCCGGCGCCCTCATTGGCCGGACGCTCGTCACCCATCAGACCGGGCCCGAGGGGCGCATGGTGAAGCGGGTCTACGTCGAAGCTGCCAGCGACATCGCGCGCGAACTCTACCTCGCCCTCTCCATCGACCGCCGCCTCGGGCGGGTGACGCTGATCGGGGCGGCCGAGGGCGGGGTCGAGATCGAGGAGCTGGCGGAGCGCGCGCCGGAAAAGATCCTCACCGAGGCGATCGACCCCGCTTCCGGGTTGTCGCCCTTTCATGCCCGGCGCCTGGCCTTCGATCTCGGCCTCTCCGGGCCGCAGATCGCGGCGATGGTCGGGTTTGTCGGCGCGCTCTACCGCGCCTTTACCGAACTCGACGCCGCGCTCGTCGAGATCAACCCCTTGGTGGTGACCGGGTCGGGCGAGCTCGTCGCGCTCGACGCCAAGCTCGGGTTCGACGACAACGCGCTCTTCCGCCACCCCGATATCGAGGCGCTGCGCGACGAGGACGAGGAGGATCCGATCGAGCTCGAAGCCGGCAAGCACGCGCTCAACTACGTCAAGCTCGACGGCAATATCGGCTGCATGGTCAACGGCGCCGGCCTCGCGATGGCGACGATGGACATCATCAAGCTCTATGGCGGGAGCCCGGCCAATTTCCTCGATGTCGGGGGCGGCGCGACAAAGGAGCGGGTGACGGTCGCGTTCAAGCTCATTCTCTCCGACCCCAATGTCGAAGCGATCCTCGTCAACATCTTCGGCGGCATCATGCGCTGCGACGTCATCGCAGAGGGCATCGTCTCGGCGGCGCGAGAGGTCAATCTGCATGTGCCCTTGGTGGTGCGCCTGGAAGGCACCAATGTCGAATTGGGGCGGCGCATCCTCAGCCAATCGGGGCTGCCGCTGCTCGCGGCGGAAAATTTCGAGGATGCCGCGCGAAAAGTCGTCGCGGCTTCCAAAGAGGCAGCATGATGGAGGCGGCGTGATGGCGATCCTTGTCGATGCCGCGACGACGGTGATCTGCCAGGGCTTCACCGGCTCGCAGGGCACCTTCCACTCCGAGCAGGCGATCGCCTACGGCACCAAGATGGTCGGCGGCGTCACTCCCGGCAAAGGCGGTACCAAGCACCTCGATCTCCCGGTGTTCGACACCGTGCACGAGGCACGCGCCAAGACCGGCGCCACCGCCAGCGTCATCTATGTCCCGCCGCCCTACGCCGCCGACGCGATCCTCGAAGCGGTCGACGCCGGGATCCCACTGATCGCCTGCATCACCGAGGGCATCCCGGTTCTCGACATGGTCCGCGTCAAGCGCAGCCTCGACGGCTGGAAGGGCGTCTTGATCGGCCCGAACTGCCCGGGGATCATCACCCCGGGAGCGTGCAAGATCGGGATCATGCCGGGCCATATTCACAATAAGGGCCGGATCGGCATCGTCTCGCGCTCGGGCACCCTCACCTATGAGGCGGTGGCGCAGACGACCGCCGCCGGGCTTGGGCAATCGACCTGCGTCGGCATCGGCGGCGACCCGATCCACGGTCTCGACTTTATCGATGTCCTCGAGATGTTCCTCGCCGACGACGAAACCCACGCGATCGTGATGATCGGCGAGATCGGCGGCACCGCCGAGGAGGAAGGCGCCGAATTCCTGCGCCGGGCGAAGAAGAAGAAACCGACGGTCGGCTTCATCGCCGGGGCCGCCGCGCCACCCGGCCGCCGGATGGGCCATGCCGGGGCGATCATCGCCGGCGGCAAGGGCGGCGCCGGCGACAAGATGGAGGCCCTCCGCCGCGCCGGCGTCACGATCACCGAGTCGCCGGCCGCGATCGGCACGACGATGAAAGAGCTGCTGCGAGGCTAGGCCGCGCCGGCGCGATCGGGGAGTGGCGAAATTTTTCTCATTTGCCGAGCATCGCCCCGTCATACTGACTCCAGCCCTAAACCGTGTTCTGCTCGCGGGGCGGAGACGGCGGGCGCCCGTGGCTCTGATGAGGAGAAGTTGGAATGTTCAGCCATATCATGATCGGGAGCAACGACACCGCGCGGTCGAAGAAATTCTACGATGCCCTCTTTGTCGCGATGGGCGGCCAGCCCGGGACCGAGGACGCCAGAGGCCGGCTGGCCTACGCGCACAATGGCGGGCGCTTCATGGTGTCCAAGCCGATCGACGGCAAAGCGGCCGCCCCTGCCAACGGCGGCACGATCGGCTTCACGATGAGCGGTCCCGATCAGGTCAACGCATGGCACAAAGCCGGCCTCGCGAATGGCGGCAAGACGATCGAGGACCCGCCGGGCATCCGGCAAGGGGCCGCCGGGCAGATGTATCTCGCTTATCTTCGCGATCCCGACGGCAACAAGCTGTGCGCGCTTCATCGCATGCCGGCCTGAGCTATCGCGGATCGAACCTGGAGCACGATCCAGTCAAGTTCGATCATCACCGAAGCGCCCCTCTTCTCCCTCCCCCTTGATGGGGGAGGGCCGGGGTGGGGGTGCACCGGCCGCTTCGCGACCGCGGGAACGGGGAGGACCGCGGCGTCACCCCCACCCAAACCCTCCCCCATCCAGGGGGAGGGTTTCCAAATGCGATACCCCCCGGCCGGCCGGCCGGGGGGGAGAGGGAGGAAAAGGGGGAGCCGCGCGACTTCGACATGACCGGATACCGTCCGCGCCTCACGCGTCAGCGGTTTTGCAGCCGATAGCGGAGCCAAACGACGCCGCCCTCCAAGAATTCGGTGCTCGCCAGAATCATCGAGCCGATCGGCGCCGGGGTGCCGGCATCCTGGTCGCTGGAATCGAAGATGCTCGGCGCGCCCTTCGCCCCATCGATTGCCGGGCAGATCGCGAGGCTGATCTCGTCGATGAGCCCCCTCCGCAGAAAGGCCCCGTTCGAGCCGCCGCCGCCTTCGAGGATGAGGCGTTCGAGACCCAGCTCGCGGTTGAGGATCTCCAGCGCCAATCCGAGATCGAGCACCTCCTCGCCGGCGAAGATGTAGGAGACGCCATCCCGGCGCAGCCCCGCCAGATGCGCGTCGGAGACCCGCTCCGTCAGCACCGCGACAATCGGGTCGCCGCCGATGTCGGAGCGTCCCCAGGCGATCTTGCCGTGCGCGTCGAGCACGATCCCGTATGCGATCCCGGGGGCGGCGGCATCGCCCGGCAGGGCAATCGCATTTGGCCTGCTCACTTCCTCCCCCTGGATGGGGGAGGGCCGGGGTGGGGGTGAATTGGGCGCCTGGCATCCCGACCGAACTGGCGACGCAACACGATCACCCCCACCCAACCCTCCCCCTTGAAGGGGGAGGGCTTTCAAATGCGATTGCCCTGCATCGCCCGCCTTGGGTTCAGAGGGGGCGAACCGTTGCGCGAACCAGGGTTCCCGCGGATAGGTCTGGTCGGTGCGATCGGGGTACGAATCGGCCCTGGCGTATTCGCTGCCGGTCACCCGGCCGATCAGCCAGGAGCCGCCGCCGAGCTCGTCATGCAGGCGCTCGAACAGCCCCGCCATGCGGTTCTCCGCGGGCCGCCACCGGGAGCCTAGAATGCGCCCGTCGACGCTCGCGTTCATGTGGCAGATCACATAAGGCTTCATATTTTTGCGTCCCCTACCGATAGCCGGGTAGTGTTTCAGTTTGAAACTGGGCTGCCCCTTGTAGCCGATCGTGCCGCCTACGTGCATCCTGCTATGCTACGATAGGTGAAGCATATTGACAGGAATGATCCCTATGCACGTTAGAGAGACCCTTCCCGGACTGAGAAGTGTTCGGGATCGCCACGCTCAAGTCATGGCGGAGGCCGAAGCGCGGGGGCCTGTTCATCCTGCGGTCGCCGCGCCCATTCGGGCAATCATTGCGGCATTAGATAAGCAAATCGCCGATATCACAGCCTCTAGCCGATAGCCCTATGAGCCGCGTCCTAACCATTAGCCTTCTCATTAGTTGCCTATGTGGTTGTGCCCAGACCCCCGACCCTTGTAGCGGCAAGGATGTCTATATCGGCATGCCCGCCGACCAAGCTTTACCGATTTTGCAGCAATGCGGGAAGTTGGGCGCGCAAGCTGTCGGCGGCATCACATCGTGGGTTTTCCGGGATCGCGTAATCAGCGTCGCGCCGAAAGGCGTTATGTCGATCGTCAATTTGAAATGAAGCTCAGCGGCTTTCAAACTGAGACACTGCCGCTCGCCGCGCTCAGCCGGGGAGGCGCCAGCCGACCCAGTTGCACAGGGCTTCGCCCATGACGAGGTCGAGATCGCGGCCCTTTAGCCACGGCAGTTCCTCGGTGAAGACGCTCACGCATTGATGCCAGGAACAGGGCATCCGCGTGATGTCGGTGCCCCAGAACATCCGGGTCGGTCCGAAGGCGTCGAAAGTGCGGTGCAGGTGCTCATGGAAGCTGCGGAACGGATAGGCGTCTTCGGCGTAGCCGGGCTGGCCGGTCGCCTTCACTGCGATGTTGGGGTATTTGGCGAGGGCCAAGAGCTCGGGCTGGAAGCGCCAGGCGGATTGCCCGCGGCTCCCCGGCGGCACCGCCATGTGGTCGACGATGAGTTTCAGCCCGGGGTGACGCTCGGCGATCCGGCCGACAGCCGGCAGGAAGAGCGCGGCGGCGAGCGCCACCGGGACCCCCGCCCGCTCGGCCGCCGGCCACAGCCAGTCGAGGCTCCCGTCGGTCATCCACTCGCGCTTGTGGCGCTCGTTGAAATAGAAGCGCAGGCCGAGCATGCCCGGGCGCTCCTTCCAATTCGCGACGACGTCAGGGCCATTCGGGTCGTCGAGATAGAACCACCCCATGATGGCGAAGCGGTCGGGGTATTTCCGTACGGCGTCGAGCGCCAATTCGTTCGAATCCGGGTCCCACAGCACCGGGTGGATCAGCGCCCGGTCCACACCGGCTTCGTCCATGGCGGCGATCGCCTGCTCGGCGGAGTAGGGCTCCTGACGATGCGGCGGGGACGGGTCACCCTTTTCCCAGAGATGAATCTGGCCATCGACGATCAGCATCCGGCGTATCCTTTCGATCGGAAGATATTCCGCTCCCCCAGAATACGCCGATCGCTGAAATCCGCCGATAGAGCTAAGGACCGCTCCCCGCCGTCCGGTGGATTGTCGCTATCGGCTCTCGGTCGTCTGCTGGACAAGCTCGCGCAGCCACAAATGCGCGGGCTGATCGTCGAACCGGCGATGCCAGAGCATCCCGGTGTGGATGGCGGGCGATTCAAAGGGGAGCTCGCAAGTCCATGCTCTTTGGCGCCCAGCTATGCAAAAGACGCCGAAAGCTGACGAATTTAACCTCGGCGCAACCAATTGATGCCAAGGTCCGCACCGTGTCCCGCGAGGTGTCGGGCTGGCCGCCGATGAGATGAGCGTCTGCGGCGCCGGGCTCGAACTTCTCTCTCGGGATTGTGACCCCGGGGCCTAGTCCCCAAAAATGGAGCTCCCAGGCGGAACGATGAGCATGACTTCCCGGGAATGGGCGGAACTTGAATATTTGAGCGCGCATGTCGACAAATTGCTCAGCCGCTATCACGCGGCGCGAGCCATGGCGAAGATCTCGAAGTGCTTCGGCGCGATCAAGACGATCGAGCTGGAAATCGCCGAGACCTCGGCGATGCGCGATGTCCTGGTCAGCCGCCTGAGCGACCGTGTCGCCGACCAGGTTATCGCCCCGGCGGCGACGGCGGCGGAAGCGAATTCATAGGAGGCTCCGCCGGCTGGTTTTTGGTCCTCCGGCGCGTCGCATCTAGGTGCGCCCGACTGTGCGCCCTGGGGTGCGCGGCGTCGTAGACGGCGAGGAGGCGCTCGGTCTCGACCGAGGTATAGCGCTGCGTCGTCGAGAGGCTGGCGTGGCCGAGAAGCTCCTGGATCGCGCGCAGATCGCCGCCGGCGCCGAGGAGGTGCGTGGCGAAACTGTGGCGCAGCGCGTGCGGGGTCGCGGTCTCCGGCAGGCCGAGCGCGCCGCGCAGCACCTCCATCCGGCGCTGCACCAGGCGCGGACTCAAGGGGCCGCCGCGCGCGCCGACGAAAAGCGGGCCGTCGGCGGCGAGCGCATGGGGGCAGGCGGCGAGGTAATCGGCGATCGCCTCGCGCACCGCCGGCAGCACCGGCACCATCCGCTGTTTCTGGCCCTTGCCGGTGATCATGAGCGGCTCGCCCTGCGGCGCCTCGGAGCGCTTGAGGCCGAGCGCCTCGGAGATCCGCAACCCGCAGCCGTAGAGGAGCGTCAGCACCGCGACGTCGCGCCTGGCCTGCCAGAGGCTCTTCAATGGGCCGCTGGCGGCCAGCGCAATCGGCGCGTCGATCATTTCGGCCGCATCGGCGACGGTGAGCGCCTTCGGCACGCTGTGCGGCAGCTTCGGCGCGCGCAGCGCCGCGAGCGCCGGGCTCGATGCGAGGCCGCGGCGCTCGAGAAAACGGATGAAGCCGCGCACCACCGAGAGGCCGCGCGCGATCGAAGCTCGCTCGACGCGCGCCGCGCGATAGGCGAGATAGGCGCGGAAATCCGAAGGGAGCAGCTGGCCGAGGGTCGCGAGGCCCGGCATCTCGCCGAGATGCCCGGTCAGGAAATCGAGAAAGGCGGCGAGATCGCGGCCATAGGCGGCGATCGTGTGGGCCGAGGCGCGGCGCTCGCCGCCGAGCCAGGCCATCCACAAACCGATCGCGGCGCGCAGATCCGCGGCGGCGGAAAACCGCGCCAGCGGCACCGGCTCGGGAAGCGTCGGAAAGGGTCTCTGGCCCGCACGCTGCGGGGGAGCGCTCGTCGATTTCATCGACGAGGTAGCTGGATGAGCGCGGTGCGTCCTTCGAGACGCCCGCTAGGCGGGCTCCTCAGGATGACGTACTTTCCTAGTTCCATCATAGGCATACGTCATCCTGAGGAGCGCCTGGAGGGCGCGTCTCGAAGGACGCATTTTCGCAATGCAGCGCCTCTGAGGCTCACCGCGGCGGGTTCAGCCATTGCGCGATGGTGATGCCGAGGGCGCGGGCGAGAAAGCTCAACCCCTCGGTGCCGAGCCCGGGGTGAAAGCGCCCGGGCTGGCGCGTGCCGATGCACAGGAGCCCGACCGGGGCACCGCGGCCAAAGGTGAGGCGCAGCAGGGCCTGCGAGCGGACGAGCCCGGCGGCGGCGCCGAACAGCACCGGGTCGCCCGCCGCGTCGATCCGCAACAGCGCGGTGCGCTCCGGGCCGATGAGCGCGTCGACCATGCCGGCCTTCAACAGCTGGATGCCATGCAGACTGAGCCGACCCGCCGGGGCCGCCGTGCTTTCGACCCCGATCATGACGATGTCGACATCGAGCAACACCGCGAGGTCTGTCGTCACGGTCTGCAGCAGCTGCTCGAAGCTGGCAGCGCCCAGGATCGCGATCACCGCCTTGTGCACCCGGCCCTGGCTCGCCAGATTGCCGCGGCTGGCGGCGATCAGGGTGCGATGCTCGAGATTGACGCGCGCCAGGTCCTTACGCAGCCGCTCGATCTGAAAATGCTGGAAATCGACGACATCCTCGTCAATCTCGCGGGTGGGCGCGCGCAACAGGCGCAGCGCCTCAGGGTGAGAATCGAGGAAGTCGGGATGGCGGCGCAGATAGGCGATGATGTCGCGGCCGCCGATCTCGCCTGGCAATTCGGGCGCCGCGACGGCAGCGCGCTCGCCCCCGCTGTGCGGCTTGTCGCGCGGCAGGTCGGCCACGGCGCCGTTACCTCGCCCCGGCGAGGGGCGCGGCGCGCCGGCAATAGAGAGCGGGGCACCCGGTGATCATCCGATGAGTGTAGCGATGCCCGATTGCCCTGCCAACAGCGGGGAGACCGATCGTCCTCCCGCGGGGCGCTCGGTGCGGGTGATGCTGCCATTGCCGTTGCCCGGGCTGCTCGATTACCTGGTGCCGGGCGGCGCGGCGGTGCCGGAGCCGGGCAGCTTTGTGCGGGTGAGCCTCGGGTCGCGCCGCGCGATCGGCGTGGTATGGGAGGGGGCGGGCGGGGGATCGGGCGAAGAATCGGGTTCGGCGGTCGCGCTCGAACGGCTGAAGCCGATCCTCGACATCCTGCCGACACCGCCGCTGCGCCCGGAGCTGCGCCGGTTTGTCGAGCGCGTCGCCCGCTATACCCTGAGCGCCCCGGGCGCGGTGCTGCGCATGACGATGAGCGTCGAGGAGGCGCTGCTGCCGGCGCCGCCGCGCCGGGTCTGCGCGGCAACCCCGGCGGGTCTCGCCGCCCTCACAGAACCCAGCCCCAAAAAGCCGCTGACCGCAGCGCGCCGGCGGGTGCTCGAAGCCCTGCGCGACGGTTCGGCCTGGGGAATCGCCGAAGCGGCGCGGCGGGCGGGGTGCGGCGTCGCGGTGGTGCGCGGCCTCATTGCCGCCGGCCATGTCGGCGAGCGTCTACTGCCGGGCGAACCGCATTCGCCGCCTCAGGGCATGTGGGATGCTCCCGGCCTCCCGCTGTCCTCCGACCAGCGCGCCGCGGCGAACCGCCTGGTCGAGCGCACCGGCACCGGCGGCTTCAGCGTCACGGTGCTCGACGGGGTCACCGGATCGGGCAAGACCGAGACCTATTTCGCGGCGATCGCCGCGGCGCTCACCGCCGGAAGTCAGGTGCTGGTGTTGTTGCCGGAGATTGCGCTCGGAGCGCAGTGGCTCGACCGTTTCCGCCGCCGCTTTGGCGCGGCGCCGGTGGAATGGCATTCCGACGTCTCGCAGACCCAGCGGCGCGAGGCCTGGCGCGCGGTCGCCGCCGGCCGCGCGCGCATCGTCGTCGGGGCGCGCTCGGCCCTCTTCCTGCCGTTTCCCGAGCTCGGCCTCATTGTCGTCGACGAGGAGCACGACCCCTCCTACAAACAGGAGGATGGCGTCGCTTATCAGGCGCGCGACATGGCGGTGCTGCGCGCCTCGCTCGGCCCGATTCCGATCGTCCTGGTCTCGGCCACCCCGTCCCTCGAAACCGTGGTCAATATCGCGCGCGGCCGCTATGAGCGGGTGCATTTGCCGCGCCGCCATGCCGAGGCGAGCCTCCCCGCGATCGCGCTCGTCGACATGCGCAAGGAGCAGATCGAACCCCGGCGATTCCTGTCGGCGCCGCTCGTCGAGGCGCTCGGCCGGACCCTCGCCGCCGGCGAGCAGTCGCTCTTGTTTCTCAACCGCCGCGGCTATGCGCCCTTAACCTTATGCCGCGCCTGCGGCCATCGCCTCTCATGCCCGAGCTGCACCGCCTGGCTGGTCGAGCACCGCTTTACCGGGCGGCTCCTGTGCCATCATTGCGGCCATGCCGCGCCGGTCCCGGCGCTCTGCCCGGAATGCCTTACCGCCGGAACCCTGGTGCCTTGCGGACCGGGGGTCGAACGGCTGAGGGAGGAGGTCGCGGCGCGGTTTCCCGATGCGCGCATCGCTCTCATGGTCAGCGACCTCCTGTCGGGCCCGCGCGCCGCGGCCGGCCTCGCCGATGCGATGGTCGCGCAGCGCTACGATGTCCTGATCGGCACCCAGATCGTCGCCAAGGGCCATCATTTTCCGATGCTGACCCTGGTTGGGGTGGTCGACGCCGATCTCGGCCTTGCCGGCGGCGATCTGCGCGCGGCGGAGCGCACCTATCAGCTGCTGCACCAGGTCGCCGGCCGCGCCGGGCGGGCCGAGCGGCCGGGTCGTGTGCTGATCCAGACCTATATGCCCGATGCCCCGGTGATGCAGGCGCTCGCCGCCGGCGACCGCGACGGCTTTCTCGCCGCCGAGGGGAATGCCCGGCGGGCAGCGGGGCTGCCGCCGTTCGGCCGGCTGGCGGCGCTGATCGTCAGCGCGGGCGACCCCGATTCGGTGGATTTCGCGGCCCGCGCCCTCGCTCGCGCCGCGCCACAGCTGCCCGGCATCGGCGTCTTCGGCCCGGCCCCCGCCCCGCTCGCGATCCTGCGCCGGCGCCACCGCCGGCGTTTTCTCGTGAAGGCCGAGCGACGGGTCAATCTGCAGGCCGTGCTGCGCGACTGGCTGGGGCGCGTGCGGCTCGGCGGCTCGGCCCGCCTCCAGGTCGACATCGACCCCTACAGCTTTCTGTAGACCGCCTCCGATTTTTTATTTGGTGCCCGATCGGCCGTCCAGCAGTTCGGCGACGGTCCCCGTGAATGTGGGCCGGCATTGCCGCCTGCGCCGCGCCCGGATGGTTGCGCCCAGGCGGCGACCTGTGGTACCAACCGCGCGGATTTCGCGGGGCCCGGCGGCCCCGGAAAGCGCAATCGCGCCGAGATCCCCCAAGTCAACGAATTGTCGCGACCGACCACCCGCCGGCGCGCTGATTGGGGGCCGCTTTCCATTGGCTGAAACGACAGGCACCTCCGGCCTGGCTGACCGTTATGCGGCGGCGCTGTTCGATCTGGCCGATGAGCGCCGCCTGCTCGATGCCGTCGCCGGCGACCTGCGCGAACTGGCCGCGATGCTGCGCGAGAGCGGCGATCTCGTGCGCCTCTTGCGCAGCCCGGTGGTGTCGCGCGCCGAGCAGGCGAAGGCGGTCGCCGCCCTCTGCGAGCGCGCCGAGTTGGCGGGTCTGACCCGCGATTTTCTCGGGCTGGTGGCGAAGAACCGGCGCCTCTTCGCGGTGCCGGCGATGATCGAGGCCTATCTCAAAAAGCTCGCCGAGCGGCGCGGCGAGGTGACCGCCGAAGTCACCGTCGCCCAGCCATTGAACGAGGCGCGCCAAGCCGCGCTCCTCGAACAGCTGCGCCGCACGGTCGGGGCCCGGGTGGTCGTCGATATGCGGGTCGATCCGCGCCTCCTCGGCGGCATGATCGTCAAGATCGGCTCGCGGATGGTCGACGCCTCATTGAACAGCCGGCTACAGCGCTTGCGGCTGGCGATGAAAGCTACCGGATAGGTTCCATTCTCGTCATGGCCGGGCGTGACCCGGCCATCCAGACCCGCGGGTCAAGCCCGCGGGTGACGAAAGAGGAGAGGTGAAGGAACGGAGATGGAAATTCGTGCGGCGGAAATCTCGGCGATCTTGAAGCAGCAGATCGCCGGTTTCGGCAGCGAAGCCGATGTCGCCGAGGTCGGCCAGGTGCTGTCGGTCGGCGACGGCATCGCCCGAATCTATGGCCTCGATAAGGTCCAGGCCGGCGAAATGGTCGAGTTCCCGAACGGGATGAAGGGCATGGCCCTCAATCTCGAAAGCGACAATGTCGGCGTCGTGATCTTCGGCGACGACAGCGGCATCGGCGAAGGCGACACCGTGAAGCGCACCGGGGCGATCGTCGATGTGCCGGTCGGCCGCGGGCTCCTCGGCCGGGTGGTCGACGCGCTCGGCGAACCGATCGACGGCAAGGGGCCGCTCGTCGATGTGACCCGCACCCGGGTCGAAGTGAAGGCGCCGGGGATCGTGCCGCGGCGCTCGGTGCATGAGCCGGTGCAGACCGGGTTGAAGGCGATCGATGCCTTGGTGCCGATCGGCCGCGGCCAGCGCGAATTGATCATCGGCGACCGCCAAACCGGCAAGACCGCGCTGGCGATCGACACGATCCTCAACCAGCGCCAGGTCAATGCCGGCACCGACGAATCGAAAAAGCTCTATTGCATCTATGTCGCGATCGGCCAGAAGCGCTCGACCGTCGCCCAGATCGTCAAGACCTTGCAGGATTATGGCGCCCTCGATTACTCGATCGTCGTGGCGGCGACAGCCTCCGAGCCGGCGCCCTTGCAGTTCCTGGCGCCCTATGCCGGCTGTGCGATGGGCGAATATTTCCGCGACAACGGCATGCACGCCGTCATGGTCTATGACGATCTGTCGAAGCACGCGGTCGCCTATCGCCAGATGTCGCTGTTGCTGCGCCGGCCGCCCGGCCGCGAAGCCTATCCGGGCGATGTGTTCTACCTGCATTCGCGGCTCTTGGAGCGCGCCGCCAAGATGAACGACGAGCACGGCTCGGGCTCGCTGACGGCATTGCCGGTCATCGAAACCCAGGCGGGCGACGTTGCCGCCTACATCCCGACGAATGTGATCTCGATCACCGACGGGCAGATCTTTCTGGAGACTGATCTCTTCTATCGCGGCATCCGCCCCGCGATCAATGTCGGGCTGTCGGTCAGCCGGGTCGGCTCGGCCGCGCAGATCAAGGCGATGAAGCAGGTCGCCGGGCGCATCAAATTGGAACTCGCGCAATATCGCGAGATGGCGGCCTTCTCGCAATTTGCCTCCGACCTCGACGCCGCGACGCAGCGCCTCCTGGCGCGCGGCTCGCGCTTGACCGAGCTCCTGAAGCAGCCGCAATTCTCGCCGGTGCCGGTCGAGGAGCAGGTGGTGGTGATCTTCGCCGGCACCCGCGGCTATCTCGACCGCGTCGATGTCGCCGAGGTCGGCCGGTTCGAATCCTCGATGCTGACCGATCTGCGCGCCAAGCACCCCGATCTCCTCGACGCGGTGCGCGACGAGCGCGAGATCTCGGACGCGACCGACAAGGGGCTCGCCGCGTTCTGCGCCGACTTCGCCCGGACCTTTGCGTGATGCTCGCATGATTGCGGGAAGTTCATTCCGGGAGACCGCGCCCATGCTTGCGGGAGTTTTGCTCGATCCGTTCCCACAACAATGTTGTCATCCCGGCGAAGGCCGGGACCCACTTATCGACCAACTCGCAAGCTGATCGGTGGGTCCCGGCCTTCGCCGGGATGACAATTGAAATTGATTGGTTTTTCGGGATAGCTGTACCAACTCATGCCCACCCTGAAAGAGCTGCGGGTCCGCATCCGCAGCGTCCGCTCGACCCAGAAGATCACCGCGGCGATGAAGATGGTCGCCGCTTCCCGGCTGCGCCGCGCCCAGGAACAGGCCGAGGCGGCGCGGCCCTATGCCCAGCGCATGGAGCGGGTGCTCGCCTCGCTCGCCGCCGGGATGGCCGGGCAGCCTGGCGCCCCGCCGCTCCTCGCCGGCACCGGCAAGGACGATGTGCACCTCGTGGTCGTCGCGACCTCCGACCGCGGCCTCGCCGGCGGCTTCAACACCTCGATCCTGCGCGAGGCGCGGCGCCGCATCCGCGAGCTCGACAATGAGGGCAAGACCGTCAAGATCCTGACCATCGGTCGGAAGGGACGCGACAGCCTGCGCCGCGACTACGCTAGGCTGATCCATGACAGCCTCACCGAGGTGGGCCGCCGCCGGGTGTCGTTCGAGGAGGCTCGCGACATCTCCCAGCGCGTCCTGGCGCTCTATGAGGCCGGAGAGTTCGACATCTGCACGATCGTCTTCAACCGCTTCCGCTCGGCGATGACCCAGATCGTCACGGCACAGCAGCTGGTCCCGTTTGCCCCACCGGTCGCCGAGGCCGAGGCGGCATTGGCGGCGCTGAAGGGGGCGGTCTACGAATTCGAACCCTCGGAAGAGGAAATCCTCGCCGAGCTCCTGCCCAACAACCTCGCGGTGCAGGTCTATACCGCGCTCCTCGAAAACGCGGCAAGCGAGCAGGGCGCGCGGATGACCGCGATGGATAACGCGACGCGCAACGCCGGCGACATGATCGACCGGCTGACGATGAACTACAACCGCACCCGCCAGGCGGTCATCACCAAGGAGCTGATCGAGATCATCTCCGGCGCCGAGGCGCTGTGAGTTGGGCGCCGAGGCATCCGTTTAGACAGGGCTAAGAACATGGCAAGAAACAATTCCGGGACGATCGCCCAGATCATCGGCGCGGTCGTCGATGTCCGCTTCGAGGGCGAATTGCCGCCGATCCTGACCGCGCTCACGGTCGATAACGCCGGGCGCAGCCTGGTGCTCGAAGTGGCCCAGCATTTGGGCGAGAGCACCGTGCGCACGGTCGCGATGGATACGACGGACGGGCTGGTGCGCGGCGCCGAGGTCAAGGATACCGGCAGCCCGATCATGATGCCGGTCGGCCCGGAGACATTGGGCCGCATCCTCAACGTCGTCGGCGAGCCGGTCGACGAGCGCGGTCCGGTCATCACCAACCGCCGCATGCCGATCCACCGGCAGGCGCCCGAATTCATCGAGCAATCGACCGAAGCGGAGATCCTCGTCACCGGCATCAAGGTCGTCGATCTGCTGGCGCCTTACGCCAAGGGCGGCAAGGTGGGCCTCTTCGGCGGCGCCGGGGTCGGCAAGACCGTCATCATCATGGAGTTGATCAACAACATCGCCAAAGCCCATGGCGGCTATTCGGTGTTTGCCGGGGTCGGCGAGCGCACCCGCGAGGGCAACGACCTCTATCACGAGATGATCGAATCGGGGGTCATCAACCCCGATGGGCCGGGCTCCAAGGCGGCCTTGGTCTATGGCCAGATGAACGAGCCGCCGGGCGCGCGCGCCCGGGTCGGCCTCTCCGGCCTCACCCTCGCCGAATATTTCCGCGACGAGGAAGGCCAGGACGTCTTGTTCTTTGTCGACAACATCTTCCGTTTTACCCAGGCCGGCTCCGAGGTGTCGGCGCTCTTGGGCCGCATCCCCTCGGCGGTCGGTTATCAGCCGACCCTGGCGACCGATATGGGTGCCCTCCAGGAGCGCATCACCACGACCAAGAAGGGCTCGATCACCTCGGTGCAGGCGATCTACGTGCCGGCCGACGATTTGACCGACCCGGCGCCGGCGACCTCGTTCGCCCATCTCGACGCGACGACGGTCCTCTCGCGCCAGATCGCCGAACTCGGCATCTATCCCGCGGTCGACCCGCTCGACTCGACATCGCGCATGCTCGACCCGCGCGTCGTCGGGCCTGAGCATTACCAGATCGCGCGCGACGTGCAGCGCGTCCTCCAGACCTACAAATCCTTGCAGGACATCATCGCGATCCTCGGCATGGACGAATTGTCGGAAGAGGATCGGCTGACCGTGTCGCGCGCCCGCAAAATCCAGCGCTTTCTGTCGCAGCCCTTCCATGTCGCCGAGGTGTTCACCGGCACCCCCGGCGTCTTCGTCGCCCTCGACGACACGATCAAGGGCTTCAAGGGCATCGTCGCCGGCGAGTATGACGAGATGCCCGAAGCCTCGTTCTATATGGTCGGCACGATCGAGGAGGCCGTCGACAAGGCGAAGAAGATGGCGGCGGAAGCGGCGTGATGCACCTCGCCCCAAATAAAACCCCCGTGACCGGGCTTGACTCGGTCACCCACGCCTTTTCTTGCGGCCGGCTCCCCGAGACGTGGATGGCCGGGTCAAGCCCGGCCAAGGGGATGTTGTTTACCAGGGAACCGGGCTGATGGCCGATCGCATACCCTTCGAGCTGGTGACGCCCGAGCGCCTCATCGTGTCGGCCGAAGTTGAGATGGTGGTGGTGCCGGGGAGCGAGGGTAATTTCGGCGTCCTGCCGGGCCACGCGCCGCTGATCTCGACGATCCGTCCCGGCACCATCGACATCTATGAGGGCCGCGCAATCACCAGCCGCATCTTTGTCGTCGGCGGCATCGCCGAGGTGACGCCGGAGCGCTGCACGGTGCTCGCCGACGAGGCGATCCCTCCCGATGCGCTCGACCGCGCCGCGCTCGACCTCGAGTTGACCGAGGTCGAGGGCAATCTGCCGAGCTTGCGCGAGCAGGTGGCGCGCGCCCAAGGCACCGAACGCGAACGCCTCCTCTCTGAGCTGCGCCGCCTGGAGCGCCAGCAAACCATCGCCCGCGCCAAGCTCCAGGCGCTGGCCGAAATCGCGCGCTGAACAGCGGAATTATCTGCGGCGCCTTTTTCTCCAGGCTTCCCAGTCGACCGGTTGCGATTCAATCAGCGTAAGTCCGGGTGCCCGCTCGATAAGGAGCACAAGGTTGCCGCAGTCGAACCGTGCGTTCGGCACAATCAGCCCGTCAAATTCAAGGAACTGCGCCGCCGCAGCAATGGCTTGCGTCGCCGCGTATTCGAACGTTCGATACCGCGCAGCATCGATTCCAAGCGGTGCAAGGTCCGTTGTATCGGCGAATCGCAGTGTCCGCTTCGCCTCGACGGCAGTCGCGTGAATCTCATGCTCGATTCGGCTCGGCCAAACCGGTTCCAACGACAGGCGGTAGCCGATTTCGGCCAGCGCACCTTCGCGTTCCAGACTTGTGTACAAAACCTCGAATTCGTCGCTTCTGCTCCACCGACCATGGGCCACAGCGCCCTGAAGCGGTTCCCGGCCTTTACGCGTGACCCGCCAAACGGTGCCACGAAACGGCTCCGGCCTCAGCGCTTCCAGTGCATCGAGGATGCCCCGATCGTGAATGCGCATGGACCGGGCACGGTCAGGTATAGGCACTTTCGTCAAGACCCTCGATTACGCGGAGCACTTCGTCCGCCCGCCCTTCGTGGATCAGGTCAATCGCCCGCTCGCCGTTGAGCAGCGGGTGCTTCGAATAGAGCCAGATGCGAGTTTCATCGGGAGAGTAGAACTCTGCCAGCCGATCCACGACATAGCGCAGATCGGAAATTAGCAGCTGGGTTTTGGGCTGGGGAGATGCCTTGCCCGAGGTCCAACGCGATACCGTGGCCGGTGATACCGACGTCATATTCGCGACGTCGGTGCCTTTTAGCCCACCCCGTTCGCGAAGGCCGTCGATGATTTTTGAGACGGCGCTTGCCATGCCTCTGGGAGGACTCCAAGTTAGCTCAATAATTACGTTTCGATTTCATATCTATCGAGCATGCAATCATTTTGCAATACCATGCGGAGTCGCTGATCGTGATTCCCGCGGTGTTTCGCGGATTGGCGTATAAGACAGTCGGTTACACCGGCCGGAGATAAGGCGGCATGGGAGCGTGGACGCTCGACGATATTCCTTGGGACCGCTTCGAGCGCACAAAGCTCGATCCCGAGATCGTCCGCATCGTCAAGGCGGCGGCTCTCGTCGAGCATAATGGCGCGGCCTATGCCCATCATCTCTGCCGGATTTTCGCCGACGACCCGGCGTTCCAGGAAACCGCGCGGCGCTGGGGCGAGGAGGAGATCCAGCACGGAGCCGCGCTGGCGCGCTGGGCCTTGCTCGCCGACCCCGAATTCGATTTCGACCGGGCGTTTGCCCGGTTTCAGGCCGGTTTCCAGGTCGATTTCGACAGCGCCCGCTCGCGCCGCGGCTCGCGCTCGGGCGAGATGGTGGCGCGCTGCGTCGTCGAGATCGGCACCAGCGCCTATTATACGGCGCTGCGCGAGGCGACGGGCGAGCCGGTGTTGCAGGAAATCTGCCGCCATATCGCCGCCGACGAGTTGCGCCATTACCGCCTCTTCTACAAGCACCTCGACCGCTGTCTGGCGAGTGAGCCGATCGGCCGGCTCGCGCGGCTGCGCGTCGCGCTCGGGCGGGTCGCCGAATCGGAAGACGACGAATTGGCCTATGCCTATTACGCCGCCAATGAGGGCGAGCTTGCCTATGACCGCCGGCGCAATTCCCGCGCCTATGCAAGCCGCGCCTTTGCGCTCTACCGGCCGCACCATGTCGCGCGCGGCGTCGCGATGCTGTTGAAGGCGGTCGGGCTGACGCCCAACGGGCCTTTGAGCTTCCTCGCCAGCCGCCTCGCCTGGGGGGCGATCCGCTATCGCGCCGCGCGGCTCGGAAAAATGGCGGCGTGAGCCCTTTCCGCTCGGCCGAGCGGCGCCGCTTTTGGCGCTGAGCCGCCATGACAGCCACCGCATCGCCGATCGCCGGCTTCCTCTTGCTGCTGGGTCTCGGATTTTTCTTCGGCCTCGCCTTCGAGGAGTTCCATGCGCAAGCCGGGCAGGCGCGGCCCGGCGGGGTGCGCACGTTCCCGCTGTTAGCGCTGAGCGGCGGGCTGCTCTATCGGCTCGACACCACACACCTGCTGCCGCTCAGCGTCGGGCTCCTCGTCCTGGGCGCCTGGCTGACCTGCTACTACTGGCGGCACGTTGAGGAGATCGACCCGGAAGGCCACCCGAATGTCGGGCTGATGGTGCCGGTCTGCAACGTCTTGGCGTATCTCCTGGGGCCGATTGCCCTCGCCGAGCCGCCGTGGATGTCGATCGGCGTCGCTGTCGCAGCGGTGCTCCTGTTGACGGCACGCGAGAGATTGCATGGGTTTGCCCGGCGCATCGAGGTCGGCGAGATCATCACCGCCGGCAAGTTCCTGATCCTGACCGGCCTGGTCCTGCCCTTTCTCCCGACCGAGCCGGTGACGCGCCTCACCGAAATCACGCCGCACCAGGTGTGGTTGGCGGTGCTTGCGGTGGCCACCGTTTCCTATGCGAGCTATCTGCTGCAGCGCTATGTGGCGCCGCCGGGTGGCGGCCTCTGGGTCGCGCTGCTCGGCGGGCTTTATTCCTCGACCGCCACGACCGTGATCCTGGCGCGCCGCGCCGGCGCCGAGCCGGCGATGCTGCGCCAGGCGCAGACCGGCATCATGCTGGCGACAGCGGTCATGTATGTGCGCCTCTTAATCATCGTCGCGATGTTCGATCTGCCGCTCGCCCGCGCCCTGGCACCGCCGCTCTTGGCGCTCGCCGTCGCCGGCCTGGCGCTGGCCGTCCTCTGGTATCGGCTGAGCGCCGCGCCGCCGGCAGCCGAGGCGGCCGCCCCGGCGCCCGCCAACCCGCTCGAACTCAGCGCCGCATTCATCTTCGCGGCGCTCTTCGTGGCGATCTCGCTCGCCTCCACCTGGGCGCGCAGCGAGTTCGGCCAAAATGGCCTCTTCGGGCTGGCGGCGATCGTCGGGTTCGCCGATATCGATCCGTTCGTCCTGAGCATCGCGGCGGGCGGCGCGGCACCCCTGTCGCCCGGCGCGGGAGCTGCCGCGATCCTCGTCGCCGCCGCGTCGAACAATGTGCTGAAGGCCGCCTATGCCGTCGCTTTTGCCGGCGGGCGCATTGCCGCCGCGCCGGCGGCGGTGCTCGTCCTCCTGGCGCTGGGCGGCGCCGGCGCGGCCTGGTGGATCGCCACCGGCATCGCCGGCTAGCGATTACCCCCGGCGTCAACCAGCCATCGAGCCGTCATCGAGCCGAGTTTCGTCGAAGGCGAAGACGGTTCCCGGGTCGAACGTCAGCAGGTCCTGTTCCTTCTTCCGGTAATGCAGGTGGGCCAAGAGGTGGCGGATCAAATTGAGGCGCGCCCTGTGCTTGTCGTTGGCCCGCACGATATGCCAGGGCGCAAGCGGCGAATGGGTGCGGCGCAGCATCTCGTCGCGGGCACGCGTGTAGGCCGCCCAATGCTTTAGCGCCACCTTGTCAATGGGACTGGTCTTCCACTGGGTCAGCGGGTCGCGCCGGCGCTCGGCGAGCCGCTTTGCCTGCTCCTCTCGGTCGATGTCGAGATAGTATTTGAACAGCTGGATCCCCGAATTGACCAGCATCCGCTCGAAGATCGGGGCGTCTTCGAGAAAGGTCGCGACCTCGTCCTCGCTGCAGAAGCCCATCACCCGCTCGACGCCGGCCCGGTTGTACCAGGAGCGGTTGAACAGCACGAACTCGGCGGCCGACGGCAGATGGGCGACGTAGCGCTGAAAATACCACGCTGATTGCTGTTCGCGCGTCGGGGCGGGCAGGGCGACGATCCGGGTTTCGCGCGGGCTCAGATGTTCGACGATATGCTTGATCACCCCGTCCTTGCCGGCGGCGTCGCGGCCCTCGACCAGGACGAGGATGCGGTAGCCCCGCGCAATGAGGCGGCGCTGAAACTTGACCAGCTCGATTTGTAGCCCGCGCAGGTCCTGCCGGTAGCGGTGCTCGGCCTCATCGTCGTGCGCGCGGGTTTTGCTCACGCTTCTTCCCTGCCTCGGGCGGTAACGCGCCGCTCTCAGAAGGGTACATCTATCACTAAAAGCCGCTATGTTCGCGCCCATGGATGCGCCGCGCGGGCCGTTCGACGAATTCGCCATCGCCACCGCCGTCCTGACTCGGCTGCCGGTCGGCGTGGCGCCGCCCGGCGAGGGTGCGATCGCCGCCTCGGGCTGGGCGTTTCCGCTGGTCGGCGCCGGGATCGGGGCGCTCGCCGCGCTCGCGTTTCTGGTCGCCGAGCTCCTCGGTTGCGCCAGCGTCCCGGCCGCGCTCATTGCCCTGGCCGCCGGAATCGGGGTCACCGGCGCCTTCCATGAGGACGGCCTCGCCGATACCGCCGACGGCTTTGGCGGTGGCGAGAGCCGCGACGACAAGCTGAGGATCATGCGGGACAGCCGGCACGGCACTTTCGGCGTTGTCGCGCTGGTGCTCAGCATCGCGCTGCGCGCCGCCGCGCTCGGCACGATCGGGGAACCCATCCGTGCCGGCCTCGCGCTCATTGCCGCGCATGCCGCCTCGCGCGGCGCCCTGCCGCCCTTGATGCGGATCCTCGCGCCGGCGCGCGCCGATGGGCTCGGCGCCATGGCGGGCCGGCCGAGCCGCACGGTCACGATCGTCGCGGCGGCGCTCGGTGGGGGAATCGCGCTCGCGCTCTTGGGGCCGCGCACCGGCGCGATCGCGCTGGTGCTGAGCGGCGCCGCCCTCGCGCTCGCCGCGATGCTTGCGCGCCACCAGATCGGCGGCTACACCGGCGACGTTCTCGGCTTTTTCCAGCAGATCGGAGAGATCGTGATGCTGCTCGCAGCTTCGGCCAGATGAGCGGGGCCGCACCGTCTCCCGCCGGCGATTGGCGGGTGCGCGTCGATGGCGACGCGACGACGACGCGCTTCTGGTGGGTGCGGCACGCGCCGGTCGACCATGACGGCCGCATCTATGGCCAGAAGGACATGCCGTGCGACTGCACCGACACGGCCGTGTTCAGCGGCCTGGCGCGCCAATTGCCCCGCGATGCGGCGTGGGTGACGAGCGATCTGCGCCGCACCCACGAGACCGCGCGGGCGATTGTGCGCGCCGGGCTCCCCGGACCCGACCGGATCCCCGGCCCCGACGCGCCGGCGATCCCCGACCTCGCCGAACAAAGCTTCGGCGAGTGGCAGGGCCTCACCTACGACGAGCTGCGCCATGCTCGGGGCGGCGCGTTTCATCGCTTCTGGCACGCGCCGGCGCATGAGCGCGCGCCCGGCGGCGAGAGCTTCATCGACGTGATGGGGCGCGTCGCGCGCGCGGTCCACGGAGTCCTCGACGCCAATCGCGGCCGCGACATCATCGCCGTCGCGCATGGCGGCACGATCCGCGCCGCGCTCGGGCTCGCCCTCGGCCTCGACCCCGAGGCCTGCCTCGCCTTCACCATGGAAAACTGCTCGTTGACCCGCATCGACCACATCGACGGCCCGGGCATGGGTCACGGCTGGCGCGTCATCACGGTCAACCGACCGCCAAGATAGGCTCGCGGCATGCGCGTCGTGCGTCCTTCGAGACGGCCGCTTTGCGGCCTCCTTGTATCTCTCATTCATCGCGGTGCCGGGGTAAAGTTGGTGCCGCGGTGGCGGATGGGAGCCCCTCGGCCTCCTCGGGTGTACGAGCCC
>Ga0182024_10003614_pt1 | contig 36591 bp, 35 predicted proteins | sample P32metaG_FD_120480 | JGI IMG/M metagenome (GOLD analysis project Ga0182024, IMG submission 120480) | Permafrost microbial communities from Stordalen Mire, Sweden - P3-2 metaG (Illumina Assembly) | ecosystem: Environmental > Terrestrial > Soil > Wetlands > Permafrost | place: Sweden: Stordalen...
ATATGGGATATGCCGCTGCAACCGAGAAGGTAAGCTTTTGGATGTTAATCAGGCGCTCGTGACGATGCTTGGCTGTACAACAAAAGAAGAACCTCTGGCAGCGAACCTCACGAGTGGAATCATCTGTGATCCCTTCAAGCGGCAACAACTGCTGGGAAACTCCGCGCAGGCGGGTCGAAGCGATGCCCTAGAAATTAACTGGAAGCGAAAGGATGGCACGCTCCTGAAGGTTAGGCTCAGCGGACGCGAAGTCATAGGTGCAAACGGAATGGCCGGAGGTTACGAGATTATTGCTGAGGATGTGACGAAACAGCGGGAACTGGAGGATCATTTGCGTCAACAGGCCGCAAAGGACTCTCTGACTGGTCTGGCCAATTATCGCAGCCTGGTGGACGCTCTCGATGGCGAGATCAAACGGTCACAGCGCACGGGCAGGGAGTTCGCCCTATTGCTGTTCGACTTGGACGATCTGAAGAAGGTAAACGACCGCTACGGCCATCAGGTGGGCAGTCAGGCGCTTTGCCGGCTCGCCGACGCCTTGTCCATGGGTTGTCGAGACACCGATACAGCGGCGCGTTTCGGCGGAGATGAGTTTGCACTTGTGCTGCCGGAAACGTGTTCAGAATCGGCTGGTCTGGTCTCACATCGCATCTGCGAGAACTTTACGAATGACGGCCAGAACCCAAAGCTATCCGTAAGCGTAGGCGTCGCCAACTACCCTAAGGATGGCAAAGCGATCGAACCTCTCTTGGCTGCCGCTGACGTAGCATTGTACGCGATGAAAGCGACAGTGCACGGCCGGGAAAGAGGGCGTTCGGGTGAAGCCTTGAGCGCGCACGTAATCTGAACAAACTCTCCGCTCACGTCAACATGCAGGGTCACAAAACCAGTGTCGTCTCTTCGGCTACGCACGCGCGTCTTTAGGCTTATTAAGCAGACGCTGCCGGGCCGGGGCCGCAGCCCGAAACGCCTTGTTGAAAAGGGTCGGCGCTACAAACGGGCCGTGATCCTGCATTTTACGAAGTAGCCTGTGAAATGGAAGACGCCTATGGAGCCGACCAAAACTTGGTCACGCTACAAATCGTCTGGCGAGAGCTTCACGGAGCGTCTGCGTACGCAACGTGTCCAAATGGCGGTGCCAATCCTTGTCCCTACTGCAAACGGGCCATACGATTCAGCTCCCCGCCCGCACGTCACGTTGACCGTCGAAGAATTGACCGTGCTGCGGGCTTTCGCCGCCGGAAAAAGCGACAAGCAGGTCCGTACCGAGCTTCATATACCATTGCAGTCATTCCACCTACTGCTAAGCGATCTAATGGAAAAGACCGGAACGTGTGACCGGGTAGGGCTTCTAGTATGCGCGCTGCGGCAGATGCAGAGGCGGTGTGGCGATAGTCGGGAAGCTGAAAGGAACTACAAATGGAGACGACCGGCGTGAATCGCTTGGGTTGCGCTGGCTGTGAGTACCAACACACTGGATTGTCGGCCTGGATGTTTCATTATCCGGCCTTGGGATTCTGAAAGGTATCAAGGCGACCCGTCAAAACGATACTCCTGGTTAATTGCATATGCTTTTCCAGATTTGAGCCAGGATGCGCCGCGAATGACTGCCGCTGACCCCAATATCGTTTCCACAATTAAGGGCATTGCAGTTCTTATTCTCCTATCCGGCTTACCCGTCTGGCGCAAAATAGGGCTTTTCCCTTTTCGAGGTCGCATCAAGAACGGCCATTTCTGCTGATTATTACGCCATGCGCGCCGCGTCACCGTACAGGTTCGTGGTTGCCATAAGGTCTGTAGGTCGCGGCTTCAGCGACATTAGAACGCCCGTCAAGAGGGGCTTTAGCCCCTGAGGCCCGCTAGGGCAACAACTGGAACACGATCTCAAGACTGATCCTTTGCGCGACTGGCCTTCCATCTGGGCCCGTGGCTGGTTTGAATTTCCAGGCCTTCACAGCCTCGATCGCCTTCTCGTTGATTCCCCAAGGCCCACCCTTCGTGATCTTGATGTCGGTTACCTTGCCGTCCGCACCGACCAACACGGAGAGCAGCACGGTACCCTGAAACTTCTTACTTCGCGCCTCGCTGGAATAGTCCGGCCGGGGACAGACTGCGCACATTGGGGGCTTCACGCCGTCGGGGATGGGCTCCTGCCCCTTCGGTAAAAGGTCGGCATTGGCCTGGCGCAGGGCGTCGTCCAGTGGGATCTGGAAATGCCAACCGGCGATGGACTTGCTCTGAAATTCGTGAACTTCGAAGAGATAAACGCTGGCCGTGGCATGATCCTCCTCAACCTGATCCAGCTTCACCAGGACCAGTGCTTTCGCGTGCAGGCGAGAGCAGAGGAAGTCAACCATCGCGTCTGTGTCCGCCATGCTTTCGTCCAGGTCCGTGCTCTGCAGATTTTGCAGCAGCGTCTGCCGCGAGATCACTTCAAACCCTTGCGCTTGCTTTTCAAGAGATGCGGTAAACGCCTCTCCGACCATTGACCCCAACTCCGAAATCTTGAACTCTGGTCCAGCGGCGCCCAGCACAAGCACTCGTGAGAAATGTTTCCGTTGTATCGCGTCTTTGAGCTTCGCGCTCATCACGTCCATCTCCGCCAAGGTGGAACCAGCAAGGGTTGCCGCTGGCAAGCTAGGTGCTTGCGCGCCGTCCTTCGATGTTTTCTCAGGGATGCTCGATGACTGCGCGCCCGATTGCCCGGCTGCGGCGCTCTGGATACAAATCAGCACGCACACCGCCAACAGCGTGGCCGCGCGAGCGAGTCTGCCCAAAATTGAAAGTCTCTGTTTGATAGAGAATCAGTATACTTCCAATGGCCCCGCGTCAATCTCTTCCATTGAGATGTTTCTCTGGATTCGGGAAACTTCTCAGGCCGCAGTCCACCACTACCTTAGAAAATTGTAGCCCCAGCGGCTCCATGTGCTCGAGTTCAAGGGCTCAGATTCCTCTCGAAGGGGCTTTCCTGTTATGCGCGCCGCCTCTTCACCCGCGAGGAGTATTGGCTGCCGAGCGAAATGCCAAGTCAGCCGGTGAGATTTGCCATCAATCGTTATGGCGGTAAGGTGCCAAACAAACGGCGTACTACCAAGGCCAAGTTCGAATTCTGACTCTACAAGAAATTCACGAATCTCAGAGAAGCTAAGCTGTAAGGTGTTATGTCTTGTCCGAAGAAGCGAGACGATCGGTCTTAGCTCCAGTGAGCCAACTTTCCTGGATAGAACAACATTGGCCCTGAGCAACGCGAAATACAGCGCCGCGACAATTGCAGGCACTCCGAATGGAACTAGATAAAGAGGTAATACGGGCCACCAAAAACAGCCGAGAAGCAACGCGATACCGCCGAATCCAAATAGAGCGGGCCACCTCAAGCTTCTATCGCAGGTCAGAATGACCGTATCGGGGTCTGGGTTTGAGTGCTTAACTGGACCAGCGAGTTTGGCACTCGACGGAAACATAAATAGCGGCTTAACGGCAATTTATTGTACAGCCTAATGCGGTTTAGCTCCCGCCTTCGTTGCTTAGAATCACTTCGCCGCCGACCACGCCCTAATATCCAATGAGCGTTACGGCAATCGCGCCCCCAAAGCCGGTTGTCATTCTGAGGAGCGAGCAGCCCGATTTCCGCGCCTTGCTCGAGGCGTTGCGCGGAAATCGCGCGGTGTAGCGAGCGGCGAAGAATCTCGGCGCCGGAACGGCGGATACCTCCGCCGAAGCGCTTTGCCTCCCGCCCTTGCGGCCCTCTGCGCTTTATGTAGCGCCCACCTTCAGGTGGGCACGGGACCTACCGTGAATCGCGCATCAGGGTTCTAGCGAAAACGAGTTGAGGATAAAGATATCGCCCGACTGACCGTTCTTATCGTGGATTGTCCAAGTCACCTTAAACAGTACTTCCTCCTCTCCAGCATGCTTGATCGTTTCCGGTGCCGATTCAAAATGGACTGTCACATGAGAAATGTGCTTCGGCGCCCCATCCGCCGCGCCTGCCTTCGCCGTTTTTCTTGCGGTGGGTAAAGAAACCATAAGAGGAATATCTTCGATGACTTTGGTATATAGATGAAGGAAATGGCTCCATCCGTCTGAGCGATGTTTCGTCAACGGCGGAAGACCGTAGGCCGCCAGAAAGCGCGAGAGTTCTTCCGCAAAAGCCTTCATCCGAGAGATTCGGTCAATTTCAATTCTAAGCTCTGAGGGCAAGTTATGTAGTTCGATGTTTCCCTGAAGGAGTAGCATGTGGGCGGCATCGAATTTCCTGAGAATAGTCTTCGCGGCGGCCCGGTCCATGCGCGAATGGAGTGCCCAGTCACAATGGAACCTAAGTCCAGCGTATTCTTCTTCCGCCTCGTCCCGTTCGATCAGTTTCCTGATTCCAGCGAGTACGTAGACGGTTTGCACCTCGGTCGTAATGCCCTTGTCGAACTCGCCCGCCAACTTCCGGATTATGTCCCGTGTCATCCCGAGCCCCCGCCCATGCGCCCCTCAGAACCCTCTCACTGCTCCCACGCGCGCATCCGCGGTACCCATCGGCGGACGTTCCTGCAATATTCTTCATACTCCGCGCCAAACATCCTTCGCAGCGTCGGCTCTTCGTACAGCACCACAAACAAAAACAGAGCCAGCACTCCCACGCACACCACGGTGAGCGCGGCCAGGTTCGCCCGCCCGAACACAACCCACAGCCCCATCCAGCCCACGAAAAACCCTGAATACATAGGGTTCCGCACGTACCGATAAAACCCCACCCCAACCAGCCTCGTCGGCGAAGCAATGGGTACCGGCGTTCCGTGTCCCGTCCATCCGAAGTCCCAGATGCACCGCAGCGCCACCGCGAAACCAAGCACTGCGGGGACGACCGCAATCCAGCGCCATCGCGCCGCACCCGCCGTCTCCACGTGAAAGCCCAGCCACGGCGGCAGCAACCAAAACCACAGCACAAGGAATGCAGCGCCCACGGCCAGCGAGGCGATGGCGGTCGGCCAACGCGCGCCACGATCTGGACGTTCCCCAGTTCCAGCCTGTCCGCTCGTCATAATCGGCTCCATCAACATCGAAGCATGAGCCTTAGCTTGGCGCCAGAAATCACTTCGCCGGCGGCGGCGCCGGCGGCAACGCCGAAATATCCAAATTGTGCATCACCGCGATCTGCCACTGCCCGTTCGTCTTCTCCATCACGAAAATCAGCAGCCCGTTGCGATCCGGCCGCGGATTCCCCTGCGCATCGAGCGCGCCAGTCAGCTCCCTATGGACATCCACCGCCGCCACATCGGTGCGCACAAATCGAATCTTGATGTCCGTGTATTTCTGGTGGCTTGCCTTGAAGATCGTCGCAAACACCGGCGCGTGAAACGCCTCGATGTTAGCCCACCCGCTCGCGCCCACGCCGCGCCAGTTTGTGAAGTCCGCGTCTGTCGCGAACACCGCGGCAAACGCGTGCGCGTCATGCTGGTTCCACGCGGCCATGAACGCGTCCATCACCCTATGAATCAGGTTCTCATCCAGCATTTCGCCGGTTTGGCTTTGCCCCACCGTCGCCACCACCGGCAAAAGCAGCAACACGCAAACAGCAGCGATCTTCAACATCTCGCCTCCGTATGAATCTGATTTTGTCGTTCGGAACAGGGCCCGCATACCGCCGCGCCGCCAAGAGGCCGGCCCGTCCGCCGCGGCAGATTTCTTGGGCGCGAGTATAGCCCCGATTTCTTTCCACAGGAGCCTGGTTTTCGTGTAGCGCAGGTCGTTCGACCTGCGGTTTCTCGCCGCCGCAGCTATTAGCTTGTGTAGGGGCGGCCTTTTTACCGGGGACCTCACAAAGGGCAGGCCGCAAACCGGACTGTACTATATGGTATAATGTTCTTGCGCGGTTCTGCTTGCACTGAGCGCAGCGAAGTGTAGCCCACCCCGTTTACCCTGACGAAGGAAGGGCTTGCCCTGAGGCAGGAAGGGGCCGGGCGGGGAATTCCCGGCGTAGTGCCCTCCGTAACCGCCTTATTTGCAGTGCCAGGGACGCAAAGGCTCACGTCACGCGATTTATAAGTCTCGGCCGTGCAATAACTTGCGCACGTCGTCATCCGCAAGTCCAGCATGTGCCGCATTTACGAGAAGTGGGGGGTGGGGGCCCTTCCACTACATCTCCTCCGTTTTTCGCGGCTATTCAAGCAACCGCATCGCTACAAACGGTAATCTCATGCGGTGGGTTGCCCTGGGGGCGTAGCACATAGGAACGGCGCCGCGTAGTTTTTCCTGCTGCATTGTGTGTCCTCGGGAGTATCTTGGTTTGGGTGCTTTCCTCCACACCTTCCCGGCGCGCTGCGCTCGCAGCGCGCGCCCGGGATCCGCGGCGCCAGCGGACGGCCCCCGTTACGGGCTACGGAGGATTTCATGAAGAGAAGTGTCTGCGTTGTTGCCGCGCTGAGCCTTTGCCTCACCGCCGCTCTTGCTACACATGCCCAGGATCTGAACCAGATTATCTCGGGCACCGAGCTCCATCTCGTTCTGCAAAACAAATTAACGACCGCCACCGCGCACAATGGTGACCGCTTTTTCGCCATCGTTGCCGATCCCGTCTACGTCAATAGCATGCTCGTGATTCCCGCGGGCACGAAGGTCAATGGCATCGTCGGCGCCGTGATCACGCCAAAACATTTTCCGCTTTTCCGCGGCGAATCCGCCATGAGCTTGAGCTTCCGCAGCATCCAAATTGCGGACCGCGAAATCCCGATCCCCATGAGCATCGTCTCCGTCAAAAAGCCGGCCTGGCACAACAACGGCACCTCGCGGCACGACATCAAGCTCGAGGAAGGCCAGATCCTCGAGGAAAAAGCCGACGTGAAGGGCTATGTCCTCGATGCTGCGATCGGCACCGGCGGAGGCTCTCTCGCCGGACTGGTCTTCAGCCACGTTGTGCGCGGCTTCGGACTCGGAATGGCGGGCAGCGCGATCTACATCCTCGAGCGCAAAGGCAAGGACGTGAGTCTGCCTCCCGAAACAGGATTGATCGTGCGGCTCGATAGCCAGCTTCTCTTGCCAACGGCTGCTGCGACCGCGGACGTCCCGGCGCCCGCACCAGTGGCGGCGCCAATAGGCCCGGATTCAAAGTAGGAGCTCGCGCGTAATCCGAAAAGCAAACGCGCCGTGCAGGGGGTGTGTTCTGCGCGGCGCGTGGTGGTCTGCTGTGGGGTGTCTGCTTCTACGGGGATCGTTGCGGAAAAATCATGTCCCAAACATCTCCGGTTTCAGTCAATATCGCGCCTACCACCCAGTGATTTATCCTCCACGACGTCCAGATCACTCGAAACGCGTAAGGCCCTCCGTTGGCGCGCCTCACTTTAATGGACACGATGTCGCCCGGCGCCAGCGTCCGCGCAACCTCGAAACAACAGCCTCGCTCGCTCACATTCACCGTTCGCGTTTGCTCGGCAAAGGCGTCTCCGGTCGCCGATAGCCCAAACACTTGAATCTGATGGGCGATCGCCACGCGCCGGGGATTACGGCGCTTCTCGAACGCCTTGATTGTCTCCCGCTGTTCGGTCGTTCCGCTCATTCGTTCGGTCGGTCGAACAACCCTCTTCAGAGCACGCGTGCGGCCCAACGGCGAAGCGCATTGCTGTTGCAGACAGACGGCTTACTTCGCCATTCATTCATGCGAGTTTCAAACTTGCGCACGCATCCGGTTTTGGCTCAGTGGCTCACGGCGACCTTGGCCTTGCGGGCTTCGGCGCGCTTCAGGTAGCGATAGAGGCTGGTGCGGCCGATACCCAATAGCTGGGAGGTGCGCACGCGGTTGCCCTCGCACATCTGCAGCACGCGATCGATGTGAATCCGCCGCACTTCATCGAGCGAAACCGGATGCCAGAGTTCGCCAGCCACGCCGGTACGCATCGAGGGCGACTTGAAATGTTCCGGCAGATCGTCCAGGTCAATGAAGTCGGTGACCGCCCGAATCGAGGCTCCAGAAACCACATTCTCGAGTTCGCGGACGTTTCCCGGCCAAGCGTGTTGCAGCAGCGCTGTTTGCGCCCGGCGCGTCAGCCCGTGAATCTGCTTGTAATAAGCATCGTTGTATTTCTTCAGGAAAAACTGGACCAGTAGAGGCACATCCTCCAGCCGCTCCGCCAGGCTCGGCACGTGAATTTGAATCGTGCTGAGACGGTAGAAAAGGTCCTCGCGAAAGCGCCCGGTAAGCACTTCGGCGCGTAGGTCGCGATTCGTAGCGGCCACCAGCCGCACATCCACTTTGCGAACCTCCGGCGACCCCACCCGCTGAATTTCCCGATTTTGTATGACGCGAAGCAGTTTCGCCTGCATGGCAAGCGAGGTCTCGCCGACCTCATCCAGAAACACGGTGCCGCCATTCGCATATTCAAAAATCCCGGGCCGCGTATCCGTCGCACCCGTAAACGCTCCGCGAATATGGCCAAAAAGCTGGCTTTCGAGCAGCGTGTCCACCAATGCCGAACAATTGCACACCGCGAATCGCTGCTGGGCCACCGGGCTCATCTGGTGAATGGCGTGCGCCACGAGCTCTTTGCCGGTCCCGGTTTGTCCCGAAATCAAGACGTTGGTGTAATGTTTGGCGACCTTGCGCGCCAGATCGAACACCTCAAACATCGCCGCACTTTTTCCGATGATTCCGTGGAAATTCAAATCATTGAGCATCTGCGATTCCAACTCGCGAATCCGGCGCCGCTGGCTGTACACGTCGCTGATCTCGTCGAGCGTCTTCTGCAGCCGCGCGCGATCTACCGGCTTCGCGAGGTAGTCGTACGCGCCACGCTTGATGGCTTCGACGGCCGAATCAATCGAGTAATATCCCGTCATCAGGATCACGTGCGCGCCGGGATCAATCTCCAGCACTTGCTCGAGCAGTTTGTAGCCATCCATTCCGGGCATCTTCAGATCGGAGATCACCACACGGCACCGGCCTGCACGCACGTGTTCGAGCACCTCTTGCGGGTCGCCGGTTCCTACTGCGTCATAGCCGAGGTGACGAAGCGTTTCCTGCATCATTTCGCTCATGGAGGTTTCGTCATTGAGGATGCACACCATGAAACCGTGCGTGGACAGGGTGGAAGATGCCGGCCTCACTAGGGTTTCGCTCATTCCATTCTCTTCGCACGGGGTGTGCCAGATGGCGAACCCAATTTATCGAGGCGCGGACGATGCTGGCTGCCCTCAGTCTAGCGAGCCGCAACTGGCGCGAAATCTGTGGGTTGGCAGGTGCGGGAGTCACGGACGCGCGAGCCTTATGCGTTGTTAGGAACTGCTCGCAGTGATTCGAGTTGGCCGCAGCGTCCCGTTTTGGTGCTTGGCGCGAAGATCGTGTATCAGGCTGGAATCGCGCTCAGGGGACATCGCCGCCACTTTCTTAACACCGCTGCCTCGGGGCGAGGTCGAGGAGACACGCCCGATACTTTTAGAAAAATGATTTCCGAGACTAACTTTTTGTGGTATGTAGACATCTTACCTATAGCTAGGGAGGGAGACTACCTACCTTCAACCATGCGCGCACCAAAAGAACGCTACCAAAATCGCACCGAAATCCTGCAGGGAACGCTGGATATGCTCATTCTCCAGACACTCCAATGGGGACCGCGGCACGGATATGCTCTTAGCAAAGCCATTCGCACGAATTCCGGCGAAATCCTTAAAGTGGACACCGGGTCACTTTATCCCGCGCTCCACAGGCTGGAGCGCAAAGGATGGATCGCCGCGGAATGGAAAGCTTCGGAGCTTGGTCCCCGCTTGCGCATCTATCGCCTGACGAAAACAGGAAAAAAGCAACTGGCTTCCGAGCGGTCGCGCTGGGAAAGGGTCACGACCGCCATCGCCGGAATCATGAATCCGGCGAAGAAGGAGAGCGAAACGTGAGACTTACCCTTTGGCGGCGCAAGCGACGAAACGAAGAGCTTATCGAAGAAATTCAGGCTCACTTATCGCTTGCCGAGCGCGAAGAACTCGAATCCGGGCAATCGCGAAGGGAAGCCAGGCTCGCCGCCCGCTATGAATTCGGGAACGTCGCCGTGGCAGCAGAAGTGACGCGGGACATGTGGGGCTGGCGTTGGCTCGCGGACACGCTGCAGGACGCGCGCTACGGCTCGCGCATGCTGCGCAAATCTCCTGGCTTCACCGCCATTGCCGTCCTCACGCTTGCCCTCGGCATCGGCGCGAACACCGCCATTTTTAGCTTGGTAAATGGAGTGCTGCTGCGGAGCCACGCATTCTGGCAGAAAGAATTTGGAAGCGATCCGAATGTGATTGGCCAGCCAGTGACTCTCGAACGTGTGAGCCGGCAGATCGTCGGCGTAATGCCTTTCGATTTTAAATTTCCGTCGTCAAAGACGCAGCTTTGGGTTCCGCTACACCTCGACCCACGGGCTGTCGGTGCTTACTGGGGTGCGGGGTTCATGCCCTTGATTGGCCGGTTGCGCGATGGGGTGACGATGGCGCGGGCGGTCGCGGAGCTTCGAGCGGCACTGCCGCAATTTCGCGCGATGTTCCCCTGGACGATGCCGGATCTTCTGTGGGCGGGGTCGAGCGTAATTTCGTTGCAGGAGCAGACTACAGGAACTGTGCAGACGAAGTTATTCATTTTGCTTGGCGCTATCGGGCTGGTGCTGGCGATTGCGTGCGCCAACGTAGCGAATCTGCTGCTCGCACGCGAAGCAACGCGGCAACGCGAAATGGCAGTGAGGGCAGCGTTGGGTGCGGGCCGGTGGAGAATTTGCCGGCAATTGCTGACCGAGAGCGGTCTGCTGGCGATTTGCGGCGGGGCGTTTGGAATGTTGTTTGCGGTGATCGGGCTCAGGTGGCTGAAAGCGGTTCTGCCAGCGGACACGCCGCGGCTCGGCAGTGTCACGATGGATTGGCGCGTTCTCGCGTTCACGGCAGCGATCGCGTTGCTGACGGGTGTGATGTTTGGGCTGGCACCGGCGCTATACGCTTCGAAGATTGAACTGACCGAATCGCTCAAGACGGGCGGGCAGCATTCCGCGACGACGGGCTCGAGCCATCGGCTGCGAAGCGCGCTGGCGATAGCGGAAATTGCGCTGGCGTTCGTGCTGGTGATTGGCGCCGGCTGATGGTGAAAAGTCTGTAGGAACTGGGGCGCGTGAACCCCGGATTCCAGATCGAGTCAATCATGACCGCGCGGATCACACCGAATGAATCTTTTTGCGCGGATTCCGCGCGGTGCCGAAACTTCTACAACGAGCTGACCGATCGCGTGCGAGCGCTACCGGGCGTGAGGGATGCAGCACTGGTTAACGTGTTGCCGCTCGACGGCCGTATGGTCGCATTTGCGGCCGCTGCGGAAGATCATCCGAGCAATCCAAAAGATCCTGCACCGGTGATTTTTGAGAGCGTGATCACACCCGGCTATCTGGGAGTCATGGGAATTCCATTGCTGCGCGGCCGCACGCTCACGTCTGCGGACTCGGCGCCAGGCGCGGCTCCGGTTGTAGTGGTCACGGCATTGACAGCAAAGAAATTTTGGCCAAACCAGAATCCGATCGGGAAACACTTGAAGCCGGTGTACGCGAAGACATGGATGACAATCGTCGGCGTGGTAGGCGACGTGCACGAAGACAGCCTCGCGTTACGACTCCCGGATTTTGTCGATGGTGCGATCTACGATCCGTACGGCATTGAGGCGAGCACAGGCCAGTTGCAACCGACAGAGATGACGCTGGTGGTGCGGGCGTCGAGCAACCAGATGAATTACGGAGACTCTCTCCAGCGTGTGGCGGCAAGTTTGAATCCCGAGGCTCCCGTGAGCGAAGTGGCAACGTTGCGAAGCATTGTAACGAAGCCTGCTTCAGGGCCGCGCTCGACAATGTCGCTCTTCGCAGTTTTCGCGGCGTTGGCACTGGTGCTCGGAGCGGTGGGAATCTATGGCGTGGTCTCGTATTCAGTGACGCAGCGGCGGCCAGAGATCGGCATGCGAATGGCGCTGGGCGCGCAGCGGCAGGACATCCTACGGTTAATCGTCGGACATGGCGCGCGGCTAGCATTGATTGGAGTCGCGATCGGTATTGGCGGGGCGTTTGCATTGACGCGGCTGATAAGGACGATGCTCTTCGGCGTGAGCATCACCGACCCTCTGACTTTTCTCGCCGTCGCGATGGTGCTCACGACTGTAGCGCTCGCGGCGTGTTACATCCCGGCGCGCCGGGCCATACGCATAGACCCGATCGTAGCGTTGCGGCACGAATAGCCAGACATCGGGTGTTTCGTTTGCAGGGCAACTGGCTTTTGAGCGTTCTCGCTGGGAAAGGGCTACGAACGCTTTCGCCGGAATCATGAATCTGGCGAAGAAGGAGAGCAGCAATGAGATTTCCACTTTGGCGGCGCAAGCAACGCAACGAAGAGCTTAACGAGGAAATTCGAGCTCACTTAGCGCTCGCCGAACGTGAGGCGATGCAGGCCGGCAAAATCCTGAGCGAAGCCCAACTCGCCGCTCGCCATGAATTTGGGAATGTCGTTGTGGCCGCGGAAGTGACGCGGGACATTTGGGGCTGGCGCTGGCTTGCGGACATGCTGCAGGACGCGCGCTACGGTCTGCGCATGTTGCGCAAGAATCCAGCGTTCACCGCCGTGGCCGTGCTTACGTTGGCCTTGGGCATCGGCGCGAACACGGCCATTTTCAGCATAATTGACGCGGTGATGCTGCGGTCACTGCCGGTGCGCGACCCGCAACAACTTGTTCTCTTGCAGTGGAACGCGCGTCATGAACCGAAGACCCACGGTAATGGTTCCTATGGAGATTGCCTAACGAATTTCGGCGAGGGCGAGTCGACCGGTTGTTTGTTGTCCAAGCCCTTTGTGGAGGATGTGCGTTTGAAAACGGATGTGTTTTCGGGATTTGCCGCATTTGCATCTCCCGGGCCGGTCAATCTAAGCGGCAATGGACCTGCGAGCCGGGCATCTGCTCAATATGTTTCCGGCGACTATTTCGAAACGCTGGGTGTTCGTGCCACGGTTGGGCGGATGATTCAAGGCGCGGACGACGCGCCGTCTGCTCCGGCCGTGGCTGTACTCAACTACGGCTATTGGCAAAGCGCGTTTGGCGGCGACCCCTCCGCGGTGGGGAAGACGATTCGCCTGGAGAATCTGCCCTTCACGATCATCGGCGTTACCGAACCTAGGTTCGTAAACCTGACGCCGGGCGATACTTTTGATCTCTGGGTTCCCCTCGCGCAACGGCCACGTCTGCGGGCGAGGTGGACGCCGCGCACGGACGACGCAGGTTCCTGGTGGATGGTGGTGGTAGGCCGCTTGAAACCCGGAGTCTCTCGCTCACAAGCGGAAAGCGCCGTGAGCCTTCTCTTCTTCAACGATTTGATACATGGCGAGAAGCCACTTTCGAAGGCAGAAGATGCTCCTGCCATCAAGCTGCTGCCCGCGCAGACGGGGCTGACCGGATCGCGGCGGGAGCTTTCCAAGCCGCTCTACGTGCTGATGCTCGCGGTGGGAATTGTGCTCCTGATTGCGTGCGCCAACGTAGCGGGGCTGATGCTTGCGCGGGCCACCGCGCGGCAAAAAGAAATGGCGGTGCGCCTAGCAATCGGCGCGAGCCGTGGCCGGATCGCTCGCCAACTGCTCACGGAAAGCCTGACGATCTCGGTGGCCGGCGGTTTGCTGGGCATCGCGATGGCGTTCTGGGGCGCCCGCGCCTTGTTCGCTTTTCTTACCAGCACCGATTCGCGTCCCACGGGATTCTCAGCCGAGATTGATTTGCGCGTGCTCGCCTTCACGGCCGCGGCCTCGATTCTGACGGGGATTTTGTTTGGCCTGATGCCGGCGTTGCGCTCGATGCGAGTGGACCTGACGCCGGCCTTAAAGGAAGGCGGCAAGTCCTCTAGTTCGGGCGACTCGGGCCGGAGCTGGCTCAACGCCGGCAACGCGCTGGTGGTGGCGCAAGTGGCGCTCACCGTTGTGGTGTTGGTCGGTGCAGGTTTGCTGGTGCACACTCTGCAGAATCTGAGAAACGTTGACCCCGGATTCAATACGAATAACGTGCTCAACTTCAGCGTGGACTCCACGTTGACCGGATACAAGGGGGAGCGGCTCGGCCAGTTTTCCCGCGAGCTGCGTGACCGTTTCAGCGAAATACCCGGTGTTTTGTCAGCCGGTTATACCGACACCCTAATGTTGCGGGGGTGGCTGTCAGCCACTAGCTTCCATTTGCACGGAAAACCCGATGAAAAGGATTCGGACGCCGATACGATGTCTGTCGGCCCGGGTTTCTTTCAGACGCTGAAGATGCCGCTCATTCAGGGACGGGACTTTGCACTCCCGGAGTATGTCGCCGCGGCCTCCGAGCCGGGTTCGCGGTGCTCGAACGCGTCCATATCGCAAACGCCCGTTGCGGCCGTCGTCAATGAGTCTTTCGTGCGAGCCTACTTTCCCAAAGAGAATCCCATCGGCCAGCGTTTTGGAGGCGGCGATAACCCGGAGGATGACAACCCGAATAAGTGCAAGGACCCCGGTTGGCAAATCGTCGGCGTTGTTCATGACGCAAAGTACAACGACCTACGCAGGAAAATTCACCCGACGATTTACGAGCCTGGCGAGAGTGGTGCATTCGAATTGCGCACCGCCGGTGATCCCAGGGCGGCGATCTCGGCGGTTCGCGGCGTCTTGCAACATTCCGGATTCGATCTTCCGCTCTTTGACATCAAGACCGAATCGCAGCAAATTGACGAACTGCTCTTTCAGGAGCGGCTGATCGCGCGGCTTTCGAGCCTTTTCGGCTTGCTTGCACTGCTGCTGGCGTGCATCGGCCTGTATGGGCTGCTCTCCTATGAAGTGGCACGACGCACGCGCGAGATCGGGATTCGCATGGCGTTGGGCGCGCAGCCGGGCGGCGTGCTTCGCCGCGTGGTAGGCCATGGCATTGCGCTGGCCGCAATCGGAGCAACCATTGGCACAGCCGCATCGTTTGGAGTGACACGCTTGCTGGGCAGCATGCTCTATGACGTGAAGCCGGGTGATCCGCTCACACTCGCCGGCGTGACCGCGCTCTTGCTTTTGGTCGCCCTGGCGGCTTGCTACATCCCTGCGAGGCGCGCCACACACGTCGATCCGCTTGTGGCGCTACGGTATGAATAGGGCAACGTTGCCGGTGTCATGAATCCGGCGAAGAAGGAGAGCGAAACATGAGATTCCCATTTTGGCGGCGCAAGCGACAAGACGAAGAGCTCGATGAAGAGATTCAGGGTCACCTGACGCTTGCCGAGCGCGAACAAATGGAATCCGGTCAAACGCGAGAAGAGGCCCAACTCGCCGTCCGCCGCGAATTTGGCAACGAAACTCTTGCGCGCGAAACCACTCGAGACGTGTCTGGCCGGCGTTGGCGCTCGGACATACTGCAAGACGCGCGTTACGGGCTGCGCATGTTGCGCAAGAATCCCGGATTCAGCGCCGCAGCAATCATCGTGATGGCATTGGGGATTAGCGTGAACGCGGCCCTTTTCAGTGTTGTAAATGGAGTGTTGTTGCGGCCGCTGCCGTATCCGCATCCTGAACAGCTCGTTGTTTTGCGTGAAAGCAAGCCGAATTTTGCGACGGGCTCCGTCTCGTACCCGAATTTCCTGGATTGGCAAAAAGACAACAGCACCTTTGATTCCATGGCGGTCATGCGAAAAACGTCATTCATCCTCACGGGGCAAGGTGACGCGGAACAGGTGAGCGCGACGTTTGTGAGCTCAGGGTTCTTTGAACAGCTCGGTGTGATTCCCGCGCTTGGGCGGATGTTTGCGCCGGACGAGGATCGCATCGGAGCGGCGCCCACGGTGATGATCACGGGTGGGTTCTGGAAGCGCAAATTCGGGTCGGCACAGGACGCCCTGGGAAAGAGCCTCACCCTGGACGGCAGAGATTACACGATCATCGGTGTGATTCCCGCAACTTTTGATCTCCTGGGAGGTCTGCGTTCACGAGAGGTGTACGTGCCAATCGGGCAGTGGAGCAATTCGCTGCTGATGAACCGAGGCGCAGGTCTCGGCATTGGCGGGATTGGGCGGCTGAGGCCGGGCGTCAGCATTGAGCAGGCGCGGGCGGACATGGAAGGTGTGACACGCAATCTGGAACAGGCCTATCCGGATGCGGACAAAGGTGTCGGGGCCGCGCTGATTCCGCTACGAAAGTGGACGCTCGGGAATGTGCAGACGTTCCTATTCGTGCTGTCTGGAGCCGTGGGTTTTGTGCTGCTGATCGCGTGCGTGAACGTAGCGAATCTCTTGCTGGTGCGCGCAAGCAGACGGGCGCACGAATTTTCGATTCGTGCCGCCCTAGGCGCAGGGCAAAGGCGAATCGTCCAGCAACTTTTGACAGAGAGCACGTTGCTCGCCGCGATTGGCGGAGGGCTTGGCGTGCTACTGGCAGCCACCGGAACTCGAGCAATGCTAGGCGCGCTACCGGCCACGCTGCCGCGCGCCGAAGAAGTCGGCGTGGATGGCCGCGTCTTGATTTTTGCGGCGGCGCTGTCGTTGCTGGCAGGACTCTTCTTCGGATTGACGCCCGCGCTGAGAACAGCCCGGCGAGATCTGCAAGGAACCTTGAAGGAAGGAGGGCGGGGAGGAAGCGGGACGCGCCATCGGACGCAAGGTGCGCTGGTTGCGGCGGAGATGGCGCTGGCGCTTGTTCTGCTGATCGGCGCGGGATTGATGATCCGCACGCTGGCGGCGCTCTCGAACGTGAATCCCGGCTTCGAGGCCGACAAGGTTTTGACGTTCGGGTTTTCACTTCCGCCGTCGATGATGAACGCAAGCCCGGATGCCGTTCGGGCCGCGCTCCGCGAAGTGCACGACAAATTTCAATCCGTGCCGGGCGTGCAAGCAGTGTCGTTCTCTTGGGGCGCGGTTCCCCTAAGTGGGGATGACGAGTGGCTCTTCTGGATTGACGGCCAGCCTAAGCCTGCAACCGAGAACGAAATGAATTGGGCGATAGATTACGTAGTCGGATCCGACTACTTGAGTGTCATGGGCATCCCGATCAGGAGAGGCCGATTCTTTACTGCGCGAGACGATGAGCACGCGCCTCGCATAGCGGTTGTTGATGAGGTTCTGGCGAGCCAATTCTTTCCGGGACAAAACCCCATCGGCAAACGCCTCCACCTGAACAGCACTGGCGAAACCGCGGAGATCGTAGGCGTCGTGCGGCACGTGAATCAGTGGGGCCTGGATACCGACAGCAGAGAAAAGCTGCGAGCGCAGATGTACACGCCATTTATGCAATTGCCCGACAAGCAGATGTCACAATCTGCGGCGGGATTGGGCGTGCTTGTGCGTTCCGACAAACCAGCGACGGTGATGGAGTCCATTCGCCAGACGAACAACCAGATGAACAGCCAGCAGGTCGTTTACGGCGCTCAGACAATGAGTGAAGTCATCGCGGATTCCCTGGCGGAGCGACGCTTTTCGATGATTTTGTTCGGCGTGTTTGCAGTGCTGGCGCTGGTCCTATCGAGTGTGGGGATTTACGGAGTGGTGTCTTACATCGCCGGACAGCGGACACAAGAGATCGGCATTCGTATGGCGCTGGGTGCGCAGCGCGCGGATATCCTACGCATGGTCCTGGGAGAGGGCGCAAAAATGACAGCGGTCGGCGTGGTGATCGGGCTCTTGGTTGCTTTGGGATTGACTCGGCTCACGGCGAAGCTGTTGTTCGGCGTGAGTGCAACCGATCCGTTCACGTTTGCCGCTGTGTCATCTCTCCTGGTGGTTGTGGCGCTTGCTGCGTGCTACATTCCGGCGCGCCGCGCCATGCGCGTGGACCCCATGGTGGCACTGCGGCACGAGTAGTCAAACGACGGATGTTTCGTTTGCCGGGCAGCAGGCAGGGAATAACGAGGGGGGCGGCGCACCCTACCTCGTCCGAGCAGGGTGCGCCGTTAAGAGAAAATTTCTAGTTCAGGGGCTGTCCCGCGGAAACGCCCTCACACCATTCTTCTTCGCGGATCACCTTGCAATTCATCAGCCCGGTCAGCTCGGATAGGTCTTCGATTTCGGCGAAGTGGTAGAGCTCACGCATTTGCTCTTCGCTGCAGCCAAACTCGCGACAGAAACCGTCCCAGTTTTTCAGCACTTCGGTGGAACTATCGTTTGCACTCGCTGCTGTGGTTTTGAGGTTCATGACGGCACCTCCCCTTTCCGGGTTTCGGTAATTCGTGAAGCTCCCAATCTGGGCTTCATCTGACGGAGCGACACTTCATATACGTGCTGGTCAGCCATCTGGTTTATTTGGATCGCTTCGAACGCCACCGGGTTGCCATTATTTTGCAACGGGCTGCCCAACAAGCGAACGAAAACCAGTGCGCCCTTACGTATTAGATGCTGCAAAGCGACTCTTTTCTGGCTGTCCTTCCATTCCAGGTCCGTTTTCTCGATAAAAAAATTCTCGTCCTGATCCCACCCTGAAACTTCGATCCGGTAAGTTGCAGGGCTCACAGTAATGACATCAGTTCAATCTCCGTGGTTTTATAGTGCAGCCCGGGGGCCAAAGTTCGACTATCGGGATCGGACTGACTGTATTAGGTTTAGACGCCGAATGAAGCTGAAAGGTTCGCTCTTTGTGGCGCATTCTTACACATGGAGTTTCAGTTTGACTCAACCGGGCGCGGTACTAGGACCAATTTTTCGGAGCTAGAGATGTGGGGCTGTAAGCTCGAAACTAGAGCAGCGAAGCCATAATCTTTTCGGCGTTCTACTCGGTCTTCCGGCCCGTGTTTCAGGTGCTTCTGATGCCGGCGAGTCTCAGGCAAAGTGTCTGCGCTACTCAGGCGGCTCGCGCAAACGGCGCGGATCGCCTGCTTGCAGCGGCGACGTGTTGTGCGCAGGCGGTGATGCTGCGCTCCCGTGGAAGCCATTTATGAGATGGAGATGTTCTAGTGGTAGCCCATGCCGGGGTAGAGAAGGCGCAGGCCGATGAGAAAGATCGGGTTGAAGAGCTTGTCGAATAGAAACCACGCGATGAGCAGGCCGAACATGCCGAACTGTCCGCCGCGCGTCCATTCCGTGAAGCGCAAGGCTGCGGGCTCGCTCATAACCACGGTGATGCCGAGGTTGCCATCCAGCGGCGGCACGGGCAGGAGATTGAATGATCCGAGCAAGAGGTTGAGCACGAAGAGAATGCTGAGCGACGATGTGAGCAGGTTGCTGCCGCCGCCGGCGAGCTCGGTGATGTGCGAGATCGTGATGTGGTCGGGCGGCTGGAGCTTCCCGAAAGCAACGCCGGCGTGAATGGCGGCTGCGGCGAGAAGAACCAAGGTGAAGTTGGCGGCGGGCCCGGCCAAAGCCATCCAGGCCGCGCGGCGCGGGTACATCCTGCGCCAGTCCGGATTGTAGGGGGCGCTGGCCCAGCCAATCATCCAGCCGCCCAAGGCATACGAGACGATCGGCACGACCACCAGTCCAAAAGGAGACCGGCGAATGTGCGGAATGGGATTCAGAGAAGCTTGCCCGCCGTGAAAAGCGGTGAGGTCGCCTCCCCATTTGGCGACCAGCGCGTGCGCGCCTTCGTGGCACACCGTAGAGAAAAGGAAGCAGATGTACCAGAGAATGCCGAGGGTTATGGTGTCCGCGGAGATGGGTTGCATGCCGAGGCGCAGAGTATAGCGTTATGACGGGAGTGGCAAGGGCGCACAAGAGCATGATTGGGGCGACGTCTCTTCTGCAGACCGCCGCGCAATTTCGGAGGCGCTTTGGGTTATGCTCGATCGTGGTTTGCTTGGGCGGCTACCGCATCGTATCGTTGCGCTAACTATCAGCCGGGAATGATATGTCACTGACAATGGTCGCCCTAAGACCAGAAGAACTCGCCGAAATAAAAAGGCTACAGGTAAAATCCCATAGGGGACTGGCCAGCTGTATTCAGCACGAACGTGCTCGGCCAGATATGGGCCTATACTCACTTTGGCCACACGCCATTCAACCAAAGAGAGTACGTCCACGGTGCGTCCAGAGTCATTGATTTGGTGGCCGAGGAATGCCGCAGAGAGAGGCCCGATGGCGGGCGGTTCTTCATCAATGATGACGGTGCTTTTTACAACGAAGAAGGCGGACCGCGCATTCAATTCGTAGTGTTCCAGTTTCAAGGTTAGGATCTACATCGACTTCCGCCGTATCCCATCCCCAGTTGCCGCCTAGTTGGATTTGGAACGGAATTTGCGCACGCGGGGGTGCTTTCGGCGAGCACCTCCATAGGGTGGAACACGGGCTTCCGCAAACCGGCGCGGAGCTGTTCCTGGCATGAGGTGCCGGTGGCGACGATTCCAAGCTGGGCACGGAGCGGGTCACGCAGGCCGTGACGAGGGCCCGATTACTTCTGTAAGCCGGCGATGGCGTTGAGGACGATGCGCAACGGAACCACTTGCTGCGGCTTGGCGTATCGGTTCACCAGGAATCGCTGGCCATCTTTGGTTACATCGTAGGTGAACAGATCCGTGGAAGAAACCTGGGCCCGAAACTGACTCTGGAACAAAGGAGTGGGATTGCCGGTGGAGAAAGTTCTCTCCGTACTCACAGGCACTGCCGTCAAAGTGGCCCCAGCCCCAATGTAGAAAATCTCTTTGCCGTCGCCGCGCCAACGAGGCTCGATGCCGCCGCCGCGGGACACTTGCCACTTGCCAGCTGCGGTGGGAAAGGTTGTCACGTAAATCTCCCAATCGCCGGACTCATTCGAGGCGTATGCCACCCATTTGCCATCGGGGGAAATCTGGCCGTTCGTCGCATCAGCCTTAGCAGCCAGGAACGGCACGATCTTTCCGCCCGATGCCGGGATCAGCACCAGGCCGGAACCGCCGGCGGCGGGCTGCAACGTGCAGAGGATTTCCTTATCGTCGAGTGACCACGAGTTCGGAACGATATCGTCGGACCCGATCGCGCCCGAGCCGGAAGCGCCGATGTCGAAAATCGATTTAGCAGGCAGCATTCCTTGGGCCTGCTTTAAGTAGATCTGTGTGTACGTATTCTGTGTAGAGCGGAACGCGACCCAAGCCCCGTCGTGGGACCAGATACTTGCAGAATCCTCAGCCGGATCGAAAGTAAAGCGGGAGCTGGTGCCGTGTTTGAGGTCACTGATCCAGATATCGACCCCGTTTGCTTTTGCGTCCGCGACATCCGCGGCCACCCGGCTGTCATCGGGCGAGAGTGACGGGTTTGAGAGCACTCCGATATCGCCGACGTGGCCCAGCTCTTTGCCTGCCCGGTCATACCAAGTGAGGACCGATAGCCCAGCGCCGATGGTCGGGTTGTATACGACGGTTTCATTCTCCGCCACGGAGAAAGCTCCCCAGTAAGTAGATGGCTGGTAACCGACCTGGTCAGCGACGATTTGCGGCTCGCCGGAAGTGTTTCCCTTGGAGGCATCCATAGAAACCGCGCGCAACGATCTCTTCTCGTCTAAATAAAACAAGTAGCCGTTTGCATATCCTGGGTTCGAGTGCGTCAAAACGAGCAACGACTTTTCCTTGCCGGCCAAAGAGCTGAGGTAGAGGCCATCATCGGTGGTGGAGTTTGTGAAACCTCCGGCCAAGAACACGAAGTGGTTGCCGTCGGGTAGAAAAACGGGCCAGCGGTGCGAAGCCTCTTTTGTGGCAACGAAGATCTTGTCGGTTAGCGGAGCAAGACCACTACCGTCCGCATTCACTTTCCATAGCCACCCAGAAGCCTGGGGCGCGAAGACGATTACACCGCGGCGTCCCCAGCTTCCACCGCGCCCGCTTGTCGCACTGGCAAGGACTTGCGGAACTCCGCCGGAGGTGGCGATTTTTTTCAGCTTGCCATCGGCAAAAAAAGCAACATAGCCATCGTCGGGCGACCAGAACGGATAACTTGCGCCCTCGGTGCCCGGCAGGATGGATACTCCAAGAGAACCGACGCGCTGCACGCCCAGCATGTTGGCGCCGGAGGCTTGATCTGGAGACACGAATGCGAGCATGCGGCCATCGCCCGAAATTGCCAGGTGGCTCGTTTCTTGCTGAATGGGGATGGCAAATTCGAGCCGTTCCGCTCGAGGGGGCGTTTGCCTGAGCAGGAATACGAGCACCGCCCCTACCACGAACGCCAGTCCGACCCCTGCTGCCCACGGAAGCCACGATCGCTTGCGTTGCACGGGACCTGAGTGGAGGGCCGCGGTTGAATCCGTCCCGGAGAGCGCACCCAGAGCGAAAGCCAGGTCGCGTGCGGATTGAAAGCGATTCGCCGGATCCTTCTCCAAGCAGTGGTGAACGATGCGCTCCAGGCCGGGGGAAACCTTGATTTGCGCGGCGTCAATTTCCGGAGGATCGTCCTTGAGAATGGCGTTCATGGCTTCGACGCCAGAGTCTCCCTTGAACGCTCTCTTCCTGGTGGCCATCTCGTACAGAATCGCCCCCAGGCTGAAGATGTCTGAGCGGTGGTCTACCGCCTGTCCCCGCACCTGTTCGGGAGACATGTAACCCACCGTTCCCATCACTGTGCCCGCCGCTGTCGGGGCCGGGCTGGTGAGGGTCGCCGTCTCGCCGGTGAGACCCGCGACGCCCTGCAGTTGCTTCGCCAGACCGAAGTCCAAAATCTTCACGTGGTCATCACGCGTGACGAAGATGTTTTCCGGTTTCAAATCGCGATGGACGATCCCCTTGTCGTGCGCTGCCGCCAGACCATTTGCGATCTGCAGCGCGTATTCGGAGACCTTGCGCTGAGGGAGTAAGCCAGCGCCCATCCGTTCGCGCAGAGTCTGACCTTCAAGGCATTCCGAGACAAGGTAGTGGGTTCCCGTCTGTGTGCCGACGTCGTAGATGGCTAGTAGATTGGGATGGCTCAGCGTGCTAAGGACGCGCGCTTCCTGCTCGAATCGCTGCAAACGGTCGGTATCATTAGCAAGCGACTCGGGAAGTACTTTGATGGCAACGGTGCGGTCCAAACGTGTGTCACGAGCGCGATACACCTCGCCCATGCCGCCTGCGCCGAGGGGCGAGACAATTTCGTAGGGACCGAGCTTCGTGCCGGAGGTAAGGGCCATTTGGTGCGCGAGATTATACCTCTAGACAGGCGCTGGTTTGCGAGACGAACGGCAGAAAGGATGGTGGGCGGATCGTTGCCTCCGCGGAAACCATCTGCCGCAGCCTCTTCAGCTTTTGTGAAGAGGCACATGCATGGACGAAAGATCGTCTGTCACAAACTGCCCGCTACCGGCGCGGGAATTTTCTGACGCGGGGGGTGCTTTCGGCGAGGACCTCCATCGGATGGAAGACGGGTTTTTGCAAACCGGCGTGGAGCTGCTCCTGGCAAGAGGTACCGGTGGCGACGAGGACGCGCGGGCCTTGTGACTCGGCGTCGCGTACCTGATTGAAGAGATCGCGGCCGACCGCCATGCTCAGGTCGTAAAAATCCTTTTTGTAGCCGAAGCTGCCGGCCATTCCACAGCACTCGACGTGCGAAGTGGCGACGTCAAAGCCCGCGGCCTGGAGCAGCGCCAGCGTGGGCGCATCGGCTCCGATGGATTTCTGCTGGCAATGGCTGTGATAGAAGAGGCGCGTGCCGCGAGGGTAGTCCACGGCTGGGAAAATCGCGGCGGCGTCGAGATGGTCGCGCTGCAGGATGTGCCACACATATTCGGCGGCGTCAAAACAACGGCGGCGCAATGTTTCGAGCAATTCCGGCGCGTCCGCGCCATCGAGCAAATGCCGGTAGTCGAGGCGGAACATGGCGAGGACGCTGGGCTCGACGACGACAATGTCGCGGCCGTCTCCGATATATCGTCGGAGCGAGGCTGCGGTGCGCTTGGCCTGCAGGGCAGCCGTGGCGATGAGTCCCTGTGAGAGAGCGGCGCGTCCATCGGCGGAGACTTCGCTGACGATCACGTCCACGCCCAGCGTTTCGAGCACGCGCAAAGTTGCGAGGCCGCGGGCGGGCGAGCCGTAGTTCGTGAACACGTCCGCGAAGAGGACGGCTTTGGCGCGGGTGGGGTTTGCCGCGGAGTGCTCGGTCTGGAGCTGTCTTTTTTGCGCGGCTTCCACCAGCGTCGGGCTGGCGAATGAGGGAAGCGCGCGGCGGTGATCCAAGCCCACGAGTTTTTCCATCAAGGAACGGTTCCAGCCGAGATTGCTGATCGCGTTCGCGAGGCGCGGCGCTTTCGAGGCCCACTTCGCCAAGGCGTCATAGCGGCCAAAAAACAACTTTTGCAGTGACGCGCCCGCATCCGCATCGGGGGTGCCCGTGAGAGCAGGCGTGAAAAGCTGCGCGGCGGGCGAAGCATCGGCGCGGTTGATTCGCTGGCGGAGCACCGTGTTGAGCCACGGAATATCAATCTGCACGGGACACTGCGGCACGCAGCGCAAACAGCCGGTGCACAGCTCGCTGAAGCGCGCGTTGAGCAGGCTTTTTGTCCCGGCTTCCCACGCGCCGCCGATTCCGCCGGAATAGGTCTCGCCGCCGAAGGCGTGGCCGCCGACGGTCTGGAAATTGGCGCACACATTCAGGCAAGCGCTGCAGCGGATGCAGCGCAGCGCTTCACGCAGCATGGGATCCTCGCGCATTTTCATCCGGCCGTTATCCACCATGACGAGATGGAATTCTCGCGGAGGCGCGGAGCCATCGGACACGACCCGCACTTTCCGCATCGGCGGCTGGATCACGCTGACGTAAGAGCTCATCAATTGTCCGGTGGCGCTGGCGGCGAGCAGCTCGATGAAGGGTGCGAGCGATTCGCGCGTGGGGACAATTTTCTCAATGCCCGATATGGCGATGTGCAGCGGAGGCACGAGCGAGGTCATGCGGATATTGGCTTCGCTTTCGACGAGCACGAGCGTGCCCGAATCCGCGACGATGAAATTCGCGCCGGTGATGCCCGCGCCGGCATGCAGAAATTTGTCGCGCAGACGTTTGCGCGCGAAGGCGGTGAGCTCTTCGCCGGTATCGAGCGGTTCGTTGGTTTTGAAGACGCGCCGGAAGAGCTCGGTGATGCGCTCGCGGCTGTAATGAATCGCGGGGCCGATGATGTGCGAGGGCTGCTCGTCGGCATATTGCAGGATGAATTCGGCGAGATCGGTTTCCGCCACCTCAATGCCCAGCGCTTCGAGCGCGGGATTCAGGTGGATTTCCTCGGAGGTCATGCTCTTGCCCTTGACGGCGAGCTTGACGCGCGAACGTTTGCAGACGCCGGCGATGTATTCGGAAGCATCGTGCGCGTCCGCGGCCAAGTAGAAGTGGCCGCCATTGCGCTGCACGCTTTTTTCAAGCGTGGCGATCAATTCGGGGAGCCGTGCGATGGTGTCTTCCTTGATGGCGCGCGCCTGGTCTTTTAGAGCGCCGTAATCGGGAATCGCGCGGACAGCGGCATAGCGGTTGCGATTGAATGTCTGCGTGTTGTGGCGCACCGCTGGGCTTTCCACGCGCAGCGCCATGCGAATGGCTGCCAACAACGCGGATTTGCGCGTCTTGTTCGCGACGGCGCGCGGGGATTCAGCTTGCGGCGATGCAATTGGCGAGGATTCCCTTTGTTGGGATTCGGGGGACGTCGTGGAAGATGTGGACATGCTCGGCGCGAAACCTCACTCGGGAACGACTTGTTCGAGAATCAACTCATTTCCAAAATCAAAATGTGCAGCCAGTGCGGCCCGTGGACGCCGCGGACGAGCGGACCCATGTCCGCGGTGGCGCTGGGACCGGTGATGTAAACGAAATTGCGATCGAGGCCTTTGCCGGCCAGGCAATCGCGGCGCAGCAGATCGTTTGGCCGCTCGACGATATTTTCCGCGGCGAGAACGGCGACGTGCGTGCGCGAAAGCAGGCTGACGTAGCCCTCGTCTTCGTAATCCACGCAAACGCAAATCGTGCCGGTGCGCGCGATGCCGGCGAAGGCCTCGGTGACGCCCACATCGGCCGCGGCGAGTTCGTGCTTGGTGCGGCCAGTGAAGGCTCCGGGAAGCTGGCGGCAGGCGTCGAGCAGCTCGGCGGGCAGGTCATGCGAGGCTGCGATTGCGATGCGCGTAGGTTCCTTGGCGTCGCTCGTTTGTGTCTGCGACGCAATGCGTTCCGTTGAAGCCAGCTCCGCAGTTTTCGCCGCGACGCGCAGCACCGCGGCGGCGATGGCTTCCGCCGAGCGCGGAAGGCGTTCGACGGTTGCGGCCACCGCACGAGCTTCCTGCTCGAACTCCGAAACGCGATCCATCAAAGCCGCTCGAGACACCGGCACGTATTACCCGCTTTCGATTCGGCGATCACGCGAAGAACGCGACAGGGAGTAACTTTACACGATTCCGCAGAGCGGTGAAGAGCAGTTTGGCTGGTGAATGCTGTTCTGATTTCGACGCACGATGGATGCGCATCAGCGGGCGACTTCAACGCCGGGCATAATTTCGTATGCGAAGCGTCGCGGAAAGGCAGCAGGTCTAAAGACCTGCGCTACATAACCGGCGCCGGAATTGGCACGCTGTGAGCGTTAGGCTTTTGGCGTTTGAAGATTCTGGGTGACGATCTTGGCAACCTTCTTGGACAAGTCAAATGTGGCGCGCAAATTTCCGCCGAAGAAACGAACCTTGCCCTGCAGGTCTTGGTCGAGCAGCACGTGGCCGTCGCGGCCCTCCACTTGCATCTTCACGTTGATGGAGGTCTTGCCCGTGACTGTAGTTACTGCGCGTTGCCGTTCGCTCCCTTGCTTGAAGCCCTCGACCTTGGTTCGTAAGATCACCAGGTCCGTGGCTGCGGCCGCGTCGCGGTCGCCGTCGCGATAGACGTGCTGGAACAGGCCGGTCTTGGTGAGTTGCGCGATCAGATCCTCATATACTGCCATGCGAAATTCCGGCGGCAGCACGACGTCCCCGGGATCAAGCTGCAAGACTTGGATGGAGGAAGCAGAGAACTTTTGCACCGGTTGATCCGCGCGTGGTGAAGCTGCTGCCGAGGCGGAAGGCCCAGGCTGTGCGAGGACGACGCGGGACGGATTCGAGTACCCGATGCAGGCCGCGATCGAAAGCGCGGTCACAAGGGCGAGGGCGATTCTTAGCCGCGCGAGGGTCCTGGGCGCTGGGCGAGTCATGGTTTCTCCTGTTTATTGTCCGGCGTGGCTGCGCTATCGGGAGGGACGCTCACATGTGCGCCCTGCGCGACAAGCTGTTTTTTTACGGCCTCGGCCTGGCCCTTGTGCAAAATAAAGATCACGTCGTGCTCGCCGCCGTTGGGACCTTGATACACCAAAGTGAGCACGTCAATACCTTCGGCGAAGAGGCTTACCACGCGTCCGCCGCCATAGGGGATGGCCATCTTAGCCAGCGTTCCCGCGGTGCCATGGATGTACATGCGGCTGTCCTTATCGGTCAAAATATCCTGGATGGACGGGATGCTGATCTCCGCTTTGTGCTTGCCATTCACAAACTGGAGCGCTGTGGGCGTGACGGTGAGCCCGCCCTTGGCGCCGCGCTTGACGTTTTCGAAGCCCAGCACGTGAGCGACGTCAAGCGTAGTGCCGGGCGCCGCCGCGGAGGCACTGTCAGCTGCCGAACTGGCGGCTTGCTGCGCGAAGAGGGAAGCAGGCGGCGCGAAAACGGCAAGGCCGACGGCTGCCCCGATGATGGCGAAGTAGGGGCCACGCCGTCTGCCGGCCGATTGATGAACAGGCAGAGCGAAAGTGCTAGCACGCGTTTTTTTCATGATGCCGCCTCCGATTCCTGATTGCCGCGACGCAAGTACAACCCCGGGGAAGACTTCGACCTGATTGACGCTCTTTGTTTAAAGAAACAGCGATCTGATGCTACTCGGATGGGTGGGAGACTATCACTAAACGAGGTACAAACGCACTCACTGGTTTTTTCGGGCGCGGGACTCTGCACGCGGCGGCCCGGGCAGAGCCCTCGGCTATTTTTTCGGCCGCGACTCCGGCGGCACCAGACCATTCGCGCGATAGTACGCCACCAGCAATCCGTAGTGCTCCGCGCTGTGCTCGGTGACGCTAAGCCACGGCTCGACACTCTTCGCGAACAAATCTTCCGGCAAGCCTTTTAGCGTAGCGCCGGCGTCGGCAATACTCTTCTCGAAAAGTGCTACGACGTCAGCCTTGGCGGGATAATTCTTCGGGTCCAGTTCGTCCCACTTCACTTTCTCGCCTCGCCCGGCTTTGGCGGCAAAGACGTTTCCCGACCACATGTGCACGAGAACTTCGCCGAACGAGCGCATTTCTTGTTTTAGCCGGTAGTCATATTTGTCCTCGGGGAAATCCTTCGCCATCTCCAGCACTTTACGATTGATGGAAACGAAGCGAGCTTTCACCTCTTGTGCGGTGGTATGTGCGGTGGATTGGCCCGACGCCGGAGAAAGGCTCAAATCCGAAAACGGCCAAAAGGAAAACAGTGGCTCCAAGAGCTTTCATGACACCTCCACTTGAAATTAAAAGGGATTGCACGATCGCGGCGCGAAGCCTCACTCGACTCTCCGTTTTGGCCGATTGCTTCACTCGTGGCGCAAGGCCGCCATTGGGTCAATGCGCATCGCACGTCGGGTCGGTATGTAGCAAGCGGCCAATGCAATGAGCGCCAGCAGCAGAGATGCGCCAGCATACGTGAGCGGGTCCGTCGCGCTAACGCCTACCAAATAGCCGCGGACCGTGCGCGCCGCGCGCACATTTTCCAGAAGCAACTTGTCGAAGGCCAGTCCCTGCGCTTTGTTGTAGCCAATCTCGTGTGGGTCAATCGTCAGATTGAGGACATTGTGCGGGTCGAAGCCGAGATCGGTGCGTTGCGCATTGCCGAGGCTTCGCGCGAAAAGGCCCGCGACGATTAGCAGCGTCAGCGATCCGCCGATCTCCAAAACGACCAGGGCGCCGCGCCAGGCTGTTCGTCAGACGGTTCAAGCATCCTTCCAATCGCGGCACCCACACCTAGCGTTTGGAAGTAATCGCCTGAAACGAGTTCGCCAGAGGCCATGCTGGCCGTGCCGTTACCACTGAGGTCGAGTTGTGCCGGGCCCGCGAATGCCGCGACACCCGAAAAGATGTCCTTCTGTGCGCGGATCTCTTTGAACAGCGGATAGGAGAACGAGCATAGGCCGGAGTTCGGTCTGGGCCCTCCACGGTCGACGCAGTCGCCAAAATGCTGGTTCCAGCCCGTGGCCAATCGTGCGATAACCATCGTGGCACGACCAATTGCTCAGGATTGCGCACCGGCAGGGACTGCAGCATGACGGCATTCACTAAGCTGAATATTGCGGTATTGGCGCCGATGCCGAGAGCGAGAGTGAGGATAGCGATGGCCGTAAAGCTCGGATTCTTGCGCAACATGCGCAGGCCGTAGCGGCTGGGAAAGTTTGCGCGCGTGGCCGGTCCTGGGCTGAATTGGAAGACGCCTTTCCTTGAGGCGGTGGTGCGGCGGATGAGCCTGAAGGTGCAGCAGTTTGATTTGCAAGTCGAGACCAAGACGCAGGACAACGTGTTCGTGCAAATTCCCGTTTCGATCCAGTACAAGGTGATTCCGGAGTCCGTGGAAGCCGCTTACTACAAGCTCACCGATCCGGTGAAACAGATTGAGTCCATGGTATACAACGTGGTGCTGGACCAAGTTCCGAAAATGAAACTCGACGGCACGTTCCTGAATCAGGCTGATATTGCCACCGATTTGCGCGACAACCTGGACGCTTCCATGAAGGAATACGGTTTTTCGATCGTCAAAGTGCTGATCTCCGACATCGTGCCCGATCCAAAGGTGAAAGCGGCGATGAACGATATCAACGCTGCCCAGCGCGAGCGGGAAGCGACTGTTTCCCGCACGGAGACAAACAAGATGCTGCTGGTGAAGCAGGCCGAGGCGGAGGCGGAATCAAAGCGTCTGCAGGGCGAGGGCATCGCGAATCAACGCAAGGCGATCATCTCCGGGCTGAAGGATTCGGTGGAGGACTTCGCAAGAGCGGTTGCGGGCTCGACGCCGCAGGATGTGATGCAGCTCGTGCTGATGACGCAATATTTCGACACGTTGAAGGATATCGCCGCGAACGATCACAGCAATACGGTGTTGATTGCACATACGCCGAACACGCTTACGGACCTGTTTAGCCAGGTTCGCAACGCTATCATCACCGGCGTGGAGTTGACGCATCACACGGGCAATCCCCCTGCTCCGCCAACGGGGGTGCAGCAATGACGCCGGCTGCTGGAATGGATCGTCCGCGATCAGGCGCTCTCTCCGCGATCCTGCGGATCGGGTTGATTGCCGGGACGCTGGACATCTCGGAGAACCTGATCTTCAACTATTTCCGCGGAATTACTCCAACGATGATATTTCAATACATTGCGGGCGGATTGATTGGACCGCAGTCCGCGCATCTCGGGATGGAATCGGCGGCGCTCGGTGTGGCCATTCACTACACGATCGCGCTGACCTGGACGGCGATCTTCTATCTCGCAAGCTACAAGCTTGCGGTATTGATTCGCCGGCCAGTGATTTGCGGGATTCTTTATGGCGGGGTCGTCTACGTCATTATGAATTTTGTGGTGCTGCCGCTGACGCGAGTGCCGCACTCGCGGGCTCCGATGACGCTGGCTTCACGGGTTAGCGGCGTGCTGGCGTTGCTGTTTTGTATTGGATTGACGGTGGCGCTGCTGACGCGGAGAGAGCTGGGGAAGGTGCATTAGTGCAGAAAGTTCGCACCGTCAAATTGCGCCGCAAAGCGGAGAAAAGGAAACGATGCCGTGCTAGCTTCCAGTTCGAGGCAAAGTGCGCCCAGGGAAAAGGGTCGGATCCAGATCCTCAAGCCCAACGACATGGATGAGTTTATCGAGCGCGAGATCAATCACGGGATATTCAATCCCGCGCGGATAAGCGTCCCCTCGGTCAGCTGAAATCATCGTCGTCAACATCGGCCAGAGCGTTGAGGCATAGCTAAGTGGCAGCGCGTTTGCATCAATCAGATTCGTGCCGGCGCACACCAGTCCGCAAAGAGCGCCACTCTCGTCCATGACCAAGCCACCACTCATGCCTGGAACAAATCGAGCGAAGACCTCAAAACAGGGGAACGCCAACAAGGCGGAGTCGCGACGTTCGGGAAAGATTTGTCCAACCTCGCCGATTGAGGTTGTCCCGATGTCGTCGAGGTTTATGTGGTGGGTACCGTGCGCTCCTTCAGTCGCTGTGACTTTTGATTCTCGATATCCAAACGCAAAGACCTTCCGTCCAGAGGCGGGTGGCGTCGCCCGGATGAGTGGACTCTTCCATTCGACTTTAGCCTCAGCTTCCGATGTTTGGTATAGGCCCAGGTGCAGTATTGCGAGATCACCCGGGCATATCCAAGCTCGGAACACATTCCAAATTCTGTAGACTGGACCGGGCAAAACCTGGTAAAGCCGGAGTGAATATCCTTCTGCCTCCATACCCGTGGGGACCTGCTTTGCCCCGAACTTCCTGACTATGGCATCCAAAACGTGCTTGGCAGTTATAGCCAGATGTCCGCCTATTACCGTTGCTGTGCCTACAACATAGAATTCCCATCCAGGTAACTCGACGACTACACGAAGAGCAAACTCCTGTATCGGATCCGTCGGGCGCGCATCGTGGAAAGCCGGGACGGGTGGCAAATTGTGTCGCATTCAAGAATCATCATGACACTCTCTTCAAAGTCGAGGCCACGTCGCTATCGCAGCGTGATTTCGCCGGCCCAGAGGTGTGCTTCGAGTTTGTACTTGCCGGCGCCGCTCTTCTGGAACGAACGGAACAGGCCGCTATGATTTTCGCCGAAGGGATTGGCGGAAATGTCGCCTGAGGTAACCGAAACATCCACGTGTCCGTAGTCCGCGGCGTTGCCGACCGCAATCGTCAGGTCGCCGGCGTGTAGCTCCACATCTTTATCGCCCGTGACACCTTCGATCTCGACGTTGCCTGCGGGCACGCGAAGGAGCAGACCGGACGACTTCGGCACCTCGATCGTGATCTGCACATCGTTTCTTGGGCCGCCAGACAAATGTAAATCAGCCAAGCTACCGGAACGGTCAAAGCTCAGCGTCACGTCCTTGATGCTGTCGGAACTGCCGCTCACGCCGACCGTGATGCGATTGTCGTCGCGGCCCAGGATATGGATATCCGCAGAGCGCACGTCGGCGCGAATTCGACCGCCGGAAGGGAAGTCGGCCGAGAAAGGATGGCTGTCGAGGTCACTGACCGTGGTCGTTGTTGGCCGGCTGAGGCCGCTGGGCGCGAGCAAAGCAAGTAAGGCTAGAAGGGCGAGCGAATGGCGCATCGGAGGTTCCTCGTAACTGCTTGTTAAGGATACGCACACGGGCACGAAGATGTTCCGGGCCAGGCCAGTTGGCGAGCGTTGCGCTTGGGCCGCACGAAGGCCCCGCCCCTACACAGCGGGGCAGGCTACCGGGACATCATCGGCGCCGCGCACAAAGCGGCGCGGGTTGGCGCAGCACAAGGGCATTGCGACGAAGCGCTCGCCGTGAAAGAATGCGCGCCATGCTGACTATGAAAAAATGCCGTTTTCTCACCATGTTGTGCGTGATGCTTTTCTTTGTTGCGGCTGCGCGCGCCCAAACGATGCGCCCAGAAGCGGAAAAGAAGCTGGCCCACGATATCTACAAGGAGTTTATCGAAATCCAGTCAGGCTATACGACCGGCGCGACCACCCCTGTTGCCGAAGCAGCGGCGGCGCGTCTGAAAGCTGCGGGATTTCCCGACTCCGATATTTTTGTTGGCGGCGCGAATACCAGGAAGGCGAACCTGGTGGTGCGCTATCACGGCACCGGCGCGCGCAAGCCGATCCTGCTGCTGGCGCACACGGACGTCGTCGAGGCCAAACGGGAAGACTGGAGCACGGACCCGTTTCAATTCATCGAGAAGGACGGCTTCTACTACGGCCGCGGTACCGGCGATGACAAGGCGCAAGGCGCGGTTTGGATCGCGAATCTGATCGAGTACAGGAAAGAGGGCTTCAAACCGGACCGCGACATCATCGTGGCGCTCACCGCGGACGAAGAGGGCGGCGGTCCTTTCAATGGCGTGGATTGGCTGCTCAAGAACCATCGCGATTTGATTGAGGCCGATTTCGCCTTGAACGAGGGCGGATGGGGCGAGGAGGCGGGCGGCAAGAAAATCGCGAACGATGTCCAGGTGAGCGAAAAGTATGTGATCAATTTCCGATTTGAAGTGCGCAACAAAGGCGGCCACAGTTCGCTGCCGGTCGCCGACAATGCGATTTATCATCTGGCGGGCGCGCTCGAGCGGCTTTCCAAGTTCGGCTTTCCGCTGAAGACGAACGACGTCACCGCGGCGTATTTCAAGCAAATGGCAACGATCGAAACGGGTCCCGTGAAGGATGATCTCGCCAAGGTTGCCGAGGGTTCGCAAGAGGTGATGCAACGCGTTGCCGCCGGATCCACGGCGTGGAACGCCACACTCCGCACCACCTGCGTGGCCACGATGCTGGAAGGCGGACACGCGCTGAACGCTTTGCCGCAGCTCGCGGCGGCTACCGTGAACTGCCGCGTCTTGCCCGAGGACTCGATTGACTACGTGAAGACCGCACTACAAAAAGTGGTGGCCGACGATCAGGTCGCCGTCACGATCACGGGCGATCCGGCCAAGGGCCCGGCGTCGCCGATGCGGCCCGATCTCTTGCAGGCCGTTCGCGAAGTGACGAATCGTATCTGGCCCGGCGTTCCAACCGTGCCGATCATGGTGATGGGCGCAACCGATGGACGATATCTCCGCATGGCCGGTATTCCGACCTATGGCGTGCAGGGATTTTTTATGGATCGGGATGACATCCGCTTTCACGGACGCGATGAACGGCTGGGCGTCCAGTCGTTTTATGAGGGCCAGACGTTTCTTTATGAGCTTGTGAAAGCTCTCTCGAAGGCCGGCAACTAGATCTAGGGACGGCGAAATTGAGGAGGGAAGGCTACTCCCGGACCTGGATGACTTGCCGGGTCAGGCGTCGCTTTGTGGCTTCAACGAATAGCGGCTCTTCGGGGACTTGCTGGTGTGCGCCAACCTGTAATCCTCAAGCTCTGCGTCGGTAACCGGGAAGTCAGTCTTCGAAGCGTGGTCGGCATTCGTGGCTAGCTCGCGCTGCAGCTTCAAGGAACACACGTCAGGAGCATCCTGATAACGAACGAGGTGAGAGATAAAAGCTGCGCTCGGGATCGTGAGGGTGAACTCGCGCGTATCTTCCGTGGTGTAACGGACCTGGAACCTATATTCGCGGCCCTTGTCTTTGGAGTCGAAGCCTACGTACTGCATGAGGCGCGTGTCGCTCATCTGGCCACGCCGCGGTTTTCCGGGCGTCTTGCGGGGTACGCCTTGCGGGCGTCTCGGATATGTGTCATCGGCAGTGGGTTTGCGTTCATGTTGTAAGGCCAGAACCGCGTTTCGAGCACAATGACGCTGATTGCATTGTGTCACGAATTCGTGCTTCGCGTATAGCTCAATCGGCACACTTCTCACGTACCCAGCAATTGGACCTATCGTGAAGTGAAGATTTGGGCGATCCGCCGGCGAAATCCCGCGATGCCGCTTACTCGAAAACGAAACGCATAACCCATTGCTTCGATGGTACTAAGCAAGGTTCGGCCCATGCCTGGTTCGCACACATTTGGCGCGATCCCCAGCGGGAAGACGCCAGAAGTGCTACCATGAAGCATGCACAAAGCCTACCGAGTTGTCTTCGCATGCCCAAAGGGCGGCCACTACGTCAACCTCCAGCGGAAGTGCTCAAAGGCGTCGCTTTCCGAGACAGAAGCGATGGAGATGTTCGGAAACGAGGAAATCTCCTGCGCCACCCCGAATTGCGGCTGGCACGGAAAAGTATCCAACATGAAGCTCCTTCGCATTCTGCCCTTTAACTGGGTATTCTCTCCCGCGACGTAAGCCGACTTGTGATTCGTATGCGTCCTGGTGATAAGAGGCAGCACTTCAGCGGCTGAGGCTGAGACAAGCGATTGGCTCCCTCAGCGGTAATCTGCGAACCCTCAGTTTGATACACATTCGCTAGACATTCCCTAAACTCTTCGAAGACAATTACCCGATTCGGAGGGATTATGGCAAATACGTTTGGCACAGATATTTTGATTCAAGCCGAAGACCCGATGAAGGCCGCTAACTTCTACGTCAAGGAACTAGGCTTTTCGATCACGGATAAGACATCAACTCAGATTAGCCTCCACGGAAAAAACATCAATTTGTTTATTGAGCGAGGCCCTGCTCTCGGGCCTGTTTTGGAAGTGACTGTAAAAAGCGTTAAGGAAGCCAAAGCGAATCTCGAGAAAAAGGGCTGCCAAGTAATTAAGGACGAACCCGATTTTCCGAGATGTTACGTCAAAGATCCAAATGGGCTCATCTACAATCTGACGGAATAGCGTCTTGTGCTCGCTGGCGCCTTCCACAAATAGAAAAGTTTGGCTCCGGGGCCTGGACTCGAACCAGAATTCTCAGATCCAAAGTCTGATGTACTGCCAATTGCACCACCCCGGAGCGGTTTGAGCGTAAAGAGTTTAGGCTACCTTTTCAAGCGCCGCAACTCGCTGCACGCCACATCGCACGATTCATTAAGCCGTCCAAGGCAGCGCAAGCGCCACGCGCGATCGCGTCGCGACACAACTTTCGTCTCGCGACACAACTTTGCCTGCCGGAGTTTCGCTGCCGGTGGCGATTCTGTTAGATTGGTGTTGCCTGCTGGAGAGGTGTCCGAGCGGTTTAAGGAGCACGCTTGGAAAGCGTGTGTTGGGGAAACTCAACCGTGGGTTCGAATCCCACCCTCTCCGCCAGTTTAAACCCGCATAAACATTGGCGATTTGTGGTGCTGATATTTAATTGTACTCGGTTTGTACAGAGTTGGCCCGCAGAACCTCAGTAGACAGTCGATCCTGGCGAGTTTTGACCCAAGGGCTGTAATGCTTCTGTGTAACCTTGATAGAGTCGTGCCCGAGCAGAACGCTGACGTCCTCCAGAGAAACGCCTGCCGCAAGTAAACCGACCGCGAAAGTATCGCGGAATCGATGACTATGGCCGTGTTGAACCTTGGCCTGTTTAAAGACCCTCGATAGGGGTGTGCACGGTAGTAAAAGCATTCGTATATCCCTTTTATTAACTCGGAGCGGGCCGCGTCAATTCCGCCGCTACGAAACAGTTTTCCTTCAAAAATCACGGTATACGGGCAAGGAGGGCGGAAAGCCCAATCTGGGCAACTCTGAGATATTGGCTTCTTCTTGGATTCTCCCCACCACGACTTCACAACGGCTTTGAAATCAGGCCCAAGGGCTTTCGTGAACAAACGCTTGTCTGCGCTAATTGGTGAACCCGAGGTCAGTTTCTTGCGCCGTGCAAATTCGGATTCGGCAAGGAAGGCTTTACGAACCCTTTTGGGTGTTAGGTTTTCCAGCACCTTATCCAAATATGCGCGGATTTGTAACAAGACGAACTCATTTATAAATAGCCCTTCGTACTGTACGTGCTTCCCCTTCGGACTGCGGTCTGTCTTTTCAATCCAGGCCCTGACATGCCGCAAACAGATGAGTCTGTTGAAAAATGGACGAGCAAGGATGATTCAAAGGCATTTCGGTGGATTGGATTTGATTTTCTATAACGCTCGCTCCTTCGCCCCCCGGTTCTGTCTTACTTCTCAGGCTGTGCTG